>Ga0164318_10000653_pt1 | contig 27749 bp, 21 predicted proteins | sample GuaBasSedimGuay9_FD_113734 | JGI IMG/M metagenome (GOLD analysis project Ga0164318, IMG submission 113734) | Subseafloor sediment microbial communities from Guaymas Basin, Gulf of California, Mexico - Guay9, Core 4571-4, 0-3 cm | ecosystem: Environmental > Aquatic > Marine > Hydrothermal vents...
CAATGACTTAGAACCCCACCCCCTATATAAAAACATGGCACGACTGCTCGCTATTTAATAAAAAGATAGCAAAATAAAATAGTTCCTTAACTTAATGGCATTGGGGCACCGCCCCAGGAAGCTCCAACGGGGCGAGATTAATATAGCCTGGGGCACCTCCCCAGGAAAGCCCCAACGGGGCGAGATTAATATAGCCTGGGGCACCGCCCTAGGAAGCCCCAACGGGGCGAGATTAATATAGCCTGGGGCACCGCCCCAGGAAGCCCCAACGGGGCGACATTAATATAGCCTGGGGCACCGCCCCTAGCAAGCAAGCCCCAACGGGGCGAGATTAATAAAGCCAGTGTACCTACCTGGCTTCAGTAATACGCCTTATATATTAACCCGTCATAAAAATCTCGCCTTATGGCCACGTTGAGTATAAAGCTTTGGGCTGCGGGCTCCTCCAAAGCTAAAGCTTTGGATTCCAACAACAATGTTCAACACGTTATTTCTTCTCAAACATCCCGGCAAAATAAGCCTGCCATTTGCGGCGTTTACTCGTCATACCCGGCAAAGGTTTCATCTCTTCAAACTGAGGCGCAGTTTGTTCAGGCTCACCAGCCGCGGCTTTATAAACACGCACTTGCAGATCATACCAAGCTGCCTGTCCAGTGACAGGATCAGAATTAGATAAGTGTTTTCCGTCTTGATGAGGCGGCAATTCTTCAGAAATCAGATGATTAAGCAAAAATCCTTGTTGGGATTCGTTAGCTTTGGGAGAAAGTCCCCAAGCACCGGAGGCTTTGCCGATGGCATTCCATGTCCAAACCGTACCCGGTTCTACCGCCTCACTAAAACGACATTGGCAGCGTACCTTACTGTGGTGGGATTCCACCCAAACCCAATCACCATCTTTGAAACCATTGGAAATACCGACCTGTGGATTCACAAATAAATAATTATAGGTGTGAATTTGTCGCAACCAAGCATTTTGAGAATCCCAAGAGTGATACATCGCCATCGGACGTTGCGTTATAGCCCTTAGCGGATAAGCGTTAGTGTCCACCAATTGCGATTCTAAAGTGTCATAGTAAAACGGCAACGGATCAAAGTAAGTCTCAACACGCTCACGTAAATGATCGGGTGGTTGTTTGCCATCCCATTTGCCTTGAGCGGCGAGGCGGAATTTTTGCAGCACTTCGGAGTAAATATGGATATTAATCGGCTCCGCGTAACGAATCAGACCGTGATGCCGCGCCCAATGTAGGTAGCCTTTATTCCAGTTACGCATGTACTGATAGGATTTGGGCAATTCATAATGAAAAACGTTGTTATTTTGCGCGTACATTTCCCACTGGCGCTGATTAGGTTCGCCGCGCAGGAATTTTTTACCATCCTTACCACGCCAGCCGGCAAGAAAACCGATACCAGGCCCCGCCTCAAAATTGGTGACAAAATCAGGATAATCTTTGTATTTACGCGAGCCGTCTTCATTCACAAAGATCGGCAATTGCAACCGATAACCCAATTCAATCAATACCTCTTGAAATGGTTTACACTCCCCTTTCGGGGGTAATATGGGAATACGCACCGAATCGACGGGGCCATCATATTCAGAAATGGGCCTATCCAGCATTGACATGACATCATGGCGTTCCAAATAAGTGGTATCTGGCAATACCAGATCAGCAAAAGCCACCATCTCCGATTGGTAAGCATCAGCAACGACCAGAAAAGGAATTTTATAGTCGCCATTGTCATCCTTATCGGTGAGCATTTGGCGGACTTCGCTGGTATTCATTGACGAGTTCCATGCCATATTGGCCATGAAAATCATCATAGTATCAATAGGATAGGGATCGCCGCGCCAGGCATTGGTAATTGCATTGTGCATCATACCATGCACTGAGAGTGGATATTCCCAAGAAAAGGCTTTATCAAGCCGAACCGGTTTACCTTGTTCATCCACAAATAAATCATCAGGATCCGCTGGCCAACCTAGCGGCATTCCATCAAGTGGTTGACCGGGCTGCACCGCTTCTGGGCCTTTCGGAGGCTTAGCGCAAGGCGGAATGGGGCGCGGGAATGGCGGACGATGACGATAGCCGCCCGGACGATCAATTGTTCCGAGCAAACTCATCAAAATGCCTAGCGCACGGATAGTGTGAAAACCGTTAGAATGGGCGGCAAGTCCGCGCATAGCATGAAAAGCAATCGGATTACCGGTCACTGTTTCATGATCATTATCCCAACAATCCGTCCACGCAATCGGCAACTCAATCTTATGATCACGGGCGGTAATACCCATTTCATAGGCCAACTTTCTAATCGTCTCGGCGGTGATGCCTGTGATGCTTTCCGCCCATTCTGGAGAATATTCTTCAACCCGCTCTTTCAATAATTGAAAAGCGGTTTTGACTGGGGTGCCGTCCTCCAGTTTAAATTCACCCAACAAATAGGGATCAACTCCATCTGTGTGCATAGAAATGGGTTTGTTCAATTCTATATCCCACCACAATTTATTCTGCGGATCAAAACAACCTTCTTCGACTGGCACTTCAAAACGCACAAACATGCCAGTTTCTGTGCTGTTAGGATCAATATTGATCAATTCTGGGGCATTGGTATATTGCACCAAAAAATCGCGATCATACAATCCTTGTTTAATTAATTCATGAATTAATGCTAACAATAACGCGCCATCGGTGCCCGTTTTAATGGGTATCCATTTATCGGCGATAGCGGAATAGCCTGTACGCACCGGATTAATGGAGATAAAACGTCCGCCATTGCGCTTAAATTTAGACAGTTCAATTTTTAACGGATTGGAATGATGATCCTCAGCGGTGCCGAACATAACAAATAATTTAGCGCGCTCTAAATCGGGACCACCAAATTCCCAAAAGGAGCCACCCATAGTATAAATCAGTCCGGCAGCCATGTTAACGGAGCAAAAACCACCGTGAGCGGCATAATTGGGCGTACCAAACTGTTTAGCAAACATACCGGTGAGGGCTTGCATCTGATCGCGTCCGGTAAATAAGGCAAATTTTTTCGGATCTTCCGCCCTCAATTTTGCCAAGCGTTCTTCTAAAATACGGAAAGTTTCATCCCAAGAGATTTCCTCAAATTGAGATGCCCCCCGCTCCGTACCCGATTTACGCCGCAACGGTTTTGTCAAACGTGCTGGCGAATATTGTTTCATAATCCCAGAGGCCCCCTTAGCACAAATGACACCTTTATTAAGGGGATGGTTAGGATTACCTTGGATATAACGCACTTCACCATCGCGCAACGTCACGCGAATACCACAACGGCAAGCACACATATAACAAGTGGTATTTTTTATTTCAATATGCCCGGCATCTCTATCTGAACGATTTGTGGGATCTTGCATAGTTCAACCTTGTTCAACATTATATGGCAATTCAGAGTTCAAAAACATAAGACAGTGTTTATTGTTTCATACCCCAAAAAAAATTTCCAGCTTTTTCCGCAAATAACAGATTTGTTATCGGTTAATAGTTAGCGGCTCCGGCATATTTAAGGTACTCTTTGTGCGTCATTAAGGTGCCGCCGAGTTGAAGTATGTTTCGTCTAAATATCAGTGAGTTATATAGTTATTAATTGTATCAACTCGTTATTTATAATGACTTGATTATCAATCAGTTAAAAAAAACCTTTACTGGCTCATTTCAGTCTATGGCCCACAATTTGGTGGTTATTGACGTATTAATGTTAAGGGTTTAAGTTAAAAACCTTTACTGGCTCATTTCAGTCTATGGCCCACAATTTGGTGGTTATTGACGTATTAATGTTAAGGGTTTAAGTTAAAAAACCTTGACTGGCTTATTTCAGTCTATGGCCCACAATTTGGTGGTTATTGACGTATTAATGTTAAGGGTTTAATCGTAAAAAAAGTTTGTGTTATCAATTAATTATTGTCAAACAATTGATTAATATCAAATTGATATAAGTTATTGAAAATTCTTTCCTGGGGCGGTGCCCCAGGCTATATTAATGTCGCCCCGTTGGGGCTAATCATTAATCATTAATCATTAATCATTAATCATTAATCATTAATCATTAATCATTAATCCGCCCCGTTGGGGCTTTCCTGGGGCGGTGCCCCAGGCTATATTAATATCGCCCCGTTGGGGCTGACTTGAGTATAGTTGTACTTATCGTAATTCGCTGTACTTATCAATAATTCGTTTATCCGCGTAATTAGTTGTACTTACTTATCGTCATTGCTTGTACTTAGCGATTCTAACCAATTTCTTCGACAACTTTCTACCAAAGAGACGAGAGGGATTTTCGACGGCGTAATAAAAAACTAAAGCCAAAATCACAACCGCGAATGAACATAAAAAATAGCCCAAAAATCCGCTTAACTGAATACCTAATTGTTTCATAATCAGCGGAATTAAGTTATGAAACACGTAAACACCATAACTAATATTTCCCATAAACAAACAACTTGAGTTTAAAAAAGATTGTTTTGCCTTAATAATCATTAAAAAGGGAAACAACAGAATTGAATAACCAAGGGCACACAAAAAATTAAAATAGATTTTTAGAAAAAAATTGTCATGAATTCCTTCATCTCCGTACCAAGTCAAAAATAAGCTTAACGCCAATAATAACGTAATAGCTATCGTCATTATCAAAACATGATAGACGAGAGGAATTTTTTTGTTCTGATATTTCAGATAAAGCTTAAACAACAAAACACCTAGCATAAATTCAATAAGAATGCCTGGCAAATGAACGCTCAAGACTGTTGATAGATAGGGCGTTAATAATTCTGACGGATTTAAAACAATGACAATTCTGAATAAGAGAAACGAAATAAATAGAATGAGAATAAAATACTTATATCGTGCCGCAACGAGTGCCAGCAGAGGAACCAATAAATAAAATTCCATCTCAACCGGCAAACTCCAATAGGCGGGATTAAAGAAAAAAGCTTCTTCTACTGAATGAGTGGTATGCAAAAAAAACAGGTGATTAATAAAAAACGAAAACTTGTCTGGATGATCAGCACTAAACCAATAATATAGAATAAGTGAACAAAAATAGAGTGGATAGATTCTAAAAAATCTCCTTATCAAGAAGGGCAACACTGCAAGATTGCCCGCATAAATGGCTCGCCCAAAAACAAAGCCACTGATAACGAAGAAAAAATCTACGCCCGTCCATAAAAAAGCCAAAAAGCTTGGCTCCGGTGTCAAAAAATAGGCATAGTGCATCGTTAAAACCATCCATGCCGCTATGCCACGAAATAGTTCAATAGAAGGGTGCATTGTCAAACTTTTTTTAACAAACAATGGAGTCCAAAGCTTTAGCTTTGGAATTCACCACATTTTGCGGATTACCTTCAAGAAACGCTTGGAGATTGGTCACCGCTACACCTAATAAGGTTTGCCGCGCTGTCTGAGTGGCCCAAGCAATATGGGGTGTTATAAAACTGTTTTCTAATTTAAACAACGGGTTATCAAGTTTAGGCGGTTCAACTGTCAACACATCTAAACCAGCTCCAGCAATTTGTCCACTCAGCAATGCATGCGCTAAAGCTTGTTCATCAACTAAAGGCCCACGACTGGTATTGATAAGAAAGGCCGATGGTTTCATTAACGCTAAACGTTGGGCGTTGATGATATGTTGAGTTTCTGGAGTGAGAGGGCAATGCAAGCTGATAACATCGCTTTGCCGAAATAAGTTATCTAACTCAACCCATTTAACACCCGCCACCGGCTTGGGGTTGCGTTGATAAGCCAAAACGGGCATACCAAAAGCTTGCGCGATTTTAGCAACCGTTTGTCCAATCGCGCCAAGGCCGACAATGCCCATCGTCAAACTTTCCAGAGCAATCATTGGCTTATCCCAATAACAAAAATCGGCCTGATTGCTCCAACGCCCGGCCCTTATTCCCTCGGCATGTAAACCGACGTGTCGCGTCAATTCGTTAAGCAAAGCAAAAACCATTTGTGCTACAGATTGTGTGCCATAAGCGGGCACATTGGTAACGGGAATTTGTCGCTCACGGGCGGCTTGAATATCAACCACATTGTAGCCGGTTGCCAACACACCGATATATTGTAATTTGGGCAATTGGGCAATTTCAGTGCGAGTTAGTAACGTCTTGTTAGTCAACACGATTTCTGCATGAGCGGCGCGTTCTACTACTTTTTCGACGGGAGTGCGATCATAAATTTCACAGTGCCCTAAAGACTGCAAAGGTTCCCAGCTTAAATCGCCGGGATTCAGTGTATAACCGTCTAGTACGACAATATTCATCTTACTTTTCCGAAGTCCAAGGTTTATCCGAAGTCCAAGATTTATCCGGCGTCCAAGATTTATCTTGGATTATCTTTAGGCGCTTACTTGACTAAGCAGAGCCTCTGTGCCCATTTCACTCCACAGTTTTTCCAGTTGATAAAAATCGCGGGTTTGCGGCTGCATGACATGTACGATGATATCGCCTAAGTCAACCAATACCCATTCGCCAACATTGCCACCTTCTTCTCCTAACAGTCGATGTCCGTGTGTTTTTGCTTGCTCTATCACATGTTGAGCCAGTGCGACGACTTGGCGAGCCGTATTGCCCGTTGCTACTACCATGAAGTCTGTGATACTACTGAATTTGCTGACATTAAGGATTTTAATGTCTTTCGCTTTTTTGTCTTCTAACGCGTTTTCTACGATTTTAAGGAGTTTGTCAGTATTCATAATGATCTTTTTTTTTAACGGTAAAGCGGGTTAGTATTAATAATAGCTAAAACGGCTTCGGGGAGCAAATAACGAGGATTTTTGCCGGCGGCGATTATGCGGCGAATTTGCGTGGCTGAAATAGTTAGGGCGGGGATTTCTTCTAGCCAAATGGTGCCGGCTATTTGTTGTTTAAAATCATCTGGGCTAGAGGCTTGATGCGCTTTCCAAAAATCATACATCGTGTGTTTTTCGGACAACAAACTATTTGGGCGGCGCACCACTAACAAATGGGCTAAAGTAATCAGGCGTTCCCATTGATACCATTGCGGTAAGCCTAAAAACGCATCCATGCCCAAAATCAAGCACAACGGGCTTTGGGGATAGTCTTTGCCCAAACTGCTTAACGTATCAACTGTGTAGGAAAGCCCCAGCCGTCGCAATTCTCTGTCATCAACGCTTAATCCTTCAACACCCGCTATCGCAGCTTGCACCATTTCTAACCGGTGTTGACTACTGACAGACGGTTGCTTTCGATGGGGTGGATTTGCCGACGGAATTAAGCGTACTTCGGCTAAATCTAATCGCTCATATAATTCTAAGGCTAATCGTAAATGCCCATTATGAATGGGGTTAAAAGTTCCCCCAAAAATGCCTATAGGTTGATTGTTGGTATTCTCGTTTGTCATGTCAACAGTGATCAGTTATCAGTGATCTGGAGTCCAAACTTTAGTTTGGCAGTGCCCATAAAGTCGTCCAAACTTTAGTTTAGCAGGAATCCAAACTTTAGTTTGGCTGGAGTCCAAACTTTAGTTTGGCAATCGTCCAAACTTTAGTTTGGCAGTGCCCATAAAGTCGTCCAAACTAACGTTTGACAGTACCATAGTACTTAAAGAGTTTGGCAGTGCCAAGTTAAAACTGCCTTACTCCTGCCAAACTAAAGTTTGGATCCGTTCCAAACGATGACTGCCAAGGTAACTCCCAAATAATAATATACCAAGGTTCGATTTCTCCCACCCCTAGGTTGCACCTGGGGCTATTATCTCGCGTAGCGAATTACTACGTTTCACATTCAACCCCTTCAGGGTTGATAAAAGTGCATTTAGAATTTTTCTGGTATTTTAATTTTTTGGAGTTACCCAAACTAAAGTTTGGACTCCAAACGACTGCCAAACTAAAGTTTGGACTCCTTCCAAACGAAGACTGCTAAACTAAAGTTTGTCAAAAAACCATTCAAAGCCTGCATTCAGGTTAAATTCATATTGGATAATGAATGTATAATTTTTTCCGCGCACGACATCATTTGCAATTTGCAATTGCTCTAAGAGATCATCTTTGAGATTATCGGCTTCAATCAACTGGATTTCTTTGGCTTTATATTTTGGGAGCAGTTCCGTTATTTGGTATTGCAAACCGCTGCCAACGTAGGTATCGACGATTGTTCCACAATCTAGCCATTTTTCGCCATGTCTGATTTTTAATTGATAGTCAGGTTTAGTACTCTTTATTAGGCTAATGCCAAGGGCATCTTTGGGTTCTTTGGCATTTTCGTTTAATTTAACAAGCACTTGAGTTATGGCTTGCGAATTCAATAGTATTCCTACGCTAAAACCCATGGATAAAATGACTATAAGTCCTATTATGGTATTTCTGATGATGGCTTTCATATTGAAAAAAACTCTTAAAAATCCAAGATAAATATTGGACTCCAACCTAATTCCAAGATAAATCTTGGACTCCAACCTAATTCCAAGATAAATCTTGGACTCCAGATAAATCTTGGACTCCGGCCTAATTTCAGCTTTATTGCCGAATATGCCCTTCGCCCAACACAATAAATTTTTGTGAAGTCAAACCTTCCAATCCAACTGGTCCGCGGGCATGGAATTTGTCGGTGCTGATCCCAATTTCGGCCCCTAAGCCATATTCAAAGCCATCGGCAAAACGGGTGGACGCATTGACCATCACGGAGCTTGAATCGACTTCAGTCAAAAATCGCCGCGCTCGATGCCAGTCTTCAGTAATAATGGCATCGGTATGTTGAGAGCCGTGCTGGCGGATATGTTCGACGGCTTCGTCTAAGTCTTTGATAATTTTGATGGATAAAATCGGTGCCAAGTACTCGGTGTGCCAGTCTTCGTCGGTAGCGGCCTTAATATTGGGTAGAATGGCTTGCGTCGCGGCGCAGCCGCGTAATTCAACGCCGGCCGCTTGATATTTATTCGCCAGTGGTGGCAATACTTGGGCCGCAATGCCTTGTGCCACTAAGAGCGTTTCCATGGTGTTACAAGTGCCATAGCGTTGCGTTTTGGCGTTATAGGCGACAGCGATGGCTTTTTCAAGATCGGCTTTATCATCAATATAAGTATGACAAATGCCATCTAAATGTTTAATGACGGACACACAGGCTTCATTAGTGACGCGCTCAATCAAGCCCTTGCCACCGCGCGGGATGATGACATCGACGTATTCGGACATGCGTATCAGTTCGCCTACCGCGGCTCTGTCGGTGGTTTCTATCACTTGCACGGCGGTGCTAGGTAGTTTTGCGGCCGTCAAGCCGGCATAAATGCACTGGGCAATGGCTTGATTGGAGTTTATCGCCTCAGAGCCGCCTCGTAAAATGCTGGCGTTGCCAGATTTAAGGCATAAGCCGGCCGCGTCTGCGGTGACATTGGGGCGCGATTCGTAAATAATCCCGACAACGCCTAAGGGTACGCGCATTTTGCCCACTTGAATGCCGCTAGGGCGGTAACTTAAATTGGTGATTTCGCCAACCGGATCAGGTAAGCTAATCATTTGACGTAAGCCTTCAGTCATGTTAGCGATGCGTGAGTCAGTTAAAGCTAAACGATCTAGTAAGGCGGTGTCTAAGCCTTTGGCTTTGCCGGCCTCTAAATCTTTGGCGTTAGCGGCGAGTAATTGATCACGTTGTTGTTCAATTTGTTGGCCAATGGCTTCTAAAGCATTGTTTTTATGACTGGTTTGTGTACGGGCCAACACTTGCGATGCTTGACGCGCTTGTTGGCCGATACGCTGCATGTATTCTAGTAAACTCATTTGTTCAGTTCTCCGTAAAGTGTCCAAACCTTTAGGTTTGGACTTGACTGTTATTCATTTTATCGTATTGCCGTCAAGGTAAACAGGGCAAGCCACTCAAAAATTTCCACTGGTGTGAACATTTATACTAATGATAAATGATAAATGATAAATGATAACTGATTAAATTAATGATAAGTAGCTAATTTTGCGATGAATTTTCTGAAAAGTTCTGTTTTTCATTTTCACGGATTTTTCGTTAAGTTCCGTATAGTGGAAAACTTTGGCAACGCTTTCCGGTTTGTCCCAAGTTTTTTTTTTGGAGCATTACAAATGCGAATATCTCGCGATCAAATGAAAAATGAAGAATGAACAAAGATGTCATTTCGGAGAAACCTTATAAAATCACTTTCAATAAATACGTTTTTATAAGTCATTGATTTTTTATGATTCAATTCAACCCTTAATTGGCGGCATTACAAGTTTCTTTAATAGACTTGGTTTCTCATCACACTGTCCCCTCGGTGTCTTGTGGGTAAGCTATTGAATAGATAGCTTATGTCAAAAAGGTTTTGCTATTTTTTTTTGATTATGCTCTAATACGTTGCGCTGTTGGTAGCGGGATGGAATTTGGTGCTTTGGGATTGGAAAGTCTTAAAATTCTTTCATTGGGTTTCGCCGATTTTATAGCGTTCTTTCTGAGTACCGGACATTTTTTCGTTTGTCAAATCTGACAATCAATGACTTAAAGAAATTTTCCATAATCAATGACTTAAAGAAATTGTCCGGTACAAAGGCGTTCTTTAAAAAATACTTTTAAAATCAGTAACGTGACGGTAGGGGTACCCAAAACGGATTTTTTAAGTGATTTATTTTTAATAAAATAGTTTTTGTGCAAGCATTAATTTGTGCTATTAAATTTAGGGTCATTTTCTCATTTGTAAGTGCTTGAAATTTATCACTAATTTTTTTAGTCTCGGGTTTGAGCCGGGATGCCAATGTCGGCCATTGAAACACAACTGATTAGGCACTGCCCAAACAGCGCGGTTTGAGCCTGGATCGCCAATGTAGGCTATTGAAACAAAATTGTCTTTTGCCATATTATTTAGACCGTTTGGCTCGGTTGCGCCATTGTAGGAAAAACTTCAACCTCGAATGTTATACGGGTTTTACCTAGACTTATAATTAACATAAGATTAGCTTCAAAAGTATATTATACATAGAGTCACATATGTGACGTGGGGAGCTTACCCCTTAAACATAACTAATTTTACTCTTTTTTGGTAGTTTTGGCGTTTTTAAGTAAGAGTTAGCTAGTGATAGAATAAAAAAGCCCCTGAGTCTTAACGACTCAGGGGCTTTTTTTTGGCCCGGCAGTGGGCGCGTTTAGCTCGTGTGTTTGTGGTGGTGTTTGTCGGCCGTGTGCCAATGCCAGTAACAGTATAATGAATGAAGAGTACTTTGATGAAGAAATAAACGAATGGCCCCTTGAGAGCGAGTCGTTGTTACAGACAAACGCAGTGCTAATTCGTTTATCCGCGCTTGTGTCGTTTTGGAAAACACATCCGATGTTTGACCATTGAGAAATCCGATTTTTCCAAAAAATCGGATTTCTTGGCTCCCAAATACATTCAACAACTGCTGAAAACCTTAGGATATGAAAAGAATTTGGTTAGTATTATTGTTATTCACGGCTCATGGCCCTCTAAACCCACCTCTTTACGCCCAAAGCGACCAACAAGCGTCCCGACGCATCGTCAAACTATCGCCACAAGTGCGTATCATTGAGCGGCCAGCCACCATCCCCACTATTAAGATGGAAATCATACAGCAATTTCTCAACCGCCCCAAACTCATCACTGAAGAAGAAATTGAGAACGCCGGCTACATCCTTGACAACGCTGAACAATCAATCTTCTCGACTAAAGGCAACAAGATTTACGTCGGTGGCCTCTACGAAGGGCAAGTTGGAAACCAGTACATCGTAGTGCATGTTGGACAAACCTTTTACAGCCCGTTAGAAGATGAAGAAGATGAAGTGCTGGCTTACGAAGCGATTTTTCTCGCAGAGGCCATACTCACAATACCCGGCGAGCCGGCGACTTTAGAGATCACAAAGGCCGTCCGCGAAATTAAAAAGGGTGATCGCTTGCTGCCCATGGGAAAGCATGGCGTTATCGAAGATTTTTATCCCCATTCACCAACAAGTCTGGAAGATGCGTACATCATTGCGGTCGATGGCGGCAGCTTTTTCATCGGCCAATATCAAATAGTCGTGATTAACAAAGGCCTAATCGACGGTATAGAAAGAGGCCATCTTTTGGCCGTCAATAAAGGCACTCGTCCGATTTTTGATACCATTTCTGAAGAAGAAATGACGTTACCGAAACGACGGGCGGGAATCCTGCTAGTATTTCGCGTGTTTGATAGTGTCAGTTATGCGCTAGTGATGTCCTCGTCTTTGCCGATTAACTTACTTGATGAAGTGACAATACCTTGAACCAATCGGAAGAATATTGGTTGGCCTTAGCGCGTGCCCCAGGCTTGAGGCCAGCCCACTTTATACATCTTATCAACCGCTTTGGTGGCCCACGCGGCGTGTTTGAGGCCGGCCGTTGGGAATGGCATGCCTTAAGGTTGAAAAGAGATTTGCTTAAATACCTGCAAAACCCCAACTGGCACGCCGTTGAAAACGATATGCACTGGTTAGCACAACCGGGCAACCACTTACTAACATTAGATCACCCAGACTATCCCCCTCTCTTGCGCGAAATCCATCACCCACCGCCGCTATTATTTGTACAAGGCGACAGTGCGCTACTTAAAACCAAACAACTGGCGATGGTAGGAACACGCTATTCCAGCCGCGAAGGTGAACAGACAGCAAGAGAATTTGCCGAATATTTATCTCATCTAGGCTTTACTATCACCAGCGGCATGGCTTATGGGATTGAAGGGGCCAGTCTTTGGGGCGCGTTAGCAGGAACGGGCAAAACCATCGCCGTGGCTGGGCGAGGATTAGACCAGATTTATCCAACAAAACACCATGATCTCGCCCACCGAATTACGCAAACCGGTGCCCTCGTATCGGAATTTCCGCCCGGCACACCCGTAAAACGCGACCATTTTCCGCGCCGTAGTCGCATTGTCAGTGGCCTAAGTTTAGGTACACTGGTTATCGAAGCCCCTAAATACAGCACGGCATTACACACCGTCTACTTTGCCCTTGAACAAGGGCGCGAAGTCTTTGCCGTACCCGGCTCTATTCACAGCCCCTTGGTAAAGGGCAGCCACAAGCTCATTAAGGAAGGGGCCAAATTAGTAGAAACGCCCGAAGATATTCTCGAAGAATTGCAGATTTATTTTTTTTAATTGGTCATTGGTAATGGAGAATGGAGAATGAAAAATGGAGAATGGAGAATGGAGAATGGAGAATGGAGAATGGAGAATGGAGAATGGAGAATGGAGAATGGAGAATGGAGAATGAAAAATGGAGAATGAAAAATGGAGAATGATCCTTTTTTCTTTCGCGGCAAAAGTTTTTGTGCCTAAATAATTACCACGAACCCTTTCACCTTTCACCTTTACCCATTACCCATTACCCATTACCCATTACCTCTCGTTAAGAAAATCGGGTGTGTCCCAGTTGTCCTACTATCGATAACAAAGTCTTGCCGCTTAAACCTTAAGGTTTCTTTTGAAGGCTCGGTTGGAGAATTGAAGTTTTTGTTAATGTGCTTTCACCAAAAAACCAAGGTTTTGCCAAACTGGCGGTTTTTTTGAGGGCCATGTTGTGAAATGATTTGATTGATGGCCCTTGATTGAAAAAACTTAAGTAGAACAAGTGGGACACACCCTGAAAATATCGCTGTTTGGGTAAAGTAACCAGCGGAGCGAGATAAGTTTGATGCCGTTTTTGTTCATAAGTAAGTCGTTGAATTACTTATTATTTAATCCTTTCATCCTTTCATCCTTTCATCCTTTCATCGGTGGGGCATAGAGCGCTAATCATTTTCACCACCCCACCCATTACCCATTACCCATTATCAATTACCCATTACAAGTGAGTGTCCCTTGAAGCCCAAAAATACTGAAGAAGACTATTGGCTAGCTCTCATGCGTGCGCCGGGCGTGGGGCCGGTTAAATTTGCACATCTGGTCAAACATTTTGGCAGTCCGCGTGACGTGTTTGAGGCCGAACAATTGGAATGGCATGCCCTTAATCTAAAAAAGGAATTGCTCAATTACCTGCAAAATCCTGACTGGTACGCAGTCGAAAAAGATATAGAATGGTTAGCGCAACCGGGCCATTATTTACTAACCCAACATCATCCAGACTACCCCCCTCTCCTGCGCGAAATTGATAGCCCACCCCCGCTGTTATTTGTACACGGCGATTGTGCGTTACTCTCCAGCAAACAACTGGCGATGGTAGGAACACGTAAACCCACCCCCGAAGGTGAACGGACGGCAAGAGAATTTGCCGAATATCTCTCTCATCAAGGCCTCACCATCACCAGTGGCATGGCTTATGGGATTGATGGCGCGAGCCATTGGGGCGCGTTAGCCGGATCGGGTAAAACCATCGCCGTCGCCGGGACAGGACTAGACCGAGTTTATCCGGCTAAACACCGCGAACTGGCCCACAAAATTGCACAAACGGGGGCACTGGTATCAGAATTACCGCCGGACACACCCGTTCAACGCAGCCATTTTCCGATCCGTAGTCGTATTGTCAGCGGCCTCAGTTTAGGCACACTGGTTATCGAAGCCCCCAAAAACAGCGGCGCCCTGTACACGGCACGCCACGCTCAAAAGCAGGGGCGTGAAACCTTTGCCATACCCGGCTCCATCCATAACCCCTTAACAAAGGGCTGTCACAAACTCATTAAAGAAGGGGCCAAATTGGTAGAAAAGGCCGCCGATATACTCGAAGAATTGCGGATTTATCGCAGTGACATTGCCGAGCCCCAGACAACGATGCTAGCGGCCAACCCAACCACGACTGAAAGTCTCGAATCGCCTACCGGCCCAACTCCAACAGAGAGGCCCGAATCGCCTACCGGCCCAACCCCAACAGAGAAGCCCAAATTGCCGGCTGGCCCAACCCCAACAGAGAGGCCCGAATCATCCGCCAATCCAACCATAAACGAAAAGCCGGCCCCCCAAATGCAAAGGGTAGGAACGCACGATTTGGACAACGACTATGCTTGTTTATTAAACTATTTAGAGAGTGGCCCTACGTCAATAGACAATTTAGTTGAACACACCCAATTGACGGCCGGCGAAGTTTCATCCATGCTGTTAATACTTGAACTGCGCGGACAAGTGGCCGTCCAAACGGGCGGCCTCTACGCACGAATTGAGTAATTAGCAAGATTTTCAGAAAAATAATTTCTTTGGCAGCCTTAAGCACAAGCCGTGATCTCACTCCGCTCGGAAACTTTCGTTCATCGCTACGCGAGATAACGTAGTTTGTCTGAAGAGCTACTGTACCCTAAAGGGGACTAAATAATTATCTGAGAGCGTGTTTTAAAAGGATGGTATCTATGCGAATATCTCGCGATAAAATGAAAAATGAAACAATCAAGACGTTTTTATAAGTCATTGATTTCATCAGATTCAATTCAACCCTTAATTCGCATTATCTGTAGAAAACGAATCAAGCACTTGGTGAAAAAAATTTTAGTAGGGGGCCGGCTGCTAAGCCGCAAGAAATCCGAGTTTTTTCACGAACTGGAGCAATGCAGTAGTAGGGTCAATGCCATTAAGTTAAGAATAAATCCAGACATTAAAGGGCACTGGTTAGGGACTGGGGTGTTAAATTTGAGATAATTTTGCGCTTTTCACCCTGCCAAACTAAAGTTTGGATTCCAGCCAAACGTTAGTTTGGACGACTGTTTGGACGACTGACTGCCAAACTAAAGTTTGGACGACGGCCATTAGTTAGTTTGGACGACTGCGCGTGAGGCGATAAATCGCCTTGGTCCTAACGGGCCTTTTCCGTACGGTATGGCATTGAGTAGTAGGGTGGGCTGCTAAGCCGCAAGAAACCCGAGTTTTTTCACGACAACCCCGAAGGGGGAATAACTGGAGCAATGCAGCCCACCAGACCACGGCTGACTTTAGCCTAAAGTTTTTTAACCGTGTTTTTTAACAAAAACCTTAGACTATACTTATACTTAACACTGTTACAATTTGACACGAAGTTGTCCACATTCAACCCCGAAGGGTTGTGGCGGTTGGATTTTTTCCGTTAGTGTAACCCGTGGCTCTTAACCTTCGGGGTAAAGTCAGCAGGAAAATAGAAATGCGCCCAGAAAATACTTTGCGTTCTCAGAGAGTGCAAAAGCACTCCATAAGCGAATTAAGAATGAAAAATGAAAAATGAAGAATGAACATTTTAGGCTTTGAGGCTAAAGTTTTTCTCCGAAAAACTTTATGAAAAAGTTTTGCTCCGCAAAACTTTAGCCTAAAAAAGACTTATAAAATAACTTTCAATAACTATTTATAAGTCATTGATTTTTTATGATTCAATTCAACCCTTAATTCGCATTCCCTATAAAACCCGACAACAGAAGATTGACAGAGTACTATAGTATTTCAGATATTACCCTACAAAATTAAATTGACAGCGTACTAGCTCAATGGCATTCTTTTTGCTCTGGGATGGAACGGATTGACGAAGAGGTATAGTAAAGTAACGGGTTTCATTCCCGACATAAACCTCTCGCGTCCGCTATTCTAGCTCCCATTACTAATCACCCATTACTAATCACCCATTCCGGCACCCATTCCGGCACCCATTACCAATCACCAATTACCCATTACCTGGGGTGGTGAAAAGGAGGTTCCAACGGGTTCTAAAACTTGATCCCATTTTCGTGTAAGCATTTTTAATATTGATTAGCTTTTCATTAGTTTACGTAACAATTTGTTTACTTCGTTCTCGTCACAATTTTCACCACCCCACCCATTACCAAAATTAGGAAGTATACTATTGATGAGCAAATTAGTCGTTGTTGAATCTCCTGCTAAAGCTAAAACAATCAAGAAATACTTAGGTAAAGATTTTGAAGTCTTGGCTTCTTTCGGACATGTGCGTCAATTACCGCGCAAAAATGGGGCTGTTGATCCCAGCCGGGATTTTGCCATGCAGTATCAAGTCATCGCTAAAAATGCCAAACATGTCGATGCCATAGCGGCCGCGACGCAGCGTGCCGAGGTCTTATATCTTGCCACTGATCCAGATCGTGAAGGTGAAGCGATTTCTTGGCATTTGCTTGAAATCCTTCAAGACCGGCAACTTTTGCCAAACAAACCCGTCTATCGCGTCGAATTTCACGAAATTACGCAACACGCCATTATCGATGCGGTTGCTAATCCACGTCAATTATCGATGAATTTAGTCAATGCCCAACGGGCACGGGTGGCATTGGACTATCTGGTGGGCTTTAATCTGTCGCCGGTATTGTGGAAAAAAATCTGCTCAGGCCTTTCCGCCGGACGAGTGCAAAGCCCCGCACTGCGTCTAATTGTTGAACGTCAAGAAGAAATTGATAATTTCAAATCGCGTGAATACTGGACTTGTGAGGCCGACTGTCAAAAAGAGCTGCAACCCTTCACGGCCAAGCTCAATCTCTTTGAAGGCCAAAAACTGACTCAATTCAGTATCAGCAATGAAGAGCAAGCCACCCAGACCAAAACCACGCTACTTAAGCTTGCCAACGGCCAATTACAAATAGCCAAGGTTGAGAAAAAACAACGCAAGCGCAAACCTTCAGCCCCGTTTACGACATCGACACTACAACAAGAAGCCGCGCGTAAATTAGGCTTCACCACCAAACGCACCATGCAGATTGCTCAACAACTGTATGAAGGCATAGACACCGGCAACGGCGCTGTGGGACTGATTACTTACATGCGGACGGACTCCGTCAACTTGGCGAAAGAAGCCGTCACCGAAATCCGCGAAGTCATTGGCGAACTTTATGGCAAAAATAATCTGCCCAGACAACCGCGCCAATATAAAACCAAAGCCAAAAACGCACAAGAAGCGCACGAAGCGATACGCCCAACTTCGGCCAAACGCATTCCTGCCGACTTAAAAAACTACTTAAACCCAGAGCAACTCAAGCTTTACACTTTGATTTGGAAACGCACCATCGCCTGTCAAATGATTGATGCCACGCTAGACACTGTAGCGGTTGATTTGGCGTGTGGCGAAGGCAATAACTTCCGTGCCACTGGCTCCACCATTACCACCCCCGGCTTTCTGCTTGTCTATGAAGAAGGCGTAGACGACAAAAAGGCCGGCGATGGCGATGAAAAAATGCTGCCGCTGCTAGAAGTAGGAGAACAGGTCAAACTCAAAGACATTCGCGCCGAGCAACATTTTACCGAACCGCCTCCGCGTTTTACCGAAGCCAGCTTGGTGAAAAACTTGGAAGAATTTGGCATCGGGCGGCCCTCCACTTATGCTACAATTATTTCCACACTTGTGCAACGTGAATACGTTCAGTTGGAGAAAAAACGCTTTATTCCCACTGAGAGGGGGCGCGTCGTCAACAAACTGCTAACAGCACATTTTAGCCGCTATGTTGACTACGGCTTTACCGCAAAATTAGAAGACCAACTGGATGCCGTCTCTCGCGGCGAACAAGAATGGGTACCGTTAATGCACCGATTTTGGTCTAAATTCAAATCCTTAGTGGATGAAAAGATGCAAACGGTGCAACGCTCCGAGTTTACCCAAGAAACCTTAGACGAAACCTGTCCAGTTTGTGGCAAACCCCTCACTAAACGCTTTGGCAAACGGGGACAGTTTATCGCTTGCTCTGGTTACCCAAACTGCAAATACACCCGTAACCTTGAAGGCGATGAAGCCAACGAAACGACTGCACCAGCAACCGCACAGTCTGAAATAGTAGAAGGGCGCAGTTGTCCGAAGTGTGGTTCAGAATTGCACATTAAACTAGGCCGCTACAGCAAATTTATTGGCTGTAGCAAGTATCCCAAATGTAAACACAGAGAGCCGCTGGAAAAACCGGTTGATACCGGTGTCACCTGTCCGATTTGTGGCAAAGGTACGCTCACCAAGAGAAAATCTCGTTATGGCATATTTTTCTACTCGTGTTCAGCCTATCCGACTTGCAAATATGCCATTTCCAATGAACCGATAGTGGAAAAATGTCCCAACTGTGATTTCCCGATTTTAATGCTCAAAACGACTCAAAGGCGCGGAACCGAAAAAATATGTCCGCAAAAATGCGGATACGTTGAACAAGTTTCTTAAAGAAACTTTGTTTCCCTGAGTGCCAAACTGTGCCAAACGATATTACAGATGGTCACAAACTTCGTTTCCGAGCGAAGCGAGATCACTTTTAAAAAACACAAACCAAACCCTTACCCCCTCTCTCGATGTGAATCGCCGACTTAATTCACCTCGATAGAGGGGAGGCAAGGGGTGGGGTGATGAAAATAATTAGCTTATGTAACAGTTAATTATTAATTATTAATTATTTTAATAATGTTTAAATTCTTTTTTTTATTAGTTATTTTAATAATAGGAACAAAAGTGGGATCAAGTTTTAGAACCCGTTGTAACCTCCTTTTCACCACCCCAGGCAAGGGGTGTGTAATAATTCCAAATTATTACCGTGTTAAGCTCTGTACAGGACAAAAATTCGTAACAAGAAAGATTTATGGTAGGGCCTATCACTCAGACATATCGCCCCAACAAGAGGTAACAATAAAACGCCATTTTTTGTCCGGTACTCAGCGTGTTAAGTATAAAGTATAAAGTTTGGCACTCCAATTGTCGTCATCAGCCTTAGCTGTCGTCATCAGCTTTAGTTTTGGAATTAACGGAGACAAAAATCATGTGCGATACCTTTGTTATCCTACCCGATTCAACCGAAAATGGCGACATCATTTTCGGCAAAAATAGCGATAGGCCACACGGTGAAATCCAAGACGTTATTGTCATTCCTTCCCAAACACATAAAACAAGCGAAATAGTTGAATGCACCTATATCACAATACCGCAAGTAAAAAAAACCTTGGCCGCTATTCTGTCTAAGCCAAGATGGATGTGGGGTGCGGAAATGGGCGCTAACGAATGCGGTGTCGTCATCGGTAACGAAGCCATTTGGACGACAGAACCTTATCAAAACCAAGGTTTACTCGGCATGGATTTAGTCAGATTAGGCCTAGAACGAGGCGAAACCGCAAAAGAAGCCCTGAACATTCTCATCGAACAGCTTGATGAATACGGACAAGGCGGAAGCTGTGCTGAAGAGTTCTCCATGAACTACCATAACTCTTTTATAATTGCCGACACAGAAGAAGCTTATGTGTTAGAAACGGCCGGAAAATACTGGGTTGCAGAACAAGTGAAAAGTGGCAGTCGGTCAATTTCTAACAATCTCAGCATCCGGCATAAAGGCCATCTTCGCCATCAAGAAGTGATTGAACAGGCGAGAATGATGGGAGGCTGTCAGAACGAAAAGGATTTTGACTTTGCTAGGATATTCTCTGAGGGCGGCATTGATGAGACACCCTCTACCGACACGCGAGAAGGGCGAGTACGAGAACTCTGCCAATTGAACATGGGAAAATTTTCCATTGAAACGGCCAAGTCAATTTTACGCGATCACCAAGGCAGTGTTTGTATGCACGGCGAATTTGAGACAACCGGTAGTCAAATCTCTTCACTTTCAAAACAAGGTTGTGAACATTGGTTCATTAACCAGCCTCTTCCTTGCAAGCAAGAATATAAAAAATATGACTTTTAAGTGTCCAAACCTAAAACTCGATGAGCAAGTTTTTGAGGAGCAGTCCCATTAGCCCAGAGATAAATATCGGGTGTGTCCCAGTTGTCCTACTATCGATAACAAAGTCTTGCCGCTCAAATTTCTTAATTAGGCTCGGTTGGAGAATTGATGTTCAGGCAACCGCGAAACTTTTGCCTGAAGGTCAGTTTTTGTTAATGTGCATTCACAAAAAAACCAAAGTTTTGTCGAATTGGCGGTTTTTTTGAGGGCCATGTTGTGAAATTGATTCACTTGATTTGATTGATGGCCCTTATTAAATGAAAAATGAAAAATGAAAAATGAAAAATTGCGTTTATCAAAAAACAAAGGTTTTGTAGAATTGGTGGTTTTTTTGAGGGCCATGTTGTGAAATTTGATTTGAGTGATGGCCCTAATTAAATGAAAAATGAAAAATGAAAAATGAAAAATTGCGTTTATCAAAAAACAAAAGTTTTGTCGAATTGGCGGTTTTTTTGAGGGCCATGTTGTGAAATTTGATTTGAGTGATGGCCCTTGATTGAAAAAACTTAAGTAGGACAAGTGGGACACACCCTAAATCTCTAGGCTAAAAGTTTAAGTTTCCGTCAGTCAACTGTTAAAAAAGCCGCAAGTGCCCTTTAGGGTACAGCAGCTCCAAACCATGAGGAGTCGCTCACTGGCGGAGAACTTGATCATCGAGTAAAAGTTTGGACGGAAACCTCACCACCTGTGTAAAACTCTTTTGAGGTTTCGGGAATAGAGGGTTCGCAAAGCCAATTCCCGAAACATTGGCAAGTAGTCCAAACCTAAAGGTTTGGAAGGAAACATCACGGCACGGGAAAATGAGTATTGTTAAACAATCAACTAAGCCTTTGAACTTAAACGGATTAAGCTTTACACCAATCCGTAGACACAAACGCAGCAAGCCGCGCCCAATTTATTACAAAACGGAATGCTTGGACTGTGATCTCATCCTTGGTGTCAGATTGGAACGAGAGTATGTTGGTGCATTACCCACACGCCGTCGCACTCCACAACAAAAGAGCTGTCCGTTTTGTGAAGGCACTCGTACAAGCACTTTGAAGATTAATGAAAAGGAATACATTGAAATTAATCAACAATGGGATATAGTTGATTTGAGTGAAACCGGTGATGAAAATCTGAATGATTGGTCATCTTGGATTGTGTGACACCTAACTACCAAAGCTAAAGCTTTGGATTTTGGAGTCCAAAGCTTCAGCTTTGGACTTTGGCACGTATCGCTATTCCAACATGGTATTTTGCGCTTGTTGTTCGCAAGGATGATCGTTACCTTATGATTCAATAAACTAAACATAATCTGCTTCTAAAGTACAAGAGCCAAAGCTAAAGCTTTGGACTCCAAGCCAAAGCTAAAGCTTTAGACTCCAAGCCAAAGCTAAAGCTTTGGACTCCAACCCTATTTTGAAAACACTAGAAAAACTGCTGCAACTAAACCGCACTATCCGAGTCATCGGCTTTGACGATGCGCCATTTGAAAAACGTCGTGGCGCTTGCGTCAATATAGCCGGTGTCGTCTGTGCCGGAACACGTTTTGAAGGCATGGTATGGGGCACCGTGCATAAAGATGGCGATGATGCCACTGATGTACTAAGCCAGTTACTTTTGCAGAGCAAGTTTTATGAACAAGTCCATCTGGTACTCATTGACGGCTTAGCGGTGGGCGGATTTAATCTCATTGACTTGCCTGAACTTGCCCAACGTCTTGAACGACCTTGTGTGTGCGTCATGCGTAAACCACCCAATATGGTAGCTATCCAACAAGCACTCGACAATTTACCCGACACCGCCAAACGCCTAGAATTGATTCGCAAAGCCGGCCCAATTCATACCCAAAAACCGTTTTACTTTCAGACGCAGGGCGCAAACCCAGAAACAATAGGCAAAGTTCTCCAACGCCTTACCGTAGAAGGATATGTTCCAGAAGCCTTGCGGTTAGCCCATTTGATTGGTTCAGCCATAATGACGGGGCAAAGTGGAAACCGAGCTTAATGGCATTGGATTTTGGAGTAAGGAGAAAATTATGGCACGTATCGCTATTCCAACATGGTATTTTGTGCTTGTTGTTGTTCGCAAAGATGATCGTTACCTTATGATTCAAGAAACTAAACATGATCAGCTTTGGTATTTACCGGCTGGAAGAGTTGAACCTGGTGAAACTTTTATTGAAGCCGCTCAACGAGAAACTTTAGAAGAAAGTGGTATTCCCGTCGATATTGATGGAATTGTTCGGGTTGAACATTCAGTGATGGCGCACGCAAGTCGTATGCGAGTTATTTTCACAGCTAAACCGCAAGATAATACGCTGCCTAAAACCCATCCAGATGAACATTCTTTGCAAGCGGCTTGGGTTACTCTAGCGGAAATGAAGTCTTTACCGCTTCGAGGTTTTGAAGTCTTAGAACTTTTCCATTATGTGGCTAATGGTGCGCCAATTTACCCGCTAGAATTGATAAAACCTGAAGGTGCGCCGTTTTTTTTGCAGCCTAGACATTAAACTATGCCAACACTTCGTTTAACTCAATCCGCTATCGGTGAAAACAGTTTTTTTTGCATCGCTCCAACTTTAGTTTGGCAGGAGTCCAAACTTTAATTTGGCAGTGTTTGGCACTGCCAAGTTACCCGTCAATAGAACATTGACAGAGCACTACCCTATTTCTTGATAAAATCCGTTATTATATGTAATCCTTGTATTTCTTGTTTATATATATGTATGTAATCTTCTAGTTATTATACTCAGCACCAGCACAAATTGCGCTTTTGTCATTCTGAACAGATGTGAGGAATCTTATTGAAGTTAAAAGATTTATCGCTAACTGTTCAATGACATAAAAGTTCAGTTTGTGACACTGTTTAGTATATAAAACCAGAAATCCGTTGATTCCGCCAATCCGTTGTCATTTTTTTTATTATGATAAACTTATGTTCCAAATGTTGCAATACCAGCTATTGAATTTTATTATAAATAACATGAAGGCGTGATTTGAATTCCACAAAGGAAAAACCATGAACACTGATGAAGTATTACTTATTGAACCTAAACCGCAAAGTGAGGTAAATCCATTGCATTCTTACAATCAGGGCTACATTCAAGGTAATTTACTGGTTGCATTGCGCCAACAGACAAAGTATTCAGTCATTCCGACAGTCACCATAGACATTAAGGGTACTGATTATATTCCTGATATATCCATCTATCCGCAACGTGAAAAGGGCTTATTGGCAGAAGACCTGATAAAAATGACTGAAATGCCTTTAGTGGCAATAGAAGTATTGTCTCCAACCCAAGGTACTCAGGAGATTTTAAAAAAGTTTAAAACCTTTTTTGAAGCGGGTATTCAATCTTGTTGGTTAATCGAACCGGTAGCTAAAGCCGTTATTGTATCTGATTTTAAGAATAGACTGACTTTTAACAGTAATGAAGTCATTGATGAAGTGGCTGATATACACTTGCCGGTTGAAGATATTTTTGGTTAAGCCAAATTTTTAAGATAACTACAAACAAGGATTAAGTAATCGCTACTACGGATAAACCAAACCTATAGGTTTTCAGATAATTATTTTCCTGATTACTCGATGATCAAGTTTTCTCAAACGCCCAAACGCCCAAGGATTGTTATAAAAAAGGATTTCTTAGCTTAAGCTTAGAAAAGAGAATGAACAAATTCGATAACATTTTAGCTTTCCTTATAAAATAAACTGATCAGAATTGATTAGCTATTCAATCAGCATAAAATAGATTGAACAAGTTGACTGACGTGATTTTTAGCGATGCGAATAAAATCCCTTATTATATACAATCCTTGTGCATTGTCAGACTAAAAACTTGATCATCAAGTAAAAAGACTCTAAAGCCAATTGTTGGTTTTATTAGTTAGCTAGTGATGACTTTTCCAATAGCCTTTAACTTTAAGGCATTGAGAGTACAGCCACACAAGCGCAGATAAACGAATTCCCTGTGCTTTTACTCCAGCGGAATCAATCTAAGGTTTGTTGCCTTTTTTGTATAATACAGTTTATTGTTTTTAAAGGGTTTTTATATTAACTTACATTTAATAAGTCTTTAAGCCTTTGGTTTTAGGGCCTGCTTGTCGTTTTCTAGGTTTCGGTATTTTTGGCGAGTATTTGCTAAAACTCGATGATCAAGTTTATCAAACGCCCAAACGCCCAAGGATTGTTATAAAAAAGGATTTCTTAGCTTAAGCTTAGAAAAGAGAATGAACAAATTCGATAACATTTTAGCTTTCCTTAGAAAATAAACTGATCAGAATTGATTAGCTATTCAATCAGCATAAAATAGATTGAACAAGTTGACTGACGTGATTTTTAGCGATGCGAATAAAATCCCTTATTATATACAATCCTTGTAGTTATACTTCGCACCGGCACAAATTGCGCTTTTGTCATTCCTTAAGGATGTGAGGAATCTTATTGAAGTTAAAAGATTTCTCGCTAACTGTTCAATGACAAAAAAGTTCAGTTTGTGACAGTGTTCAGTATATTATTGTCAATTTAACTCATTAATCATTAATCATTAATCATTAATCATTAATGATTTTCACCACCCCAGTATAGTCCCCTTTAGGGGACTTAAGCTTTAAGCCTATCGCTTTAGCGATAGGCTTATGTGTCATTGATAAAACGAAACTACTGCGACTGGGCACGCTTAGCCAGCGCCTGATTATAAGCATTAATAATATCTGCACGCCGCACGATACCTATCAATTTCCGCGAACCTTCTTCTTCAACCACCGGCAACCGACTAATTTGGCGAACACCTAACCGTTGCAACGCCGCCCCCATCGGTTCATAAGGATAAGCCACCAACACGTCAGTTGTTGCAATATCCGCGACTGTCCTTCCCTTGAGTCTCCCACCTGCTATTGCGTTATCTAAATCCTTGATACTCACGACACCCGCCAATTCCCCGGCATTATCTACCACTGGAAAACCATGACGATGAGTTTGGTCGAGTTTTTCCATCAAATGAAAAAGTGGCATTGTTAACGGCACAACCTCAACCTCTTTACTCATCGCCTCGCCAACCGTCACACTATCCATCACAAAAAGCTCCTGCCCAGGTGCCCCCCTTCTGACTTTTATCCCGCGTCGAACCAATTTGAGGGTGTACATTGAACTCGGATTGATGCTCTGAGCGACTAAGGTACTTATCACCGTTGCCAACATAATAGACAAGATCAGATGATAATTCCCGGTTAATTCAAAAGCCACCAGAATGGCAGTCATAGGCGCATGAGCTGCCCCACCAAAAAAGGCCGCCATACCTGCCAGCGCGTAAGCACCTACCGGGGCATTGAGAGTTGGAAACAGGATATTAACGACGTGCCCAAACGTGCCACCCAGCATGGCACCCATAAACAATGACGGGGTAAAAGTACCACCCGAACCACCCGAACCGAGTGTTAAACTGGTCGTAAAGATTTTGATTAAAAACAGCGCGACAATCAGATCGAAGGCGATTTTACCATTAAGCGCATCATCGATACTTGAATAACCCATCCCAAAGAAACGGGGAAAGCCGTCAACCTGAAAAAACGTGATCAGGCCAAAAATGCCCAACAGTAAACCACCGAGCACCGGCTTGGCATATTCAGAAATCGGCAATCTATCCCACAACTCTTCCATCCAGTACAACACTTTGGTAAAACCAATCGCGCTGATGCCCGCAAACACGCCTAATATCGCGTACAACAACAGTTCCCAATTGCTGACTAACATGTAGTAGTGTTCTACGTGTATAAAAGGCTCTTTATAGAGTTGGGCAATCGTATCCGCAACCACTGCGGAAATAACAACCGCACTAAAATAGCGCGCTTCGAGATGCCCTAAGATGAGTTCTAAGGCAAAAATACTGCCGGTGATAGGCGCATGAAACGTTGCCGCAATACCGGCACCCGCGCCACAAGCAAGCAATAGACGAATTCTCTCTTCGGTCAACGTAAAAATTTGGCCCACCGTAGAACCCAAGGCTGAACCGATTTGAGCGATGGGCCCTTCGAGGCCTACAGAACCGCCAGTGCCAATACAAAGTGCTGAAGTCAATGATTTGACGATGCCGACTCGTGGACGAATGCGCCCACCGCGTATCGAGACGGCTTCTAGCACTTCAGAAACGCCATGCCCTTTAGCTTCACGCGCAAAATGAATAATAATCGGCGCAAAAATCAGTGCGCCGAGGGCCGGTATAATCACCAAGTGATAGGCTCCCGCAAATTCCAGCAGCCCCCACAATTTTTTTTCAAAAAACAAGTAATGGACTTCTTCAACAAGCCATTCCGTGAAAACGGCCCCAAACCCAGCACCAATGCCAACTATCAGTGCCAATGTTGTCACGACGACTAAGTTGGGTAGGGTTTTGAATCTTCGCAACAGTGTTTCAGGTTCACTGAATGAAGTTTCTTTTTTAGACTCAGACATATTAACTCCATAATCAATTTTCTGCTGTCAATCTTTTTGGCAGGAATCCAAGTTTGGGCAGTCCAAATTAAAATCGATGCAATTTTCTGCGAAAAACTTTTTCTTCATTTGGATTCCTATTTCCTGGAAAGTTATATACTGAGCACCGCCATAAACTGAGCTTTTTTGTCATTTCTGTTTCTGTTTCGGTTTCTTTGCTCTGAGAAAGCTTGAGAAAGCTTGAGAAATCTTGAGAAATCTGAGAAATCGAGATTAGACGGGCGAAAGATTTCGTAGCAAATATCGAAATGACAAAAGCGCAATTTGTGCCGGTGCGAAGTATAGATTACACGACTTGAGGTGTAGATGGCGAGTTAAAACACTTTACGGTGTGCGGTGTCAAAAAATTTAGGGTTATTTATAATTAAAAAGGGCGTGTCATATTATTGAAAAATGTTCTGAAATTGTCGTCATGCTTGCAACAATTGAAGTGATGTGGTTGCGACTTGCAGTTAGGAGGATATTCCTTTGAACGAAAGTGAAGCGGCGAGGAATAAGAACGATGACAACGGAGTGCCAAACTTTAGTTTGGCAAGCTCAACAATTCGACTATTTGGTTTTCAGATACCATTTTAATAGCTTTTCATCTGTCTGTTTAAGCGCCTTTCGTAACTCAAGTTCCACATCTTGAGGATTTTTAGCGTTATCCTGTTTCAATAACAGGAATTGATGAATCGCATGATAATTTTTGCCAAGGGCGGATAAAAC
>Ga0164318_10000654_pt1 | contig 27697 bp, 21 predicted proteins | sample GuaBasSedimGuay9_FD_113734 | JGI IMG/M metagenome (GOLD analysis project Ga0164318, IMG submission 113734) | Subseafloor sediment microbial communities from Guaymas Basin, Gulf of California, Mexico - Guay9, Core 4571-4, 0-3 cm | ecosystem: Environmental > Aquatic > Marine > Hydrothermal vents...
AACGGCAGATTATCAGGCTCTGGATAATCTGGCCGCGAGTATCGCCACCAAACATCGAGAGCATAATTTGGTCTAAGTCGAGCTGGGATTGCGGTAAGGATACTGATTAAGTCTGGCATAGAGCGGTTGCTGTCAGCCCTGCTCGGTCCAAGCGAGCAATGGTATGCGTCCGATAAATTGTCCTTTATGTGAGCAGGACCAGACCCGCCAGGTAGAACAAAAAGCCCGCCACGGCTTAACGGTGACTACAGTTTTGTGCCAGGGTTGCGGTTTAGTCTATCATAATCCGGTTATCGAAGACCAGGACCGACTGGCCTTGGGCTTAAGCCCGCGGCAACTGCACACCAACGAGCCGATCAATCCCCGCCATCAGCGGCGGGTGCAACGCCGCACCGCTTACCAGTTTGATTTCCTGCATCCCTGGGTTCGGCCGGACCAACAAGGTCTGGAGGTCGGCGCCGGTTTGGGCCTCCTGAGCTCAACGTTGCAACAGCACGGGGTGCAGATGCTGGGAGTGGAGCCCGACCCGCAACAGGCGGCATACGCCTGCCAGCAATTCGGTCTTAGCATCATCACGGGTCGGTTTGAAGAAATCGAGTTAACCGGCCACCAATTCGACCTGATCCTGGGGTCGCATGTCATTGAACATTTCCCCGACCCCCTCAATTTCTTAATCAGGGTACGGTCGCTGGCCCATCCGGAAGCCCGGCTATTTTTGGAAACCCCCAATATCCTGGTTCCCAAGGTCGGGCCGCGGCGCGTCTTTTCCATCCCCCATAACTTTTATTTTACACCCCTAACCTTAAGCGGGCTACTGCTGAAGGCCGGCTGGCAGGTGGAAAAGACCCGAACCTTCCGGCGGGATAGTTTTATGGTGATGGCCCGGGCCGTCCAGCCTCAGACTCCAATCCTTGATCCCCACCAGGCGGCGTTAGTTTGGCAAGCCATCCACCGCCACCGTTATCTCTATTACCTGAAATTTCTCTTTGGGCTGCGCAAAATCCCTGCCTGGCAACGGGGCTGGATGTATCACTTCCGGGAATATTAGCCATTATCGACCCCTAGGGGCGACCCCACGGGCAATAGCGGCAAGAAGTATTGACCTGATTATCGGTGCCCGCCAAGATCAAGGCGCCGCCGCCAGTTCCACCGCAGGGCGGCCGAAATGGGAGCGGATATAGTCGCGTTCCTCTTCGATGGTGCTAACTTCCTGGTCCAGTCGGGCATTGAGCAGGCTTTCCAACATAACCTTGAAATGGGGTCCGGGAGTGTAGCCCATCTTCTGTAAATCTCGACCTTTGAGTAGCGGGCGGACGTCCTTGAGCTGAGTAAAATAGAGCGAAATGGCCCGCTGGCTGGCCTCTTGCCGGGTCTTGGCCATCATATAGAGGAGGTACTCGGTGGGGAACATATGCAGCAAATGGTAAATCTCCTTACGGCCCAGGTCGGGTTGGCGATATAGCCGCACCAGGGCCTCGTCCGCGGCTTCTTTGGCCCATAACATGGTCTTGGCCAGCTCGGGCTTCATGTTGAGACGCTGGGTTAATTCCCGCAGTTGCTCACCTTTGAGCGGTTCGATCAGCCCCAGGAAATAGACCAGCCAGCGCTCATAACGATCCTCTAAAAATAGCAAATCATGCCAGGAGAGCACGCCCCGCACCTGGTCCAACATCCATTTGGTCCCCGGGTCGCAACGCAGGTTGGGATGGATGAATTGCAGCAAGTCAAAACTGGCCATCCGGGCAATGGCCGGAATGGGGTTGGCTTCCTGCAGAATCAATTTCAGCTCCCCGAACAACCGCGCCCCGGACAACCGATCAAAAAAATTGATCTTGACCGCGTTTTCGATCAGGCTGGCGGTAAGTTTGCTGATCTGAAAGTTAAAGCGTTGCTCAAAGCGAATGGCCCGAAAGACCCGGGTCGGGTCTTCCACAAAGCTCAGGTTGTGCAGTACACTGATGTGCTGCTCTTTAAGGTCGCGTTGGGCCCCAAAAAAGTCGATCAAGACGCCAAAGTGCCGTTTATTCAACTTAACCGCCAGGGTGTTGATGGTAAAATCACGGCGGTAGAGATCCATTTTGATGGAACTGCCTTCGACGATGGGCAAGGCCCCGGGAGCCTCGTAATACTCGGTGCGGGCCGTGGCCACATCAACCTTAAAGCCATCCGGAAAGATAATCACTGCAGTTTTGAGTTTATGGAAGACCCGCACCCTGACCTGGTGGCGCTCGGCAAACTGGCGGGCAAAGGTAATGCCATCTCCTTCAATGACAATGTCAATATCCAGATTTTCATGGCGTAACATCAGGTCCCGGACAAAGCCCCCCACCACATAGGCATTGTAGCCCAATTCATCGGCGATCTGGCCGACTTGCTGAAGAATCTTTAGAATCCGCTGCGGCAGCCGTTCCCGTAGCAGGCTGACGATCTTCTTTTTGCGCAGGGGTTGGGCCAGTTCCTTATCCAATTTGAATTCCGCCCCAGCCCCCGAAGCCATCAGCAGGTTTAGCAGGTCGGTCCGGCTGATCACCCCCAGGACCCGATTCTGGTCCACCACCGGCAGCAAACGCTGTTTGTTAATCACCAATCGTTCCTGAATTTGCGCCAGGGAGGCCTCGGGACCGACGGTGGCAAACTCGGTGGTCATATACTCTTTGACCGGCAAATCCTGCAGGCCGTGATAAATGGCCTTCTCCACGATCTGTCGGGAAATCAGGCCGACCAGGTTTTTGCCGTCCATCACCAACAGGGCGTTCATATTCAAGCGGGTCATACTCTGGTGCGCCTCAGCAATGGTCGCCTCATGTCTGATAAACTTGACCGGAAACGACATCAGTTCCCGAGCCGTCCGCCGGGGACTGATCTGGGTCTGGAGAAGCTGTTGCAGGGTCTCCTCGACCTGGGCCAGGGGCGTATCCTTGATAGTCGCCGAGGCCGCATAACTATGGCCGCCGCCGCCTAATTCGCCCAGAATTTCCCCGACATTCACCTCTGACAGGCGGCTACGTCCGACCACGTAAACCCGGTCCTCCATCTGTGCCAGGGCGAACAGGACACTGATATTCTCCATGTCCATAAATTGATGGGCCAGCACCGCGAAATCGCCGATGTATTGCGACGCGGTAGCCCGAGCCAGGACGATATCGATGCCGTTGATATTTAAGGTGGTGGCATTGCGGATCATATCGTTTAACAAGGAGATCTGGTCTACGGTCAGCTCCCGGGTGAGCATCTCGGATACTGTATTCAGATTGGCCCCCTGCGACAACAGGTAGGCCGCGGCTTCAAAATCCTCTATGGTGGTCGAAGCGAAGGTAAAGGAGCCGGTATCTTCATAAATCCCCAAGGCCATGATGGTAGCCTCATCCGGCGTGAGAGATATTTGGCGTTCTTTGATAATCCTGGTCAGGATGCTAACCGCGGCACCGGCCGGGCGGATAACCTCCAGGCTGCCGGTCAGGTCGTCCGGCGAAGACGGGTGGTGATCATAGATGTGGACGTCGATGTCCGGGTTGGGAAAGGCTTCGGCAAATTTGCCGATCCGGCTGGCCTGACGGACATCGACCAGAATGAGGCGCTTGAGCTCCTCCAGGTTGATATCCTTGACCTTGGCGAAATCTAAAAAATAGAGACTGGAACGCACAAAAAATTCCCGTAGATTGCGCTCCTGCGCGCCCGGAAAGACCAACAGAGCCTCGGGGTAGAGCTTCTTGGCGGCTACCATCGAGGCCAGGGCGTCAAAATCGGCGTTGACGTGGGTAGTAATAACTTCCAGAGTTCTTGAGGCCATAAGTTTTTTGAGTTTCGAGTTTCGAGTTGTTAGTTACCCGAGGCATATCAATCAGGGCCGCGGATGCGCCTGCCGGTGAATTTCCTGCAGGCGCGCCGCATGTAAATGCGTATAAATCTGGGTGCTCGAAATATCGGCATGCCCCAACATCATTTGCAAGGCCCGGAGATTCGCCCCATGCCACAACAGATGGGTGGCAAACGAATGCCGCAGGGTATGAGGGCTGAGGTCAGGAGGCAACCCGACCTGGCGGGCGTAACCCTTGAGAATCTTCCAGAACCCCTGACGACTGAGGCCTTGCCCCCGGTGGTTGAGAAATAGTTTCTGACTGCCCGGCTGACGCAACAGCACCGGCCGGGTCTGGGTCAGATAGAGCTGCATTTTTTTGACGGCCTGGTCCACCATCGGCACCAGGCGTTCCTTGGAGCCCTTGCCGCGCACCAACAAGACCCCGCGGCGCAGATCCACCTGCCGGGGGGTTAGCCCTACCAGTTCCGACACCCGGATGCCGGTGGCATACAGCAGTTCCAGCATGGTATCATCCCGTTGACCCAAGGGGGTCAGGGGATCGGGGGCACTCAACAGCCGGTCCACCTCCTCCACACTGAGCACCCGGGGGAGGTTGCGGGGCAGACGGGGCGAGTCAAGCCAGTCCAGTGGATTGGTTTCCAGTTGACCTTCGCGCACCAGGAAGCGGAACAACTGACGGATAGCACTGAGCTTGCGCGCCCGGCTGCGGGGGCCGACCCCCTGGCTCTGCAGGTGGGCCAGGAAGTCCTGCAGGTCCCGTACGGTTATAGTGTTCCACGCCAGGCGACCGCGCTCCCCCACGAAGCCCCGCAAGCCTTCTAAATCTTGACTGTAGGCTTCTAAGGTAAGAGGGGCTAACCCCCGTTCCACGCTGAGATAATGATAAAATTGTTCCAGGGTCGCTTCCATAGGTTAGTTCTTGTTATAATCATTTATGCTCAAGTTAGCAAGCCGGGATTAAGGCCGAGCTCTGCAACAAATGGCTAATTCTTGGGGACGATCACTAATGAGCGAAATCATCTATGGAGTGCATCCCGTATTAGCCGCCTTAAGGCAACGCGGCAATACCCTGGAGGAAGTAATCGTCGCCAAGGGCGCGGCTGGCCAATGGCTCGAGGAAGTTCGCCGCTTGGCCCGGCAACACCAGGTGCGCTTCCGCGTGAGCGAGCGGGCCGGCCTGGACCGCCTCTGTCAGACCAGCCGTCACCAGGGCATTATGGCGCGGGTTGCGGCGTATCGTTATTTGCCGGAAGCCGAACTTTTGGACCGGATCGCGGTCCAGCCCAAGTCAGCCCTGGTGGTAGTCGCGGATTGCCTGCAAGATCCCATGAATCTGGGCAACCTAATGCGCAGCGCCCACGCGGCCGGGGCCCAAGGGCTGGTCATCCCTAAACACCGCGCCGTCGGGGTTACCCCGGCGGTCGCCAAGGCCGCGGCCGGGGCCGCGGCATATCTGCCGGTGGCCCGGGTCACCAATCTGAGTAATTTCTTAAAAGACTGCAAAGCCCAAGGGCTATGGGTGGTAGGAGCCGAGGCCCAGGCCGTCCAAAGCCTTTATACGGCAGACCTGACCGGGCCTTTAACCCTGGTGATCGGCGGCGAAGGCAGCGGTATCCGGCCGCGGGTCCGCCGCGAATGTGACCTGTTACTGGCCATTCCCATGGCCACGCCGCAATTGGGGTCCCTCAATGCCGCTGTTGCCGGCGCCATTTTTATGTTTGAAATCCTCCGGCAACGACAGCAGCAGTCGCCGCAATTCTAATCAGATAGTTCTAATCCGGAAACTCCCCCGCCCCTGGTGGGATGGGACTGGGGGAGGGTGAGGTTAAAGTATATTATTACCACTAACCTAAGCCTCAGTCCGGGTCCAACTGTTCCAGCTCAAATACCGCCCATAGCGGGGTGTGGTCGCTGGGTTTGGCCAAGCCCCGCGGGGCCACATCGACCTCACACTCTTTGGCCACTTGGGCTAGGGACGCGGTTACCATGATGTGGTCCAAGCGCCAGCCCAGATTCCGGGCAAAGCTCTTGGCTAGACGATAATCCCAGAAGGTAAACTGCTGGTCCTGGGGGTGAAACTGGCGATAGAGGTCGATAAAGCCCCAGGCCGCCACCTCGGCCAGGGCCTGACGTTCCAACGGATGAAAGCCGACGGCGCCGTCCAGGTGCTCCGGATCATAGACATCCAGTTTATCGGGGGCGACATTCATATCGCCGGTCCAGATCAGAGGTTGATCGGGCCGGAAGCGGCGGTTAAACCAGTTCCGCAGTCGGTCGAAAAAGCCCAATTTGTCGGTGAAGGCCGGATCCTGGGGGTGGCGGCCCTGGGGGATGTAGGTGTTGATTATCCATATTCCCGACACCTGCCCGGCGATCAGCCGGGCTTCCGAGTCCGGCAGACCATCGCCGAACTCCGGCCAGACCTCGGCTAGCGGCGCCTTGGAGATCAGGGCCACTCCGTTGAAGGATTTTTCCCCCCGCGCATAAGTATGATATCCGACCTCCTGAAAGGCCGGGTATGGAAAATCCTGATCCTGGCATTTGGTCTCCTGCAGACACAGGACGTCCGGCTGCTGCTTTTTGAGCCAGTCAACCACTATTGGCAGCCGGGCCCGAAGGCCATTGACGTTGAAGGTGGCAATCTTCCAGAGCATCTATTTTTTCCTTTGGATTTTAGAGAGTGGTTAGCACTTACAGCCCCCGCTGTTCAAACCAGCGACACAGCCCTAATCCTCCCAGGATAAACACTATAATTACCATCCAATGATTGAGGCCCAGGACCTGGGGCAAGGTTATTCTGCCGTAGACCCCCCAGGTTAACACCGTAGTTTTCAGGGCGGGATAGATTTCGGCAAACACCGCGGCCCCGAACAACATCCCCAAAATGCCCCATACTGCATCCCAGCGCCCTTCAGCCAGTGCGCCGATCGCGGTTCCCGGACAATAGCCGATCAACCCCCAGCCCAGGCCAAAGATCAAGCTGCCCAACAGGTTGGCCCCCAGAATGGTAGTTTTGGGGGCCAGATGCGCCAGTCCCAGGTCCACCAGCAGGTACAATCCTACCATGGCGACCATCACGGTGGACAGCATAAATTTGACAATGGTCATGTCAAGCAGCCGTAAGGCCCCGATCTGTTTATCATAACGTAACACCCGGGCCTTTTGCAGCAAAAAGCCGAATAATATCCCGGTAATCAGCCCATAGAGCAGGATGATCATCGCGGTTCCCTGCTGCCATAGACCAGGCGGGCCATAATCAGGCCCCCGGTAAAAAATCCCACCAACGAAATCAAGCCGCTCACCGATAATTGCATCGTCCCACTGATGCCGTGGCCGCTGGGACAACCGCCGGTGAGACGGGCGCCCAGAATGGCAATAAAGCCGCCGCTAAAGGCCGCGAGCGCCCGCCTAATGCGGCTGGGGCCGAAGCGTTGCTGCCACCTGTCCGGCACGCCTTGCACACGGAAACTGCCGGAGGTGGTGGCGGAGAGCCAGGCGCCCAAAAAGATGCCCACCAGAAACATCCACTGCCAGTCTATATGGGGGATTTCTTGCATGAAGTAAGACATCCGGGCTACCCGTTCGGCATCGACCAGTTTTTCGATCATCCCGGCCGAGGTTACGAACGAGGTCGAGGCACCCAGGTACTTGCCGCTGAAGCCTACGGAGAGCACGGCTACCAATCCGGCTAAAGCTCCGGCCAGATAAGGGCTCCAACCATCATTGGTCTTGGTCTGCATGTAAGTAATTCCTTTTGCTGACTGCCGGACAGGATCAATTTATATACCATAATAAACACGAAACGGGTTGCCGCAAGGGGTGATGGCTAATCTTGGCCATTAATTGGTCCCAGGCGACAACCCGCGAGCCCGCGATTTCAATTTTGCCTCGCGGTCCGAAAAACTACTCGGGTTTCCAGACCTCGCAGACCTTGCCGACCAGAGACGGAGACGGTTTCAGGGTCTTCTTGCCCGGTTGCCAGCCAGAGGGCATGACCTCGCCGGTCTCTCGATTATGCTGGTAAGCTCGGATCTGCCGCAATAACTCATCGGGATTACGGCCCACCGGGGCAGTCAAAACCTCCGCGGCTTGAATTATGCCATCGGGATCAATGATAAAGCGCCCGCGGATATCGACACCGGCCTCTTCGTCGTAAACTCCGTAGACCTGACCGATGCGTCCCCCCGCATCGGAGAGCATCGGAAAGGGCACCCCGCCGGAGACCATTTTCGAGAGTTCTTCTTCCTGCCAGATTTTGTGAGAAAAGCGGCTATCCACACTGATGGCCAACAACTCCGTCCCCAAAGCTTTAAAGTCAGGATATTTGACGGCAACTGCCGTCAGTTCAGTGGGTCAAACAAAGGTAAAGTCACCCGGATAAAAGCAGACTACTACCCATTTGCCGCGATAATCTGAAAGCTTGATGTTTTTGAAGCCGCCATCGACATACGCCGGGGCTTCGAAGTCTGGAGCTGGTTTCCCTACTCGTGCCGTCATGCGCTTTACCTCCTCTGGGGATTCTGTCTGAGCTGATGGGGATGCTGGCGGTTCCAGGACCCTGATCGGGCCACGGGCCGGACTCACACACTGATCCTGTGCTTCCGCCATTCCAGTCCTCCTTTCCCTGGGCTTTTTTGATTATACAATGACCAACCATACCTCACAAATTGTTGAACCACGATATTAAAGTTTAAATTTACCAGATCTGAGAGATTGGCGAAAAATAATTTTTACTGTTATGATATATGGGGTGAACCCCGCATAAGGTCTCAGTATAACTTTTTTAATAACGGCCTAAAATATCCTCTCTCTGGCGAGGGTCGGAGGAGATGCCTGCCCATTTGATAAACCATATTCCGAATGGATTTTCGGGTCAAATTTTTTGTTGATTTTTCCAGGCTTAGGATTTAGTAAGATAAAGTAAACCAACCGAAGCGCGGGTACTAAGAGGAGACTAGTCTGTGAGAATCTTGTTGGTGCAACCCACCACGTTTTATCCTGACAAGCGTATTTTACGTAGTAAAACCAGATGGTTGCTGGGGCTGACGATTCCTTATTTAGCCGGATTAACCCCGCGTCATATTCAGGTTGACGTGGTCGATGACCGCCTGCGTCCCATTCCTTATGATCGCCCCTATGATCTGGTCGGGATTACCGCTACTTGTGCGACTGCCGACCGGGGCTTTCAGATTGCCCAGGAGTTTCGCCGGCGGGGGGTGCCAGTGGTCATGGGCGGCTTCCACGTCTCCCTGCATCCCGAGGAGACCATGGAGCACTGTGACGCCGTAGTGGTTGGAGAAGCCGAATCGGTCTGGGAGCAGGTCCTCGAGGATGCCCGCTTAGGCCGTCTGCAGCGCCGTTATCAGACCGAAGGTTTTCACGACATGGTCGGGTTACCCCGGCCGCGGCTGGAGCTCTTCGATTTTCGGCGCTACCGGGTGAAGATCGCCCCGACCCAGACCTCCCGCGGCTGTCCTTATCATTGCAGCTTCTGTGAGGTGCCGATTGTTTATGGCCACACTTATCGCCGCCGCCCGATCGGCGAGGTGTTGGAAGAAATCAAGGCCATTGTACGCATCACCGGCCTGAAGAAGATTTATTTTATTGATGATAACCTAACCGGCCACCGGGAATATGCCAAAGACTTGTTCCGCGGCCTGATGCCCTTAAATGTGCGCTGGAGCTGTTTATGGACCATTAATACCTCTAGAGATGAAGAGCTGCTTGATCTGGCCAAGAAATCGGGTTGCTACCATGTGAATATCGGCATTGAAAATGTCTGCCCGGAAAGCATTGCCTCCATTGAAAAGGTCCAGAATCCGGTGGCGGATTATGAATGGATGTTGAAACGACTACAGGAACGGGGTATTTTTTATTCTTTGAATTTTATGTTCGGCCTGGATGGGGACCAGATGACCCTGTTCAATGAAACCCTTGAATTTCTAGAACGCATCAAGGCCCCGATGGCCTTTTTCAACTCGGTGACGCCGCGGCGCGGGACGCCGATGTGGGACCAGCTAAATCAGGAAGGTCGGATTCATAATCCCGACGCCGAAAAGTATTTGGGCATGATCTGCAATTTCTACCCTAAACATATGTCTCCCGAACAATGCGAGGCCGGGGTCTGGCGTTGTTTCCAGAAATTTTATTCTTTTCCTTCTATTTGGCGGCGGTTGTTCACCCCCCCGAACTCGTATATTTTTCAGGGCTTGCCCAGTAATCTTTACTTTCATTGGGCCGTCAATCGGCGGGTGGACCCGGTGGATTTTTATTAAGAGGATAGAAACTTAAAAGCAGCCCGGAGGCCGTCCAGGACAAATTGCACGGCCAGCGCGGCCAGGATCAGGCCCATGAGCCGGGTTACCAGCCGCACGCCGGTTTCTTTGAGGAGACTGGTGAGCCGGGTGGCAAAGCAGAAAGCCAGGTAAGCCGACAGCAACACCAGGGCCAAAGAGACAAACAGGACGACGATCTCCATAGTCCGGGAAGCCCGACTGCTAAGCACTAGTATCGTGGAGATGGCGCCGGGGCCGCTTAATAGCGGTACGGCCAGCGGTACTAGGGAGATATCCCGGTAATCGCGGGCGTCCAGACTGCTGGAAGTATAATGACGGGTAATGGGACTCTGCCCCTCCAGCATCTCAAAGGCGATCCGAAACAGGATGAGCCCACCGGTAATCTGGAACGCGGCAATGGTGATCCCGAAGTAATTGAGCAGGGCCTGGCCCAGAAACAGGAAGCCGCTGAGGATGAGGAAGGCACTCAAGCAAGCCCGGAAAGCCAAACGCCGTTGCGTGCGGGGCGGGAACCCGGAAGACAGGGCCAGGAAAGGAAAGATATTGCCCAAGGGATCAACAATGATGACCAGGGAGACTAAGGCGGTAATAAAAAAGTTCCCGGCGTTTCCCCAATACTCCAAAAGTCTTTGTCCCGAATAAGGTTGAAACCGAATTTGATTTCGGTTCTTTAAGGATAACTTATGTCAACCTATCAGATCAACAAAACCTATCAGGAAATTAACGAGAAAATCAAAAAAGGTCAAGCCGTCGTCGTCACCGCCGAAGAGATTATTGATATTGTTAAGCAGAAAGGTGAGATCGAAGCCGCCCGTACCGTGGATGTGGTGACCACCGGGACCTTTTCGCCGATGTGCTCCTCCGGGGCCTTTATCAACTTCGGTCAGAGTAAACCGCCGATCCGGGCCTCCAAGGCCTGGATTAACGGGGTTCCGGCCTATGGCGGCCTGGCCGCGGTCGATATCTTTCTGGGGGCTACGGAACCGGCCCAGGATGATCCCCTGAATAAAGTCTATCCGGGCGAATTTAAGTACGGCGGCGGCCATGTCATTCAGGATCTGGTCGCGGGTCGCAGCGTCCACCTGGTGGCGGAAAGTTATGGCACTGATTGCTACCCCAATCGGCGGGTAGAGCGAGAACTGACCCTGGCTCAGAGCGTCAATGCCGTGTTATGTAATCCCCGTAACGCCTATCAGAATTACAATTGTGCCGTCAACCTCTCAAAGCGTATCATTTATACCTACATGGGGCCACTGCGGCCTCGAGCCGGCAATGCCAATTACTGCACCGCGGGACAACTCAGTCCCTTGCTCAATGATCCTTTTTATCGAACTATCGGCATCGGCACCCGCATCTTTTTGGGGGGAGGGGTGGGCTATGTCTGTTGGCCCGGCACCCAGCACAATCCGGTCGTGCCCCGTGGCGATAACGGCGTTCCCTTGAAACCGGCCGGAACTTTAATGGTAATCGGCGATTTAAAACAGATGAGCCCGCGCTACCTGGTGGGGGTGAGCATCTTGGGTTATGGCTGTTCTCTGGCCGTCGGCCTGGGGGTGCCGATTCCCTTGTTGAACGAAGAAATGGCTCGGTTTTGCGCCGTGTCCGATTATGACCTCTTTGCGCCGGTGATCGATTATGGCGAGGATTATCCCCAGGGCACCGGCCGGACCTTGGGACAGGTGAGTTATGCCCAACTGAAGCAGGGGACGATTATGGTGGCGGGCCAGGAAGTGCAAACCGTACCGTTATCCAGCCTGGTGCGGGCCCGGGAAATTGCCCGGACCCTGAAGGAATGGATTCTGGCGGGGGAGTTTCTATTGGGCGAACCGGTGGAATTATTGCCCTCATACTGATGCGCGGTCAAACCTCTGAATTAAATGCCCGACTGGCCCAACTGCAAAATTTGCTCAGTACCTGGCGCCGGGGATTGCTGTTGTTTTCCGGTGGAATCGATTCCGGGCTGCTGTTCCACGTGGCGTCCAATACCCTGGGCGCGGGGCTGGCGGCTTTGACCCTGTACGGTCCCCATAATCTGCCCCGGGAACGGCGGGCGGCCCGGCAGTGGGCCCAAACTTTAGGGGTCACCCTCTTCGAGCACGAGTTTAATCCCTTGGAGCTGCCAGATTTTCGGGATAATACCTCGCGGCGCTGCTATGCCTGCAAAGGCGCCATGTACCGTTTGGGGCAGCAAGTCTTGTCCGAGTGGGGCGGAGAAGTGCTCTTCGATGGGGCCAACCGGGACGACCTGGATGATTATCGTCCCGGCCAGCAGGCCGCCCGGGAACTGGGGGTTAGAAGCCCTCTACAGGAGGTGGGTTTTACTAAGGCCGAGATCCGGGCTTTAAGCCGGGAATTAAGCCTGTCCGGATGGGATAAGCCGGCCCAGAGCTGTCTGGCCACGCGCTTTCCGCCCAACACCCGGCTGACCCGCACCGATTTAGAGAAAGTGGCCACCGTGGAGGAGTTTTTGCAGAACCAGGGTCTGGCCTTGGTGCGGCTCCGGGTCCACGGCCCCTTGGTACGCCTGGAAATATCACCCGACGAATGGCCCCGCCTGCTAGCTGTGGAACTACGCACCTCGCTGACCGAGCTGATCCAACGTCTGGGCTGGCTCTATCTTACCTTGGACCTGAAGGGTTATCAGACCGGCAGCATGAATCCCGAGCATGAATGAATTGCTAAAAGATTTGGTGGCACCGGTTGTCGACATGGGGGGGTGAGGCTCACCATTGGGGGCGCTATAATAAAATTTTTAGAGCTGAGTGAAAAATGTGCTAGCCATTGTTCGTCAAACCGAATTTCAAGCAAATGCGCCCCACGACCCAAGTCAATCACTCCTTAACCAGAATCTGACGGGCTTGTTGAATATCGGCCTGGATCTGGGCGACCAATTGCGGGATGCCGGGAAAGCGTTTTTCCTCCCGAAGTCGGGCCACAAACTCTACCGCTATCGCATAGTTATAAATATTTTGATTAAAATCGAAGATATGAACTTCGAGGGATAATTGGTTATCCTGGAAAGTGGGACAGGTGCCGATGTTGGCTACGGCCGGATAGTTTTGGTGGCCGATCGTGACATAGACAGCATAAATACCCGAAGCCGGCAATAGATCGTTGTCGGGTTTCAGGTTAGCGGTAGGAATGTTCAACAGCCGCGTCCCCCGGTCGTGCCCCCGCACCACCATCCCGGTTACTTCATAGTGGCGTCCCAACAGGCGATTGGCGGCTTCTATGTGTCCGTCACGGACCAGATTGCGGATTGAGGTACTGCTGACCACCGTATGGTTGATCTGAATGGCATCTACCACCCGGACCGAAAACCCCTTTTCGGCTCCCATCTCGCGCAACAGGGTAATATTACCTTCCCGGTTATGGCCAAAGCAGTAATCATGCCCGACAATCACCTCTTGAATATTCATCCGACTACACAGGTAGTCATTAACAAAGTCTCGAGCCGGCATCGCGGCGAATTCCGGGGTGAAAGGCTGCACTACCACGGCATCCAGACCCAGGCTAGAAAGCAGTCGGAGTTTTTGGTCCTTGGTCGTGAGCAAGGGCAACCGCAGATCAGGACGCATGACCTTGAGGGGATGGGGATCAAAGGTGAGGACTACCGCTTGCCCCTTCAGCGCCCGGGCCCGTTCAATGACCAGTTTAAAGATGGTCTGATGTCCCAGATGGACTCCATCAAAATTGCCGATGGTGATTACCGGCTGTCGGAAAGGATGGTGACCGGGATTTAGACTTTGGTAGATAAACATGTCGTCGATATTAACCTGACACATCCTGTCAAATATCCTAACTCGCCAATGAATCTCATTAAATCAGCACTAAATATTTGGCTTTGAAACATTGACATTTTAAAATTTATATTATAATTATATGTGAAAAAAATACCAACAAAATATTCTTCTAACATGTTAAGATTGCCATAGTCAAATTAGCAGCCGAAGTGGCGGAATTTGGTAGACGCGCTAGGTTCAGGGTCTAGTGGGCGTACGCCTGTCCGGGTTCGAGTCCCGGCTTCGGCACCAGGAATTGCTAGGGGTTAGGAAAACCACCTGACCCCTTCTGCTTTAGGAACATCGCCAATCTTTGGAATTAACGGTAACCACGTGGAGCCAATGCATTTGCATCGGCAGGAAGCCGGTTTCACGGGATTGACACTTTCAACCAGCTAGTTATTACCCCCAAAAACCAGAAACTTAGAATTCAGCAACCAACCGGGTAGAGTATTCCCCATGCAGCCCCGACGACATTCTTTTTCCCATAAATTTAAGCTAATCATTTGGTTAGCGCTGGCCAGCTATTTAATCTGGTTTTGCTCAATACCAGGCGCAGCCCAGGCCTTAAGTATCGGCCAGCCAGCCCCGTTTTTCAGCGTAGAGTCCGGGACCGAAGATAGACTTACCCTGGATATGGTGAAAGGTAAGGTAATCGTCCTCTTCTACGAAAGTAAAGATATGGTCAAAAAAAATAAGGAGCTCAAAGACCAGTTAACAGATTTTTACCAGGAGCAACCCGAGGCTATCCAATCTGAGGTAGTAAGATTAGTAGTAATAAATTGTACAAGGGCTAACTGGCCCACGCTTAGGATCTGGAAAAACAAGTTATATCAGAGTTCAATAAAGCAAAATTTGACCATTTATGGAGACTGGAATGGGAAAATGTTTGCTGATTATCAGATGCAAGATAACGACAGCAATTTTATGATTATCGATAAAGACACCATTATTAGATATTCTAAAACTGGTAAAGTAGAAACCGGGCTTATACCTCAGATCAAAGCTTTACTTTGGCAATTGGTACAAAAATAACAGTTCAATTATGGTTTCCTGCTGCACGGGCTTAATTATCACTGCTGGCGTTTACGTCTGCCCTAACCTGCCGCGGGTAAAGTATAATTCTGCTTGGCCAACTCTAACCTGAGGTCTGAATGACTATTTTTGACGACTAGGCCAAATCTTGACGGCTAAGATAATCGTTACATGAAATATCGGCCGCTGATGATCCTGGGCACCGGCTCGGATGTCGGCAAGAGTATCCTGGTGGCCGCCCTGTGCCGGATTTTTTATCAGGAAGGCATCCGCGTGGCACCCTTCAAGGCCCAGAACATGGCCTTGAACAGTTTCATAACCACTGAGGGCGGCGAGATGGGGCGGGCCCAGGTAGTCCAGGCGCAGGCCGCCGGGTTAGCGCCGCAGGTGGATATGAATCCGATCTTGCTCAAACCCTGCGGGGGCCTGGGTTGCCAGGTGATCGTGCAGGGCAAGGTTTATGCAAATCTGGGGGCCCATGATTATTATCGGCAAAAACCCCGGCTGGTACGCCGGGTAATGGCCAGCTTCCGGCGTCTGCAAGCGGCCCATGAGTTGATTATCCTGGAGGGCGCGGGCAGCGCCGCGGAACTGAACCTCAAAAAAAGTGATCTGGTCAATTTCAGTATGGCCAAGCGGGCCGGGGCAGCAGTATTGTTGGTGGCCGATATTGATCGGGGCGGGGTGTTTGCCGCAACCATTGGCACCTTTCACCTGTTAACGATGGCTGAGCGGCGGTTGTTGGCAGGATTTATTATCAATAAATTCCGGGGGGAGCCGGCCTTGTTTCACGACGGCGTCGAGATTATCCAGACCCGGACCCGACGACCGGTATTTGGCGTCTTGCCTTTTATACCGGACCTGAATCTGCCCCAGGAGGACAGCGTCGCCTTGGAGCGCAAAATCAGGCATCCGGGCGAAACCGGCCAGGAGAGGCTGCGGTTCGGGATAGTGCGGCTGCCCCACATTTCTAATTATACCGACTTCGATCCCTTGGAACAGGAACCCGGAGTCACCTTGTCTTATCTGGACCCGCGCCAAAACCTGACGGCCATGGATGTGGTCATCATTCCCGGTACCAAAAATACCATCGCCGACCTGGGTTATCTTCAGCAGTCCGGCCTGGCTTTCCGCCTCCAGGAATATGCCCGGCAGGGTGGGCACCTGATTGGCGTCTGTGGCGGTTATCAGATCCTCGGTCAGGTGGTCAAGGATCCCCTGGGAGTCGAAGGGGCGATGCCGGAGGCGGCAGGTTTGGGATTGCTGCCGATAGTGACCACCATGGCCGGAGAAAAAACCACCACTCAGGTGGAGGCCCGGGTGGTCGGCCTGCCGGGTTCGGGGCACTCCATCAAGGGCTATGAAATCCATATGGGGATCACCGAGGTGGTGGGTCCGGGCCAGGCGGTGTTCGAGATCTATCGCCGCCAAGGCCAGGCGGTGCAGGTGCCTGACGGCTGGGCCCGCCCGGATCAGCGCATCTGGGGGAGCTATATTCACGGCCTGTTTGATAATGACGATTTTCGCCGGGCGCTCCTGCAACGCTTCCGGACCCTAAAGGGCTTAGGCGCAAACCTGGGCTCGCTTCCCTCTTTTGCCACTGCGGTGGAGGCGGAATTCGACCGCCTGGCCGAGATCGTCCGCCGCCACCTTGATCTGTCCCAGCTCCGGGCCTTGATTGAGAATTGAGGGCGGCTGGTCAGTGACCAGTGCTCACTGATCAGTAAGCTAAGCAAATTTGAACAGTTATCTATAAGACCCTGCCTTGGTGATTATAGCCTTTTCACAGATAAATATTTATTTCAACCGGCAACGGGCAACTGAACACTTACTTCAGCTTTAGGTTTCAGTTAAATTGGTCTTGAGAGGAGGGCCAAGCATGGAAGTAAAAATCAATAACTCTAAGCTAGAACTGGTGGAAGGCGATATCACCAAACAGGATACCGATGCCATCGTTAACGCCGCCAATAGCAGCCTGCGGGGCGGGGGCGGGGTGGATGGGGCCATCCACCGCGCCGGCGGTCCCAAAATCCTGGAAGAATGCCTCCAGATCGGCGGTTGTTCGACCGGCGAGGCCGTGATCACCACTGGCGGCAACCTCAAAGCCCGCTATGTCATCCATACGGTCGGCCCGATCTATCAGGACGGCTGCCACCGGGAGCCGGAACTGTTGGCCTCCTGTTATCGCAACAGCCTGCAACTGGCTTCCCAAAAAGGGATCAAAAGCCTGGCCTTTCCCTCGATATCGACCGGGGCCTATGGCTACCCGGTGGCGGACGCGGCTAAGGTGGCTTTAAGCACCATCATTACTTATCTCAAGGAACATCCGGAGATCGAATCAGTCCGCCTGGTGTTGTTCGGCCACTCGACTCTGACCGCCTATGAACAGGCTCTAAAAACCCTGGTTTAAAGCGACGACCGAAATAGCAGGCCGCCCCCAGACCCTGGGCGCGGGTGGAGAGAATATTCAAAGTGGCCTGAAGCGATTAGGCTGCGATTATGAAATTGCTGAGATAATCAAAAAAATAATTGACATACTAAGAAATATGTTTAAAATAATATCTACTTACCATATTATCAGGAGAATCATAAAAAGGGTTATCTGACCAAAAACCAAGAGGCAATCAAGAATGTGCGGATTGGGTTTTTGAGTTTAGAACCACTACTGTTAACCAGAATCTAACCTTACCCAAGGCTTCCCTGGATGGTAGCGGGGAGTAAAAATCTGGCTATCACTTCCCGTGAACCGGGGAACAATCACCAAATTCCACACATTAGCGTAATTTATACCTTAGTCAAGTAAACGCCTGTTCTTCTCCCTCCTTGAGGAAAAAGCTCTGGGTGAGAGAAAAAATAAAACACAAAATTAAGTAACCTAAGAGCCGCGCTCCATCTTTTTTTCTGCGTTAAGTCAGGCACTTTAAGTCTTCTGGCAGTTTGGGGCAAACTATCTTCTCAAAAAAGGAGGGTTGGTTATGCAATTTTCCCTGCCGAGACCATTAAGGGCAGTTAGCATGATTCTGGGGATTGGTGCTCTACTTTTGTTGCAAGCACCGCCGGTTTATGGTTTTTCGACCAACCTCAATCATGAATTGGGACTTTATAGTCTAAAAGAGTACGGGCAGTATGGGGGCGTGTCTTGGAAAAGCAATCTGGCCAATCCCGATTACTACACTCCTTCTATCTACTTGTGCGATCCGGCCGGGGTATTTTGGGACCTCATGACGGTCGGCGCCAGTAGTGAGTATGCCCATTCCACTTCCCGGAAACGGGAGAATTCCCGGGTCAATATTCATACCATTTTCCCCATTGCGGGTGACGGCTGGAAGGATTGGGATCAATTCGACCTGGTGTTCTTTTATGGCCATAACAATATGATTACCCCGCCGCATCCTTGTTATAGCAGTCATTTCTGGTCCAATGGCAGCGGGTCTTGGGCGGAAGTGACGGGAGGAATGTGTGATTGGGGGACCAGCGCGCTGCCTTACGAATATTATTATCAGGACATTACGGCAGGAAGGTCCTCGCCCGGAGCCGTGGTCTACCTTCATGAACCCTTTACCTCGGCTTTATTGGGATGGCATTTTATCCCAGGGACCGATTCTGTGGTTCAAACTGTCGGCCAGGATACGGCCGCTGGTAATTCTCCGGCTACTACCATTACTTGTCGGAGCGGGTTGGGCACCAACGACCTGGAGTGGCTTATCCTGCATGGCTGCCAGGCCGTCATTGTCGCCAACTCCGCGGGTACGAGCTACCACCCCATGGGGGCGACGGCCTTCAGCCTCACCTGGGACGGTTTCCATATTGTCATGGGTCACTACCGGAGTTACGGTGTGGGTGCTCTGAATGATTTAACCGATATGGCGAATCATCTTCTGGCCGGAGATGAGGTTCAGGCGGCATATTTTCTTACCTTCCCGCGCAACAATCTATCCGCCATCTCCGCGGAAAATTGTGGCGACATCGATCCCGAGCATGATCCTGTGGCATTGAACAATTTTTTAATCAACGATTCCTTCATGAACAACGATACCTGGACGAATCCCAAGCCGGACCTCAGCGGCGATCCCAATCTGTGGTATATCAAATGGATTCGCGAAGACGGCACTGACGCCGAAGACTGGCGGGAAACGACCTGCGGGCGTTTCGCCAAAGCCAGCCACCCGAGCCAGGCTTCCGGCAAGCCCCAGAATTATCAACTCAACCTTACCGATTATCAGATTAAAGACCCAGCCGTGCAAAAGGCCCTGGGTGTCAAAACCATTCCCATAAGAGCGGCGACTTACAAACTTCGCGATCAGGAACTCCCCATCCTCCAGATCCAGGAGGTCTCCGAAGACCAGGCGCGGGCGCAATTGCACCAAATCATCGGTCAGTTCGGCGCAGGCCAAGAAGAGCAGAAGCCGGAGGCTGACAAGGGTCATATGTTTGCTGCCCAAGCCGGGACGCGGGTGTTTTGGGTAGCCAAAGCTTCAGGCGCGGCCAGTTTCTCCGAAACCCAGGGTTCCATGGCAATTCCTACTACCATTTCCAACCATCGTCAGGCAGTGGCTCTCGCCTTGAAGCAGGTCGTGGACGAGAAACTGGTGGAGCCAGGCCCGCATGAAACCCTTGATGTGATGTTTGTCTCCCAAGTTACCAACGCCGTGGTTAAAGATCCCAAGCAAAAAGAGACTACGCGCCAGTATCCGGCTGATTATTTTGTCGGAATCGGCCGGCGGTACAACGGCGTGCCGGTAATCGGCAGCCGTCTGGTGCTGCGCCTCGGGGCCGACGGCCGGCTCTTCGGGATGCAAAAGAACTGGCGGCCGATCATCGGGAAACAGGGCCACGTTAGCATCAAGGAAGCAGATTTGATGCCCCAACTACAGGCCGAGCTGGAGGCCCAAAAGGTCCTCAAACCCGGTCAAACGGTGGCCAAGGATATTAAAATCCTAGGAATGGCCTGTGGCTACCTGGAGGGTCCGACCATTTTTGAACAAAAACTGATGGGACCCGGTTGCCTGATCAATTATCGTCCGGCGAAGCGATCCAGCGAAGCGGATCTGGTTCAGCAAATTGTCATTCCCCTGGCCAAGGTGGATTTTCCCTTGCTTGGCAGCCGAAAACAGTACCCTCCGCCTGAGACCCAGCCGCCGGTCACCGATACCGACGATAAAGTGCCGGACGAGTCCAAGTAGCTGGTCCAGCGATATTGGACTCTTGCAAAACTCAAACCATAAAAAAACCACGGAGGTAAAAGAAAATTCTCAAACTCCGTGCAAACTTATAACAAAACCCCTCACTAGACCCTTCACGAAAAAATCAAGGGTTAGCTTTTCTTGGGCTAACCCCTTGTTTTTTCTGGTGGAGCTGATCGGAGTCGAACCGACGACCTCTTGAATGCCATTCAAGCGCTCTCCCAACTGAGCTACAGCCCCACGTCTTGCTTGACAATTTTTTTTGTAACAGATATAAATGGCTCTGTCAAGGGTATCGATTGGCGGCCCGTACTTTTAGTCAGGGCCAAGCCAAATAAAACAATCGGGGGAGATATTAGATAGTATTCATCCGAAAACCGTAGATCTTCCTCTCCACGCCAGCGGGGAGAGGGAATTATGGAGTTTCCGGATGAAAACTAATTAATATGTAACTCTCTCCCCAAGAGCAATGAGAGACGCTGGGGACCTTTGACCAACATAATTATTATTTACAGCTAATTAAGTACATTGATCAACATGCTCCAATTTTTGGGTCTACGGACTTAAGATAAGGGTTGGAGAGCTTCTTCCCTCCAGGTTATTTCCGTTTAGCATGATTAGGATTGACACTGGCAAAAAAACAGTGTTTGTCCTTCTACTATGACCGGAATGAGCAGTTAAATTATGTCGTGCCTATTTTCCCGGAAAAAACTGCTTTTATTGACCTTAACTCTGGTCTGGCTTTCGGCTTGCACTTCCTGGAGCAACCGGCAATACGTGGAGCGATTGTCCGGATACCGGCATATCAAGCGGGTAGCAATTTTCTTCCAACGTTGGCCGGTCTACCTACAGTTGCAAGGAGAAGGCAGCTTCGGACAAAATTTCATTGATGATAAAACAATTTTTATTGGTCCCTGGGAGCCTGCCGAAACCATAAATCCTCGGGCTGTGGATATCAGTAATATCGATGACCAGGTGATGGGCAAATTAATCGTGCGGGAATTGGAGAAAAAAGGTTATCAACCGGTTCTGGCCGATTTTATTACTCTGGGCGCAAAGGGTATGAATGTGGCCGGCATCATGGCCGCCTATCGGGTGGCAGATCCAGCGGTGGACGCCTGTTTATTCTGTTTTTATTCCCCTACCCTATTTTTCGCCGATGCCCAAGCTACCCCCAAAGATCACGCACAGCGGTCCTTTAGCTTGGGAGAAATCATTAAAGTTCTCAATCCGGGAGGCAGCTCAATCATCTGGGCCGGCCCCCGGGCGGCCTGGGCCCCGCCAAACTCAATCTCTCATGCCTTTATATATTTCTCTATGAGCCTATTTACAGTCCAGGACTGGCGGCCCTTATGGAAGGTGGCGGACTCCCAAGTCGGCGGTAGAATCAGACTGGCCCTGACCCAATGCCCTCCGGCGCCCACGGAAAAAAATTATCGGGTGACTGCTCCCATCATTGAGCGCTTAATGTGTCAAAATTTATCCTGTCGGTTGCAGCATATGCTCCCTGATGCCTTTTAAAACGATTTATCATGGCCTAGGCATTGCAAAAGTCCTGGTCGTTCGAAAAAACTTGTCCACGCAATTGTCGTATATCACATTTTTTTTCCATAAAATATAATTACGAGGCTCTAAAGGCTAATGTTGTGTAAAAAACTGCTTAGCGCATTTTTGATAGTGCTGTTTATGTTGCCATCGTCTCAGGTATGGAGTCAAACCGAAGCCGGTCTGCAAAGTCAAGCCAAGTTTTACGTCCAGAATATTGCTCCTACGCAGGCAGTCTCAGGGCCAGGTTCAGGTAACGCCAGACAGGGGCAAACTGGCCCAACCATGATGGCGCCGGCTCCGGTGACCGCGACTCCCGGCGGACCTCCGGCCCAGGTAACTCCAAGAAGCCCTCAGGCTCCGGTAACTCCCGGGGGACCACCAGCCCAAGTAACTCCAGGTGAGGGCCAGGCTCCAGAAGCTCCGGGGGTTGAGCAAGCCAAGATAGCCGAAGAAACAGTGGAAGAAATATCTGAACTAGCTACTCGGGCCAGAACGCATGGGCTAAATCTAAGATTATTTGGGTATAATTTTTTCCGCCGACCTCCTTCTTCATTTTTGCCGGTCCAGATGGTCCCGGTGGGTCCCGATTATGTAGTTGGTCCCGGCGATACCGTGCACATTGTGATCTGGGGCAATGTCCAGGGCGAATATCGGCTTACCGTGGATCGGCATGGCCAGATCTCCATCCCCCAAATCGGGATAGTGCACGTCAGTGGGCTGACTTTCAAGCAGTTACGCCAGGTTTTGGACCGGGAATTTGAGCGGCAATATACCAATTTCCAGATGAACGTCACCCTGGATAATTTACGCACCATTAGAGTCTATGTGGTAGGGTGGGCCAGAGCTCCGGGCAGCTATGAAATTTCCTCCCTTTCCACCCTGGTGAATGCCCTGTTTGCGGCTGGCGGACCCAGCGGCGCCGGGTCCATGCGCGACATCCAGGTGCGCCGCGGGGGGCGGGTAATTGTCCATTTTGACATGTATGACTTTCTGATTCGGGGGGACAAAACCAAGGACATCCGTCTGATGGCGGAGGACGTGATTTTTATTCCCCTGGCCGGGGAACGGGCCGGGGTCGGGGGGCCATTGAAGGCCCCGGCGATCTATGAACTGAAACAGGAACGGACCTTATCCGAGCTTATCCAGCTAGCTGGGGGGCTGGCAGCTACCGCCTTCAAGAGTCGAGTCCAGATTCTGCGGGTCCAGGATCGGCGGGAAATGGTGTTATTCGAGGATGACCTGGAAAAGGTCCTTACTGGCCGCGGTCCGGACCTACCATTGGTAGATGGTGATCTAGTCCGGATTTTTCCGGTGTCGGGCGTGGTCGCCAAAGTGGTGCGGATTGGCGGAGCGGTTTCCAATCCAGGGGAATTTGGACTGCGGGAGTCAATGCGGATCAAAGATCTATTGCATTTCGCCGGCGGACCGTTGTATATGGCCAACCTGGACCAGGCCGAGCTGACCCGGGTATATGTTACGCCGCAGGGGCCAGAGACCAGGCGGATCAATATCAATCTACGCAAGGCCCTGGCCGGAAACTCCCGAGAAAATATCCTGCTTAAACACGATGATTATCTTTTTGTCCGCACCGTGCCGGAGTGGGACCTGTATAAGTTTGTGGAACTCAAAGGACAGGTAAAATTCCCCGGTCGCTATACCATAACGGTAGGTGAGACTCTGAGTTCGGTGTTACGCCGGGCCGGAGGTTTCACTGATAAGGCCTATCCCAAAGGCGCGTTTTTTACCCGGCAAGCGGTTAAGGCTACGCAACAGGAACATTTAAATAAGGCTATTGATCGCATTGAGGCCGAGATGCTGGCCATTGCCTCGGAAGCGACTCAGACCGAGCTATCTGCAGAAGAAGCCAAACGCCAGGCGGAGTATGTCAGGCACCAGCGACAATTATTGGCCAAACTGAGAGAAATTCAGGCCCTGGGGCGCATCGTGGTCCGGCTCGATGATCCGGAGCGGATGCGCGGTACTCCCCAGGATATTGAACTGCAAGAAGGCGATAGCCTCTATATTCCTCAGATTCAGCAAAGTGTCAATGTCTTAGGAGCCGTCTACAACCCCACTGCCGTGATTTATAGTCCGCATCGCACCGTGAAGGAATATATTACTATGGCCGGGGGTCCTACTGACATCGCCGATACCGGATCGGTTTACGTCATCAAGGTCAATGGTTCGGCGGTAAGTCGGCACGCGGTGAAATGGTTCGGCAGCAGTTGGGATGGTACCGACTACACCTTCCATATCGGCGGGCTTAGTTCCATGAGACTAGATCCAGGAGATTCTATCATAGTCCCAGAAAAATTAGAACGGATTGCCTGGCTGCGCGAAATAAAAGATATTGCCAGTATCCTCGGCCAGATAGCTCTGATGGCGGGGGTGGCGGTGGCGGCATTAAAGTAACGGAGAGCGGAAGGAGAATTAAAACAGAATCTTGATAAATCTGAAAATTTTTTGCTTGACATAGATTTCGCAGTTGATTAGCGTGAAAAAAAGAACAAAGTTATGCCATTCTCTAAGGTAAGCGGGATAGAACCAAGCTGTGAATTTTGATCGATCCTGTTTTTGGCAAGGATGGCCAAGTCAGCCCAAGCCACGGGGTAAAATATCTGATCTTGGCAATGATAGAAAATGGATTCCAAGTCCTCGGACAGAATGAGATGATTGGGGTTCCTTAGGAAATTTTTATCTAATGGACTGGTCGTCCTTAAGATTTTTTTGAGAACGGATTAAGCAAACGCAGAAAGATCGTGTACCGTTTTAGATATCCATTAGCTACCCGCATTTTCCGCATCAGATCCACATTTCGCCTGTTACAAAGGTTTTTAGTTGAATGACCGGGCAAAAGATCGTTAGTTTATGCACGTTATTCTTTTGGTTAATCCAGTTATCGCACGGTTGGGGGCAAAGTCTTAATGACCAGGCCGAGGTTTATCTCCAAAGAATCGGGCCGGGGCAACCTGCGCCATCCTCAAGGCCAATATTCCCTCAGGAGTCAAGAATTTCTGGAATACCAAAGAGAATTGGGGGGAGAACAAGCGAAGCCCAGGAGGTCCCGCCAGCGCAAATATTGACCACCGCGATTCGCCAGCCCGAAGAGGTTTCGGCTATTGAAAAACGGGCCTTGAGGCAACTGATTTTTCTAAAACAGTTCGGCTATAGCTTCTTTCATGAACCACCAGCTACTTTTCTGCCCGTGGAAGCAATCCCAGTCGGACCTGACTATGTTGTTGGACCGGGAGATACCGTGCGGATAGTCATCTGGGGTAATGTCCAAGGTGAATACAAGATTACCGTGAATCGTGATGGGCAGATTGCAATCCCGGAAATCGGCGTAATTCATGTCAACGGCCTTACCTTCACACAACTCCGGAAAGTATTGGAACGTGAATTTGAACGGCAATATACCAACTTTCAAATGAATGTTACCTTGGATAACTTGCGAACCATCAGGGTTTATGTCGTCGGCCAGGCTAGATTTCCAGGTAGTTACACCATCTATTCTCTGTCAACGCTAGTTAATGCCTTGTTTGCCGCAGGTGGACCCAGCAAATCTGGGTCAATGCGTGATATCCAGCTGCGGCGGGGCGGCAAGGTGATCGTACACTTTGATATGTATGATCTTCTTATCCACGGCGATAAAAGCAAGGATATCCGTTTGCAACCAGAGGATGTCATCTTTATTCCCCCGGTTGGCCCTCTCGCAGCCATCGGCACGCCTAAAACTCCCGAAGAAATCAAAGCGGAACTTATCTCATTGGCTCGTTGTGAACTGGAAAGCGAACAAGCAAAAGCAACGGCAGCGATGAGCTCAGAAAAACTCTCCAATATCAGTTGGCGGCAACATGAGGCTCTCAAAATAATATCTGACCAAACCCCGCAGGAATATACGCCCGATGGCAAACCTGTCGAGGTAAATTTCCAAGAAATGCAGTCAACCGAAGTTGAAGCATACTTTAAAAAACGTTTCGGTATGAGTTTAAAGGACGCGGTAGAAAAACTGGCCCGGAATAATCTTCTGGAAGTCGGGGGGCCTATCAAGGTCCCAGCAATTTATGAACTGAAAAAAGAACGAACTCTAACAGATCTTATCCAATTAGCAGGGGGATTAGGAGACACGGCCTTCAAAGGCCGTGTGCAGGTATTACGGGTTAAAGGACGTCAGGAAATGGTCTTGTTTGATAAAGACTTGGGAGAAGTGTTAACGGGCCAGGCGTCAGATTTTACCCTGGTAGATGGTGACTTTGTCAAAATATTCAGTGTCTCTGAACTTATCGAGAAAAAGGTGAGTATTGGCGGGATGGTCAAGACCCCGGGAGAATACGGGCTGCAGGACAGTATGCGGGTGAAAGACCTGATTAATTATGCGGGCGGACTGTTAATGCACAGCAATAAACAAGAAGCGCATATTACCCGTATTACCATCACCCCAGAAGGAACGGAAACTTCCCGCATTTATTTCAGCCCCCGCCGGGCCTTACAGGGAGAAGCCAAGGATAACGTCCTACTTCGGCCCAATGATTACGTATTTATCCGGCCGGTGCCTGATTGGAATGTGTTTAAAATGGTTAAAGTGGAGGGGGAAGTTAAATTTCCCGGTAATTATTCTATTAAAAAAGGAGAGACCCTTAGTTCGGTTCTGACTTTGGCGGGAGGCTTTACCGACAAGGCTTATCCCTTAGCCGGGGTATTGACTCGCCGGTCGGTTAAAGAGATCCAGAGGCAACAGTTGAAAGCTGCCATCGATCGTCTGGAAGCTGAAATGTTAACTGTAGCTTCAGAAGCTGCGGCAACTGGGCTAGGGAAGGAAGAAGCGGAGCAGGCCCAAGTTTACGCTGTCCAGCAACAAAAACTGCTGGCCCGATTGCGAACCATTGAACCTCTGGGTCGAGTCATCATCAGGCTCGATGATCCGGAGCGCCTGCGCGGCACCCCGGAAGACATCGAACTCAAGGCAGGAGACGTTCTCTACATTCCAGAAACGATGCAGACCGTAAATGTGGTCGGGGCCGTCTTTAACCCGACCGCCGTAGTTTACAGCCCCCACCGGACCGTCAAGGATTATATTTTAATGGCCGGCGGCACTACGAGAAACGCCGAAGAAAAAGATGCTTACGTGATTAAAGTCAATGGTGCGGCAGTAAGTCGCCATGGCTTCGGATGGTTCGGAAAAAGTTGGGATGGCACCAAACAGGTTTTCCACGTCGGTGGGTTAAAGAACCTGACCCTCGACCCCGGGGATACTATTGTAGTGCCGGAAAAGCTGGAAAAAATTGCCTGGCTCAAGACAGTTAAGGATGTCGCTACCATCATTGGTCAGATAGCTCTGACGGCAGGAATAGTTTTAGTAGGTTTAAATAGGAGGTAAGGAAATAGTTAGCGAAAAGACTTGTATTTGCAGTTGCAAAATAAAATGAACGTAAGGGAATGGGTTTGCCCACGGTTGATAGTTTTGCTGCTCATCGTAATAAGCCTTTGCTGGCAAGGCTCCAGGTCACCAGCGTATGCTTTATCCGGGGACCGGATCCTCCAACTAACGGTGCCGGTGATTGGTATCATCGGCACTTCGACGATCGCCTACTATCTCTGGAGGAACAGCCCAGCCCAGCGGGCCAAAGGTTATCCGGAAAACTTAGGTCCGGGAGAGTGGTATGTTGCGGCTTACAGCGGTTTGTCTTATCTGCCGGAAGCCGATTGGAAATTTTATCGTGCCTTTTCTCCCTCTCTAAAAGGGCGCTCGGCTCAGCATGTCGGCTATGACCCGGCCATAATCGGGGGGCTGAAATTCGGACATTTCTTTGACAGTCTGCCCTGGTTTGGATTTGAACTGGAGATGAATTTCTCTCGCCATGCCATCCGTAAACAACAGGTGTCAATTTCACCTCCGGTGCCAGCTGGGACCAATGAACTGACCTTGCCAAACTATCGGATTTATATCTGGGCCATGCAATATAATCTGTTGGCTCGTTATGGCTTCCTCAAAGATAAGGAAGTACCCTTTGGCCGTTTACAGCCCTATGTCGG
>Ga0164318_10000655_pt1 | contig 27697 bp, 23 predicted proteins | sample GuaBasSedimGuay9_FD_113734 | JGI IMG/M metagenome (GOLD analysis project Ga0164318, IMG submission 113734) | Subseafloor sediment microbial communities from Guaymas Basin, Gulf of California, Mexico - Guay9, Core 4571-4, 0-3 cm | ecosystem: Environmental > Aquatic > Marine > Hydrothermal vents...
GTGCCTGACCCGGCCACAACCGTATAGATACCAGTTGCCATTGTACCGGCATCCACGACAACAAAGCAGGATCCCTGTGAATCTACTGAAGCGGCCAGACGACCGGCAGAGTCGTAGATACGCAACTCGATATTGTCTGCAGACTCAGTCTGGATGTTGATGTTGAATGTTCCCTGAGCCGGGTTTACTGCCGGTGTAACGGCAAAACCGCCCTGAACCTGTGCCGCCGTTTCCTCCGCGGTTCCCGCAGGTTCGGCCATGAAAACATGCACATATCCGTTGAAATCGCTGACTATAAGGTCCGGGATACCGTTTTCATCCCAGTCGTTTACCCAGAGCCTGGTTCCGGAGTACAGGTCAAGAGGGGCTCCGTTGCTCTGAATAGCCTGGTATCCACTGAAAACAGGATCGGCATCGGTGCCTGTGTTTTCGTAGTAGAAGATCTGAGCATTGTTCTCTCCCATGATCAGGTCTTTCTTTCCGTCACCGTTCATGTCGTACACCTGGGGGCAGCAGCGGTATCTGTTGATGTCTGTTCCGTTGCTCTGTATGTACGACCACGTTGTAATTACCGGGTTAGCCGCAGTTCCTGAATTAAGATAAAGCCTGATACCCTGCGAGCTTGCCTCGTTCCCTATCAGAAGGTCGAGAAGACCGTCATTGTTCCAGTCAACAACAACAGGAGCCGAATTCGAGCCAACATCAATAACGGAACCACTGGCAGTCATGTGACCCTCTGAAGTAAGGTCATCAACGCCTGAACCTGTTCTTCTGAACCAGGTTACAAAACCGTTTCTGTCTCCTACAATGATATCATCAAGCCCGTCACCGTTCCAATCCACAACCTGTGGATTTGTAGCACCGGTGCATCATCCTGATGGAAGAGTAATAGTAGATCCGTCTGCCTTGAGCATGGAGTAGCTGTTGAATACGGGAGAATCGTTTGTGTTTTCGTTCGCATAGAAACGAATATTTCCACCGGTGAACTGGCCAAGAACCATGTCTTTGACCCCGTCACCGTTCCAGTCCGCGATACAGGGAGCCCCGTAGTACCCCACATCGATCTGATTTCCCGCACACTCCATGTACAGAAAAGACTGGTATTCAGGCGCATCCGCCACGGCCAGGCCGACAACCCCTGCAAAAACAACTAAAAGCAACTTCACCTGTACCCCCTTTACCGGCTACTGTTTTCTTTTCGTGAAACTCTTTACATGATAAGTACAAAATAGCCTTCCGTCAACTGTGCATTGCATTAATCCATGCTCTTCTCTGTTTACCGGCTGAAACGGAAAGGTACTGAGTGTATTAAAAAGCGTACCCTGAACCCAGCTGGAACAACTGGAACAACTGGAAGAATTGCATGCCGCCTTCATAAAAAAAGCAACCCTGTCCGGCTGCACCTCCTCTACCGGTTACATTTTACTTATTCATGAAACTCTGTACACCTCACATTTATCACTACAATTCCGAGAATTTCCGTAATATCATTTTACTTTAATTTTGAAATTAACACACCAGAGTATTTACTCTGAGATTCCCGTTGATCTGACGAGCCTTTGTCAGAGGACACCCTATAACAGCCTGTAAAGGATTGCTGTTACCATCCAAACCCCTTTCCAAGGTGAAAGGTGAAGTGCCCGACAGCCCAGCCTCTGGCCAGGTAATGTACCAATTATGATTCGTGTTATTCACATAGCATGAAGATAATTTATCGGTTAAATGAATTTTTAATGCTTGCCCAGGTTGTGCGTGAGAGAGAGGTATCACCATGTCCTGTTATTACCATATCCCAGAGAACCCAGTAAAGATCAAGCCAGTAAATATCTCCACCTGAGTCAACTCCAGAAGTAAAAGTAAGATTTAGAACCTCTCCTTCCAGGATTGGAAATGTTTCTGATATTAATGTAGTATCAGATCCTTCATAGGAACCGGATCCCATAGAGCTGATTCCATCTTCTACTGAAAGAAAAATATAGGGAGAGGCCCCGGTATCAGCATTTGCAAGAATTGAAATATAGGACCATCCATCCATAACACCACCAGCGTATTCATACCCGCTCATAAACTCAACTGTTATAGAATCAATACCAACAGGAAATATCATTCCACTACCAGAAAATAAACTGTAGGAAAAACCTTTTCCATCAGCTTTTATCGATCCGTAGTGTCCACCTGTAGCATCCATCTCCCATGAGTTTCCCGTTTCCCATTCTGCTCCAAGCTCTGCAAAAGGAAAATTCCATACAGTATCAGCCAGACAAACAGCAGAGAAAACAAAAAGAATAATAATACTCTTAAACATCAAAACTCCCTTCATTTTCTTAGAATAATTCACATTACTATAAAACAGAGCAATATTGACAATAATAGACTTAAAGATTAACTGCAAGTTAGTACTCTGTATACACTAAATAGATAACCTGCTTCGCTCCCTTCTTTGGGATGTGAGATGTTATGCGAGCTATCCACTCCAGTGGGGTTTTTTCAAATTTCATTCAACGCAATCTCTGCACCATGCCCCGATGAAGAAATTCGATATCTGAACTACGATACCACATCAACGAATGTATACGGTGAATACGATCTTGCAGAGAACACTGGTGGTTCTTCATACACCACTTTCCCGGACTCTACTTTGCTGCAAAGTGACTGATTTACTGCTGAGAACGATTCGAAAAGGAATACTGAATGATTCCTGGGGAGAAGTTATGAGCTGCAAACTACCTGGTGACCTGGCTGGGCAAGTACTACACTCAATTGGGAAAGGATCAAGCAAGAAAAAGAGGCAAATTCGTAATTATGAAATCAGACGCAAAACAGGTGATGAATGTGAGGTACATGACAAGTACAAAATACCCTGTCGTCAACACACAGGTGTATTAATCCCTGCTATTCTGTGTTTGCCACTGGTTGGAAAAGTGCTTAAATCAGTTTAAAAGGCATACCCTACACCAAGCTGAACAAAGGGATAAAACGGGAGTCATCGTCGTTAAAGAAGTACCCGCCGCCGCCTGCTGCTCTGAAAATAAAGCCGCCATTCGAGGTGTAACGGTAACCTCCTGTGGCTGACAGGTATTCAGCCCCTTTTGTACCTCCGGACAGTATGCTTCCAAACACATCACCATCACTTTCATTTGCAGGTACATATCCTATACTTCCAGTGAGCTCAAGGGAACGAACCATTCTTGTGTAGCTTCCTGTACTCCGGCCACATAAGAAATGTACCAGCCGATATTCCCAGCTTGCTGCTTTCGTCAAGGGAATACTCATAGGTCAATTCAGGCAGCAGTAAACCAGGGATCCCGGCAGAGATAGTTACAGCGTGCCTGTTAACATCTTCCGCAACAACAATGACGGACAGAGTTAGGAGTAACACTGCAACAATTTTCATTCTGTTCCCCTTTCAGTGAACAAATCCGTGAATTACTCCATGACACCTGGAAGCAGTTCCAATAAGATACCTGCCTTTCTGTTTTCTGACCTCTGCAAGCAGAGCGGAAAGCTGACGGGCAGTAACCGCCCCCACCCCCGGCAGAAGCTGGGCTGAACGAACGACAATTGTTCTGTAAGCTTTAAGACCGTTTTTCTGCAGTGTATTGAAAAGAGGTTCTTTCCTCTTCTTCCCCGTCACAGAACACACGCCCTCAGGCTCGGTGCAGTCCGCAGGACACACAAAATCACTGAGAGAACTGTAAATACACCCGTCTCTTCCGGTTACTGCTCCCGGTAAAGACTCCATAAGCCTTATGGGTACCGGGATAGAAAAACCGAAATGACTTAACACCCATTTGAATGCGACATGAACAGGTATGCACGGGACGATCAGACTGTCCGGAGAAAGGCTTCTGAAATTGTCCTTAAGAAATTTTATTGCATCGGTCCCAGGCTGGTGTTCCCCGGGAATGCCGGCGGGAAGCTCCGGTTGACTGTCGATCAGCTTTATCCGGCACGAGGGCCATCGCCTGTTTATCTTGAATGCAGCAGAACTGCCAAACCTTCCGCCTCCCAGTATAAATGCATTTTCCGGTTTCGCAGGTAATCTGTCTGCTACAAGCATAGACAATAGCTACTCCTCTACACTAAACTCCTTATAAGCACAAAATATACAATCAATACGACTGCCAGCAAGTAACCGAACCAGCCTACTTCTTTTCCTCTGCCGGATACAAGCTTGATTACAGGGTAGCTGATAAAGCCCAGAGCAAGGCCATCACCAATTGAACAGGTGAACGGTATGCCAACTATGACAAGAAAAGCCGGAATGGTTTCAGTGTAGTCGTTCCACTTCATTTTCGTAAGGTTCTGAAGCATCATCGCCCCCACAACAACCAGTGCAGGTGCGGTAATCGGAGGGTAACTTCCTACCATGGAGAAAACCGGGGCAAAGAACAGCGCACTCAGGAACAGAACAGCCACGGTAAGTGCCGTAAGCCCCGTTCTTCCCCCCTGCTCAATACCAACGGTACTTTCAATAAAACTCGTTACGGTGCTGGTTCCAAGGGCAGCTCCGGTAACAGTTCCCAGAGCATCAGACATCATAGCCTTCTCCACCCTGGGAAGACGGTTATCTTTTATGAATCCCGCCCTTTCACTTACTCCAACAAGTGTTCCCATGGTGTCAAAAACATCCATAACAAGAAAAACAAGAATAACCGGAAGCATGGTAAGATTGAGAGCTCCGACAATATTCATTTTCAGAAATGTGTGGGAAATATCCGGAGGTGCGGAAACAATCCGGCTGGATGGAGAAAAAAGAGTAAACAGTTTTGAATCGCCGTATGCCGACTGGCTGAGAACATTGTAAAGAAGGAAAGTGAAGAGCGTTGAACCCACTATGCCCCAGAAAACAGCACCCTTTACTTTTCTGGCCATGAGAGAAGCGGTAACAACGATTCCAAAAAAGAATACCCAGATATCCGGTGACGAAAAATCCGTGTTCATCTTCAGGAAAGCCCCTGGGGCATTAAGCACAAGACCGGAGTTCTGAAAACCAATAAACGCAATGAAGAGACCTATGCCGGCAGCTACTCCTGTTTTCATCTGCATGCTGATCGAGTTCATTATTCTTTCTCTCACACCAAAAACTGAGAGCAGAACAAACAGAACTCCCGAAATAAATACTGCTCCCAGTGCAACCTGCCAGGCCTGGGTTTCCCCGGATTGAACAGATGCCAGACCTGCGGCAGCTGGAATTGCAGACAGTACAAAAAAGAAATTTTCTCCCATTCCCGGTGCCTGCGCAATAGGATACTTCGCGTACAGAGCCATGATAGCTGTTGCCAGCGCAGCAGCAATACATGTTGCTGTAAGTACAGACCCCGGGTCCATCCCGGTATCCATACCCATCAGAGAACCGGACAGAACAGCTGGCTGAAGAAAGATTATGTAAGACATGGTAAGGAAAATGGTCAGGCCGGCAACAAGCTCTGTACGAACGGTTGTTCCGGCCTTTTTCAATTGAAATAATCTATCAAGCATGTTTCCCTCCAATACATGTGTCAGTAAAGATCGGTTGTTCTCTTCCATCTGCGGTGTGACCACCAGTACAGTTCAGGATGCTCTTTTACCATTTCTTCAAGGACTTTTGTGTATCTCTGAGTAAGCTCTACCTCAGCTTCATGTTTCGGAAGGCTGGCGTCGGGCATAAGGAATTCCTTCACCACAAATCTCTGGTATGGTCCCTTTTCCCTTACCATGAACCCGCAGGTTATGGGCATATTCAGCTTCACACTGAAAGCCGCGGCACCTCTGGGCGTGCTTGCGGGTTTTCCAAAGAAATCCACAACAAGGCCGTTTTTGCCTGCACTCTGATCACTGAGCCAGCAGACAATCCCACCCTGTCTGGCAATTTTAATGATTCCGCGCATGGAAACATCTCTCGTAAGCAGTACAGCACCACTGGAAGACCTGAGTCTGTTGATGTATTTATCTACTAAACTGTTGCGCTGTCTGCCCACAAGAAAACTTACATCTTTGCCAAGAAAAGCGTTTGATACCCCGTAGTACTCCCAGTTTCCAAAATGAAATGTAAGCCCTATGATGCCCTTTGAATACTCCATTGTTTTTTTCAGAGCCGGTGTATCCTCAACTGTGATATATTTCTCAAAATACTTCTGTCCCATGTTTCTCTGACGGATAAACTCTACCATGAATCTGCCGCTGTTGGCATAGGAAGCTCTTCCTGTGGCGTTTATCTCAGCCAGCGACTTCTCTGGAAATGCGGTGGAAATGTTTATACGGGATACTTTTCTTCTTACTCCCAGAAACCACGCAAAACGGCCCAGAGCCGCTCCGCATGCAAGTGCCGGCCTCAGTGGAACAGCACAAAGAACAAAACCGGCAAGCCTGGTTAGAAAGTATTCCATCCTGTGAGAAAAAGTAACTTTACGCGCCAAAATCAGCTCCTTCCAAACGGAAGTTTCAGATCGATTGCATTCTCAGGGCAGAGTTCATGACAGCAGAGACACATTATACAGGTTCCCTTCTTCATCTTTGCTCTCCCGTTTTTTATTTCAATGGCATTTACAGGACAGGCTCTCTTGCAAACTCCACAGCCCGTACACCTGCTGTTGGCAACAGGGGCCGTACGCAGGAGAAGCCTTGCAACTGAACCCAGCCAGGGCGGTATGTAGTTGAGGTACGACCGGGCTGGAATATCAAAGTCTTTGAATTCATGGCTGCCGAGAACGGTTATCTCTTCGAAAGGCTTCCCGAGCCCTCTGGATCTTGCTTCGACATTGCTGTCCAGATGATCCCATGGAAGGCCGGCCATCTGCGACAGAACCATATCAAGACAGACACCATCGCGGGAAACAGCAAGAAATCCTTCGTGCCTTCTCCTGCCATCGGTACTCGGCCCCCTGCCGTCCAGACACAGAATACCATCTGTTATGTGCAGTGCAAAATCCGCTGTTTCGTAGAGATCTACAATGTTAACAGCCAGATCTACCGGTCTCGGGCTCCGCATGTGCAGCATGGCCTTTCCCAGCCCCGGAACGATACCAAAGGAGTTTTTCAGTGCGTTTGTCAGGCGTGTGTACATATGAGTTTTGAACTTACTGAGGTTTATTCTGCAGTCGTAGCCCTCCAGAATTGGAAGAGCAATGTCATACTCTCGACCGTGTTTATCAATCCTCTTCGATCCGGATCCCTCAAAACTCACCATTTCTGCACCTGAAACTTCCGCCGCCGCCCGGAACCCGCAGTTCTTCCAATACCGTTCAACGCCTTTCACCGCTCCACCGGGGCTGTCGCCTATTGCGACAGCACACCCTCTGTCCTGCAACAGAGATGCAACTGCAGCGACAACTGCCGGATGCGTTGTTATTCCCCGGGAAGGATGCTTGGCGGAAAGCATGTTTACCTTCAGCAGAACCCTGCTGCCTCTGGATGTTCCTTCCGGCCAGCCGCCGGAAGATTCCACCATGGAAGAAATGGCTTGTTTTATCTTCTTCGTACAGTAAAAACCAAAACCGTCCTGTACCACCACGTCGTATTTCATTTTTACCTCAGTTACCGCAGACTCTGTTTTTTCCGGCTCTTTTCGCCCTGTACATTCTCTGATCAGCTATTTCCAGCAGTTCGTCTTTCTCGCGGGAATCTTCCGGAAAAGTCGCCACGCCAAGACTGAGGCTTACAACTCCTCCAGGCTGTTCTTCAGAATTTGGTATATCCGCACTTGCTTCGACCGCTTTCTTTCTGATCCGTTCGGCAACATCCATAGCCACCTGTTTATCCGTCAGGGGTAGAATACAGACAAATTCCTCTCCACCGTACCGCACAAGAATATCCACATCCCTGAGGGTATCACTCATTGCCCGTGTAAGCTTGCGCAGCAGAACATTACCCATAGGGTGCCCGAAGGAATCGTTGTAGTGCTTAAAATCGTCTATGTCCATCATGATAAGGGAGAAAAAGTACTGATACCTGTCTGCCCGCTCAAACTCTTCAGGGTATCTCTCTTCAAAAAATGCCATGTTGTACAATCCTGTAAGTCTGTCTCTGCGAGCAAGTTTGATAAGCTCAGTCTGTTGAAGGGCAGTTTCCAGGACACCTGCGGAGAATCCCACCATGTTGTTCAGCCTTCTTACATCATCACCCAGGAACCTGTTAGCCCGGGAACTCTCCAGATCAATCACGCCAACTACCCTTCCGCGGCTTAGCATGGGAATGGCGAGTTCACTTCTGATATCCGGGAGAAGGCGCATGAAAAAATCGGTTTGCAGAACATCGGGAATGTTGATCATTCGGCCTGTTCTAACAGCGTCAGCCACAACACCCTGATCTGAAGAGTCTCTGACAATCTGAATGCTGGCACCTGGAATAACCGCTGTATCCTCAAAACCCGCACCGGATACAGCGTGGACAATCAGTTTTTCAGGAACCAGAGAGTAGGGCACTTCCGACGCTGCGAGAATAGCGATGGCCTCATCAGGGTAAAAACCTTCAAGGGTCCTGAGCATTGTTCTGCATATCTCACCGGGATCCGTCAGCGATGTAAGATCCGCGGCAAGCGAAGCAATGGCATCTGTTTCAAATTCCAGAAGCTTGATTCTCTCCTCCATATTTCCGTAAATTGTTCTGTCTGAAACCACCAGAATCATTCCATCCGGTTTTTTACTTATCAGAGAAAATCCAAGGTAACCATCTCCACAGGAAACTGTGTTTACTTCAAGGTTGCGTTTCTCTGAAATTGCATTCAGAATAGACTCCCGCGATACATCCGGTATGCCTTTCAGAAGGTGATTTACAGTCATTCCTGGAGTCATGTGAGCAATGCATGGTATTGCTTCAGTATCACCGTATACTGTTTTCACAACACCTGTTCCAGAAATTTCAATGGCCCTTGCAGACCGTCTGCCAAGCATCCGTTCAAATATGCTGTAAGAAGCCTCAAGCCTGCTCTGTGCGTCGAGGTACCTGATGAATGAAGACAATTCTCCAGCAAGCATTTTAAGAATTCTCAGGCTGCTTTCCGATGGAAGTCTGCGAGATATTCCATTGTCACACCGAATAATACCAAACACACTGCCGCCAACTTTAACAGGCGTGTCAACGTAGTTTATACTTCCAAGCCATGTTTCTCTGTTGTCTATGAACTCCGGTGACCAGGACAGTACCTGAACACCTTCTGAAACTGCGGTATCCACAGTGAGATAACCCGGTGTACCGGACAGTTTGACAGGTTCTCCAGTTATTCCCCTTCCCCTGAAGGCGACTGCTTCAACTGTCGCGGCTGAACTGTCGAGAACACCGATCCAGGCCCGCTGGAAGCCAAGTCCTGTGAGAATTGACAGAACAACTTTCCTGCTTGCCTCTGCGATGGATGTAACTCCGTTCAGTTCAGAAGCGAGGTTAACAACAGTTTCTATGGATTCCAGAGAATCCTCCAGCGAATCGGCAGTCATAAGCAGCAGCCGGTCCTGCGAAACGGGAAAACCTGATCTTATTGCTGAAGATCGCTCTGAACTCATGTGGGTTCTAATCAGCCCCACTACCTGGCTGAACGGGGTGGAATAGTCTACAACCGCCACGGCAGAAGCACTGAATGCCCTTCTTCTAACCCGTGGATTCAAGTCGGGAACTGTAATGATAACAGGCATTTCACTGTTTGTATACACAGTGCTCAGGAAGCGGCAGACTTTAAGCCCGTCCATTCCAGCCAGAACCTGCCCGCACAGAATACACCTGGGTTTTGATGAAAACGCCGAAGTTACAGCATCAATACCACTTGTAACCGTTTCAACAGAGAGACCCTCCTTCAGGAGGGCCTCTTCTGTAACAGACAAAAGTGCAGGGCTCCCCATGGCAAGGAGAACATCTACCCTTTTCACAGGAGTACCCTGTCCGGTTTACTCTGCTTCCAGAACAGCCTGTGCAGCTGCAAGTCTGGCAACAGGAACCCGGTAGGGAGAACATGAAATGTAGTTCAGCCCCACTGAATTAAAAAATCTGATTGACGCGGGATCACCGCCATGCTCACCGCATACACCCAGCTTGAGACCCGGCTTTGTGGTTCTGCCAAGATCCGATGCAATTTCCACCAGACGTCCCACACCTGGAATATCCAGAGAGGCAAACGGATCTCTCTCGTAGATTCCCATCTTCACGTAATCGCCAAGAAATTTACCTGCGTCGTCGCGCGAAAACCCGCAGCACATCTGAGTAAGGTCGTTTGTACCGAAACTGAAGAAGTCTGCCTCCTCTGCGATCCTGTCTGCGGTAACCGCGGCGCGGGGTATCTCGATCATCGTACCTATCTGATAACTGATGAAGTCATCTGCTTTGCCGTGTTCTGCCAGAACACTACTGATAACTTTCTGAGCCATAGTTCTGGCAATGGCCAGTTCTTTCACATTTCCCACAAGGGGAATCATTATTTCAGGAAGAACCTGTATTCCATCGTCTGCAACCTTTATGGCTGCTTCCATTATCGCCCTTACCTGCATATCTGCGACCTCCGGGTACACAAGACCCAGCCTGCAGCCTCTGTGCCCCATCATCGGATTGAATTCGTGAAGAGATTCAACTTTAAGGGCAACTGTTTCAGGGCTAACACCCATGACTTCAGCCATTTCGGCCTGTCCTTCTTCGTCATGGGGAAGAAATTCGTGAAGTGGAGGATCAAGAAGTCTGATGTTGCAGGGACGACCTTTAAGTGTGCGGAAGATGTCTTCAAAGTCATTCCTCTGAAGGGGAAGCAACTCTGCCAGAGCCTGATTGTAACTGGCGAGAGGTGTTTCAAGTTCTTTTTTCAGTTCTTCCAGGTCTCCTGCTCCCGATTCAATTCTGTCCTTTATTCTCTTAACATCATCTGCCACCAGAATGAGTTTCCTGAAAGGAATTATCCGGTCTCCCTGGAAAAACATGTGTTCTGTACGGCACAGACCAATGCCCTGGGCGCCGAAGAGAACTGCCATTTCCGTGTCCCTTGGAGTATCCGCATTTGTCCGAACATCCATTCTGCGAATTTCATCGGCCCAGCCTACAAGTTTTTCATAGTTTTTGAAAAGTGTGCTGTCTTTCGCATCCATGTTGCCCTGCAGAACCTGAACTATCTCAGACGGACGAACCTGAACTTCACCTGAAAACACTTCCCCGGTAAAGCCATCGATAGCTATTGTATCGCCCTCTTTTACAGTAATTCCTCTGCAGGTCATCACCGCTTCATCGCCGTCTATATGCAGCTCATCAGCGCCGGAAACACAGGGTACACCCATGCCGCGGGCAACCACTGCAGCGTGACTGGTCATACCGCCTCTTGCCGTGAGTATTCCCTTTGCAGCCACCATTCCGCCTATATCTTCAGGGCTGGTTTCAAGACGACACAGAATCACCTCTTCCCCTCTTGCTTTCCATTCCTCCGCGGTTTCAGCTGTGAACACAGCTCTTCCGCAGGCACCTCCGGGAGAAGCGTTAAGCCCTGTGGTGAGAACAGTTGCCGAAGACTTGCTTTCCGTCCCCAGAATCGGTGCGAAAAGCTGGTTGAAACTCTGCGCGGGAACCCTCATGACAGCCTCTTTTTTGTCTATCAGACCCTCTTCCGCCATGTCTACAGCCATGTTCAATGCGGCAAATACAGTGCGTTTGCCTGTGCGGGTCTGCAGAATGTAGAGCCTTCCCTCTTCAATGGTAAACTCGATATCCTGCATGTCGCGGTAGTGTTCCTCCAGCTTGCTCCTGAGACTCAGCAGCCCCTGATAGGATGTTTCGTCCAGATCTCCCAGTGTTGCTATGGGAAGCGGAGTTCTGATACCGGCAACCACATCTTCACCCTGGGCATCCATGAGATACTCTCCGTAGAATACATTCTCGCCGCTTGCAGGATCACGGGTAAAACACACGCCGGTTCCGGAGGTTCTGCCCATGTTGCCAAAAACCATTGCCTGTACATTGACTGCTGTACCGACAAGACCTTTTATCTCGTTGATCTCGCGGTACCTGATCGCTCTGGAATTGTTCCAGCTGCTGAATACGGCATCGATGGACAGCTTCAGCTGTTCCCACGGGTCAGAGGGAAAGTCACTGCCTATGGCACTGCGGTAAATCTCCCTGTACAGCACCACTACCTTTTTAAGGTCTTCAAGCTCAAGTTCCGTGTCAAGCTTTACACCCTTCTCATTCTTTACGGTCTGAAGCGCACGCTCAAAATCATGGTGGGGTATGTTCATCACAACATCCCCGAACATCTGCATGAATCTTCTGTAGGAATCCCAGGCAAACCTCGGATTACCGCTTCTGGCGGCAATTCCCTGAAGGGTATCTTCGTTAAGACCCAGGTTAAGAACGGTGTCCATCATTCCAGGCATGGAAATGGCAGCACCGCTTCTCACAGAGACCAGAAGGGGATTTGTGCTGTCTCCGAATTTTTTTCCCAGCTCTTCTTCGAGCAGACCGATTCCTGCTTTTACCTGCTCGTCAAGCCCGTCAGGCCACGCCGCCCCGGCTCTGTTGAACACATCACATGTTTCAGTTGTAATTGTAAATCCAGGGGGAACAGGCATGCCGATCTTCGTCATCTCCGCAAGATTAGCACCTTTTCCTCCGAGAAGTTCCTTCATAGATTGGTCACCGTCGGTTTTTGCAGAACCAAAATTGTAAACATATTTGCTGTTCATTTTTGTCCGTTTCTTCCTGTTTTACCATGCGCTGAATAGAGCTGTATTACCAAGTTACATCAATGCCAGAAACGGGCAGCTCGCAGAGAAACACCTGTCAGGAGCAAACCCACGACGCTAATATAACAATCCAACAAAATAATGTGGTTATTGACTGTAACCTTTTTTGCGCCAGATATATGCAACAAATTCTTCAATCTCACGGCGCTGAACCTCATCAACAGGAGAAACTCTCTGGAAAACCCATGCGGCGGCATCTGAAGCGTTCTCAAATTCATCGCTGGCGGAGCCCAGCTCTGCCAGAATTTCCGCTATCTCATCCATCCGGGTATCGCGGAGCAGATCGGATCCCTCGCTGGCAAGCCTCTCCAGAAGTCTTGTCGGAGGGAGGCTAACGGATTTTTTCAATATATGGTAATGATCGCGAAGCTGAGACGCCGAAACACCGTACTCCCCTGCCAGCTGCTCCTGCGTGAAATGTGGTCCACCGCTGGTAACCGCATACTCCAGTGCCGCGGCCCAGGCTTCTGGCTTGCGCCCTGCCGGGGTGTTTGACGCACAGAACCGGCTCCATGTATCAGCGGCAATTTTTGCAATCTCCGGGGAATAACCGTGAAGCCCCAGCATTCCTGCAGTCATTCCTGGTACAACTTCAGAAAGCGGAAGAAGGTCACTCTCTATGGCGCTTCGCCTCATCTGAACTCTGAGAGCTTCAATCCGAAGAAGACTGTGCTCGATCTTCTCGTCGTAAGGCGCCAGTTCCCTGGCCTGAAGAAGCAGATGAAGACTCTCCTCCAGTTTGTCTCTTTTTGCTTCCAGCAGGGCAAGGTATGTAAGGGTTGATGCCACACGGTACCTCTCTCTTCTGGCAACAGACAGCAGAATTCTCTCTGCTTCGTCGTCCCGGTGAAGCATCAGAAGAACAAGCCCCTTCTTTCTGCTTGCATCCGCATCTCTGGGATACAGTTTCAGGTAGGACTCAAGAGATTCCAGGGAGGTTTCAAACATATCCAGCTTTAGAAACACATCTGCTGCCAGAAGAAGGGCTGCAGCTCCTGGTATTCCATACCATTTGAAGCCGGAAAGCATCCTGGTTGCAGTATCCACTTCTCCTCTGTCCAGTTTCATACTGCACAGTTCCAGAACTGCAAGATTTTCATCGGGAGTGTTTTTTACAGAGGAATCCTCAAGAAGCCTTTCAAGGCTTTCCCGGGCTTTTTCTCCATCGCCGCTGGCTCTCGCCTCTTCAACCTGCTTCCACAACCAGCTTATTTTCTGGTTCTCCATGAGTCTCCCCGAAGTGTCAGTTTACCGTTGCCAGAACCCCAGTTACCACAGACGACTGTTCGAACAGACCGCCTTCCGTATCCGCTTCAATGGTATAAATGTAAGCTCCTGAGGCTGGAATGTCACCATCTGCATCCAGGCCGTTCCACAACACCTGATTGTACCCCTGAACACACTGTGCGGAAATCCGGCGGATACACCTGCCGGCAGTTGTGTAAATCGAAACTGTAATAAATGCATTTGAAGATACAGTAAAACTGAAACACCTCTGCCCTGTCCCTGGATTGGGGTACACCACATACTGCTCTATCGCGACTTCGCTCTCGTCGGTAGACTTCACATACATACTGTCACGGGAGAGATTACCTACCCCGTCCATGGCCTGAAGTATGAACAGATGGTCCCCGGAAACCAGTTCGGACACTGTGTATTCCAGCTGACCTGTGGTTGTTGAGCCTGTGTTGTAGGTGAATGAATCGCTGAGATCGAACTCTTCTCCATCCACGAACAGCTGAATACTCCTGCCTGTTCCCCCCAGGAACACAATCCCGCTGGAATCAGACAGTTCCGCGTCAAGCACGCCTTCCCCTGTTATCACAGGTTCTTCAACACCTGCCTGTCCGCGAATCCACATGGATATGTTCGGGCCTTTGAAGTCTGAGGGAACATCTCCCTCAACCAGAACCAGAGGAGCATCTGCACCCAGCTCAGCACCGTCTGACACGATTGAAGCGCAGTCTACCCGGGAAAGCTGCCCTGTATTGCAGCCCACGGGAAGAATGCACTCAGCAGAAAACTCTCCGTCTGAAACTGTTGCTCTTCCTCTCCATGCCGTTCCACCCTGGTGGAAGTAATTTATTACACCGCCGGAAAGCATGGTGTAGCTGGCAGGGATATCGGATTCGGTTATCTCAATCAGCGCAAGCCCGTCAGCTGCGTTTCCTGTTCCTGAAACAAGATTCGTTTCACCGGAGCGAAGGGTATCCCCCACAAGTTCCACAGCCAGATCATTTCTGGACATGGGTAAAACAAGATCCGGCAGCCCCAGCAGCACGTAGTAGTCTGTGTTGGCCTTGTGAGCCTGGAGTTTTCCCGCCCAGAAAGAATAGCCAATTGAATTTCCACTGTCTAAGAGAAAAGGAAGTATCGCTGCACCGAAGTTGTAATTTGCACCGGAAGTGGTTCCTCCTGTGGCTCCGATTGACGCAATTGCTCCACCAGCTGGATGATAGACGAGTTTTTCACTGATACAATCAACCCCTGGAACAAAAAAACGGGAGACATCGCAGGAGAGGAACATTGCAAGGGGCAGCCTGGCTCCGTTGGTAAGAGATGCCGGATCTTCTCCCAGCATGACCTTCTCATGTGCGATCTGGTTGGCAGAACCGTGTCCGAAAAAGAGCATTGCACCCATACCCTCATTCCAAAGTTCTCTAAAGGCAGTCCGGGCGTCAGGTTTATCAGGGTGAACACCTCCTGGAACAGTACCTGGAGGCCATGGATACTCTATAAGGTAAAATTTCTCCGGCTTGGCGTAATAGGGAAGAGAGCTGTAACATATCTCTTCCATATCATCGGTGTGAACTCTCTCTGCTGCAGAACTCAGCGATTGTCCCCATTCGTCGTCGGCGAACAGAACAAAACGACTGCTCCATGCTCCGTCAGCCTGCCCGGTAAGGTAAAGTGCGCTTTTAGCACTTACCGCTCCAAGGCTGGAAGCACTGCCTGCAGGTATTCTGGCAACAGGGATTTCGGGAAGAATTGCAGACTGATGAACCTCTGCAAACCAGTCTTCCTCAGCCCAGGCAGGGTAACTTCCGGAATTAACAAGAAATATCATTGCAGGAATCAGGTCTGGAAGCGTAGTTGAGTAACCCAGGGGGTCGTAGTGGGCATCTCCTCCAAGAATCACCGTACTCAGAGGTGTTGCCCAGGAGTCTATTCCCCACCGAACTGCAGATCTGATTGCTCCGGGGTCTTTTACGCCCTGCCCGAACTCGTCATAAATTTCACTAGTGGTTGCAGTTACAACGGAAAGACCCATATTTTCCATAACGGCCTCAAGCCCTGCCACATCATCGGCAAAAACATCCGGAACTACAAAGAGTCTGTCTCCGGAATCAACTGTACCCACAAGCCTTCCAGGAGATGCAGACCTGATTGAATCGGGCGTGAGCCACTGGTTATCGGCAACAACCATAACAGATGTGGAGTCTTGTGTTTCAAGGGAGAAACTCAGTGCCCCGGAAGACTGCTGGGCACCTGTGATAAGCCTGGGATTCATCAGGTCCGACACATCAAAAGCTTCACTGCCGCCGGCAAAGGAAAAATTGTACCTTCCGGTACTGCCTGCAAGGAAAACTCTTCTTGGGGAAGCTACGGTGGAAACCGGATAAGTCAGTTCCAGATAGTCAAGATAAAGGTGAGCAGCCGGGTTGGAAGACGAGAAACTGATCTGAAGCTGATTGAGACCTTCAATGCTGACGTTCTTAAACAGCACCTGTTTTGCACCTGAGCCGCTGAGTTCAACACTACCACCACCCTGAAGGGTTACAGTGTACGCTGATGGTTCCGATACGGCAAAAGACATCGTGATATCAGCTGTCCCCGCCACATCCTGAAGGTTCAGAGGAACAGACGTGCTCTCCCCTGAATTGACCTTCTTCCAGAACCAGCCTGTTCTGAGTTCATACCGGGGCAGCCAGAAACCGCCATCTTCAAGATGTGCGGTGTACTCAATGGTACTGCCCCACTGGGGAGAACCGTCTGGAGCACCTGCTTCACTCTGCATCCTGGCTCCTAGCCCGCTGCCCCATGTCAGCCAGTAAACTCTGTGAGATGCGTATCGGTGATACAGCCACCGGAGAGATCCCCCGGAATACTCAAACCTGTTGAGTGCCCCGGCCAGAAACCGGACTCTGTCTTCGCCGTTAAACACACCGTCTCCGTTAACATCATCGACCAGAACAGGCACCGGTGCAAGAGAGTGCTCTGTTTCAGGTAACTGATCAAACTGCGTGCCCGGCCCGGAAAACAGAGAAATCCCCGAAATCGGAGAACCGCTTACGCTGCATCCGGCAGCTTCAAGCTCTGAACATGTGACTTCGTAAGCACCAGTTTCCCGTATGGCGATTCTCGCCCAGGGCTTTCCCCAGAATGGGCTTACAGCTCTCTGGCGGCTGGCCGGCCAGTACACATCTCCCTGGGCAAACCCAGAAAGAAGATGGTTTTCGGGAATTCTTGTTCCTACACTGCTGCTTTCCCAGCTCAGAGTAACCGCTACAGACTGTACAAACCCGGTCTCCGTAAAGGGATAGATATTGACCACGGCAACCTGAGTTCCCGCAAGGGGGAAAACACCTTCCAGCTCAACCGTTTCAACAGGATAATCCACAGGTTCCACAGGAATCTCATGAGCTTCAAGCCCGGAGCCTGTCAGCACACCTGCCCTGGGAATAACTATTCTCTCTGAAGCGGCAGAAACTGCAGAACGTGTTGCTGTGTAGTCCAGGTGTACTTCAACCTCCGGTGGGACTGGAACGTACACTGTCTTCACCGGATACAGCGGCACACCGGGTTCGTTGAGATTTACAGTACCTGGGATAACGGGAATACCCGCTGCATCTGTTGCAGGAGAATCAAAGCTGAATACACCGCTCCAGGATGCAGCAATCACAGCAATCACAGTGAAAATAGTCATGTTCTCTTCCTTACTTCTGCCGGTAACTCTGCCATTCTGCCTGCGCTCATTGCGGACTTACCACAAGAAGGTCGGTAACAGATGAGCTGCCTGAACTGCCTGAAAAACGAATTTTGTAGATGTACGCTCCTGCGGCGATTGAATCTCCGTCCGTATCTTTTCCATTCCACATCAGCTGGCCGGAACCGGTCTGCACAAACACTCTTCCAGACCACACAGGTCTGCCGGCAATGGTGAATACTGAAACCTCCACCGTTCCCGCAGACGATGTTGTGAAAAAGAATGCCCGGGGTCCTCTTACAGGATTCGGATAAACTCCCGTTTTTTCAAGCAGAGGCGCATCCCCCTGAAGAACATTGAACTCAAGAGTGCTCTCTCCTGTGTTCTTCATACCGTCTCTTGCCACCACCCGGATCTGATGGATACCGGGCAGAAGGTCGGGAATACTGTAATCGAGAGAACCTGTTGTGTAGCTTCCGCGATCGTAGGAAAACAGGCTGGTGATGTCTTCATACCCGCCGTCTACAGAGCCTATGATTATTGAGCCTGCATCATCTCCCAGAACACAGATCCCTGAGCTGTCGGAAAGTACGGCATGCATCATCGCATTCTGGTAAACTGATGGAATCCCGGTGCCCTCAGAGCAGGGAAAACTAAGATCAATACTCGGTCCTGTGGTATCATCAACGTAATCACCGTTATCAACCAGCGGAATCGGCCAGGAATACCCCGTTCCCAGAATGTTTTCTGTTCTTCCGGTTGCGTCAGTTCTGGCCAGATTGCCTGTGTCTGCCTGAAGTGAAACAAAGAAATCAACAGAAGCGTTACCATCAGGGTCTGTTGAAAGAATACTGCTGTACACCTCGGAACCGTAACGCAGGTAGGGAATGATACAATCATCAGACAGAGGGCTTACATAAACCACCGTGTCTGCACTCTCGTTACACCTGAAATAAAATGATGATTCTTCGGGAAAAGATACATCAACGGTGTTTACCCTGCCCCGTGTCAGTGTGTCCGCCGGTACTGCAGAATACCCCTGTGTCTCTACAGCAGGCAGGTGTGCACCGCCATCTCCAAGAACGGCGTACAGATAGTTGTTGCTGTCTCCTATCTCAACCTGTGACAACCACAACGCTTCAGCTGTACTGAAACTGCCATCATGAAATCTGGTAAGCAGGTGGGAAGACAGGTATCTGTTTGCAAGAGCGTAGCTTCCCCTGGTACAGGCTATGGTGGCGAAAGCTCCCCCTCCCGGATGAAAAAGAAGATGCTCTGCAAGGCAGTCACCGGCAGACAGATCAAAATGACCGTTGGAACAGGAGAACGAATTGTACAGGAAATATCTGGGGGCGTTGTTTAACTGACTGACCATAATGGAAGAGAACAGCTTTTCATGGGTCATCTGATCGTATGAACCATGCCCGACAAAGGCCAGATACGACATACCCTCGTTCAGCAACTCCACAAAATCAGAAGAGGCTTCAGGTTTTTCCGGATGAACTCCTCCGGCAGTAGATCCCGGAGGCCAGGGATACTGTATTTCGTAAAGTTTGACGATGTTTGCCGATGGGGGAATGATGCTGTCTGCAAGATACTCGCATATCACTGTGTGGTAGGAATCCTTCACATATGCGCCCTTGCCCCACTCATCGTCGGCAGCCAGAAGAACAGTGTTGGCCCATGGCCCGAGAACAGACGGATCTTCAATTGCAGCAGCCTTTTGAGAAGCAATCAGAAGTTCATCAACTGTTGAAGCAGGTATTCTTGATACAGGAATTTCCGGATCTTTCCCGCCGGTATGAACGGTTGTAAAGTATGCCTCCTTGCAAAAACCTGATTCAAGGATCACATTCACCGGAGCAGAGGTTTTATTCCCTGTAACGTAACCGATGGGATCATTTGACCCATCACCGATGAGAACAAGAGCCTGCGGCGGATCAGACCATGTATCGAGAGCCCATCTCACAAGGGATCTCACCGCCCCCGGGTCGGAAACACCCTGCCCGAACTCATCGTACACCTCTGTGTATGTAACTGTAAACACGGAAAGACCTCTGGCCTCATAAACTGCCTCAAGAACAGACAGACCGCCTGCCAGATCTTCAGGGACTGTAACTATCACATCAGCAGGAACAGAAGCACCCAGTATTCTGCCTGGCTGTGCCAGCTCAATGTACTCTGGGGAAAGAAAGTTTTCAGGCTCCACGGTTAGAAATACCGCTGTTTCACCCTCTACAGTGGTAGACAGGTGTGCTTCATTGCCGGAAAGGGTCCAGTCCGTCAGGCTGACAGGGTTGAATGGATCGCTGATGTTGTAAATACGGCAGTCAGGAGAAACTGAACCGATGTGCATCGAGTGGAGCCCTGGAGTGTAGCCGGACACGGCAACCGGGTAACCTGCAGATTCAGACAGGCTCACTGGAAGCAGTATCTCCGCATAGTTGAAATAAGATCCCCCGGGATAATCACACCATACCTCAAGCAGATTTCCACCCTGTTTCACATCGATGTTCCGCAGTGTGAAGTACTCCATTCTGCTGTTACCAACTGTGTCTCTTGCAAGGGTATCCAGTATTACAACATCTTCCAGCTCAGCCTGCACTTCATGGGTCTGAGAGGGAACTCCTCCGTTTACAATAGAGAGCCTTACTGTAGCGTTATCAGAAGAATGCGGTATACTCAGGTAAAAGTACGCAGCAAAATCACCCCCCAGATAATCCCACACCCATCCGGTTCTGTCTTCATAGAATTCCCAGAATATTTCCTGTTCAAACCCGAAAGGGGACACTCCCTGCTGTATCTCCGGTCCACCTGATGGAGATGCGTTTGACTGAACAATTCTTGCTCCGTTACTGCCACCCCATGTAAGCCAGTAGGTGTTGGCTGTATCAAAACGGTGGGAAGATCTGAACAGAGAATCCGCTGTAAAATTCCAGTGCCAGAGTTCCCGGCCATAGAAAATCAGCGAATCTGCTGCATCGAATACTCCGTCTCCTCCGTCAAATACAGTTACAGCAACAGGGGCCAGCTGATGTTCCTGCCCGGGGTCGGCCGGGTCAAACATTGTGCCTGGACCAGAAAACAAAGCCAGGCTGGCAGACGGAACACCTGTGACAGTACATCCTGATGCTTCAAGTTCTTCACCTGTCACAGAATAAAATCCCGTGTTATCCACACCAATTCTTGCCCATGGTTTACCCCAGAATGGGCTTTCCGGTGACCTGTGCGTGTCCGGCCACCATGTCTCCGCATCAGGACAAAGAGCCCCGAGAAGTGTACCTTCAACCGACCTGCCGCCGGAGGTTTCCGGATAAGACAGGGAGTAACTTATCTGTTTTGCGTAGGCAGCAGGAGTTCCATAGCAGAATGGAGAGATTGTCACCTTCGCAACGGTTGTACCAAGAAGATGAATTATTTCTAACGATACCGGTGAATGTTCGGAAGGAAACGGAACAGCATGAAAAGATTGTGTGGTATGCAGACCACTGCCTGCAAAAACAGGAGCCGAAGCTGTAACCAGAGACCTGTCCCACCCGGTTGAGCCGGTGGAACCAACTGCCCATTCCAGCCGTGGTTCCGAGCCAGGAGGAACCGGGAAGAAACGAACTGAACATGGCAGTGGAGCTCTTCCATCCGATTCAACGCTATAGAACTCCGGCAGCAATATGGTATACAGATTATCGGTTTCCAGAAGATACGGATCTCCAACGTTCACAGTAACAACATGTTCCAACGCAGTAACTGCGAGAATAAGCAGTAATCCCGACAGAATTATCCTCCCTAATTCGTGTTGAGCCAGTTTTGATATATAATCAATACTCAAAGGGATGAATGGAGGTTCCACTGTCTAGCCTTTCCTGGAAACTCGCATGGCGTTATTTAAGGCGCCATCCGCAGAAAAATAAACTGGCTTTTGCCTCTGTCGTAAGCGCAGCAGGCGTTACGCTGGGAGTAGCGGCTCTGGTGATAGTGATGAGTATTCTCGCCGGGCTGGCAGATTTTATCGGCAACAGTGTCAAGGCTGTTGATGCACCTGTTGCCATTCTATCGACAGGTTCGAATCCTGTTCCTGATGACTCCGCGTTTGTTTCCAGTCTGCTTCTGCTTCCGGAGGTCAGATCCATCTCTCCTTTTATCGAAGGCGAAGCAGTGGCCAGAATGCCCTCCAGAGACCTGGAAGCCGGATGTCTGGTCCGGGGTGTAACCGAACAGAGCTTCCTGGAAAGCGGTCTCGACACCATGCTTATATGGGGAAGCGCTCCGGCTGTTAACAGCAATGACCTTCCCGGAGCAGTGATGGGTATCTACCTTTCTGAGGATTTTATGCACAGTGCAGGAGACACCATTCTTCTTTTCCCGCCCTCCGCCTTCTTCTCCAGCGGCAGAACAGGAATTGGAAGGGTAATACTTACAGGATCCATCGAAACAGGTTTACCGGTGAATGACAGAAAAATAGTATACATTCCGCTGGAAACTGCCTCCAGAGTGTTTCTTCCCGGCGGGGGATACACCGGTCTGTTTGTTGAACCCCAGCGGGGTTTCACACAGGAGCAGACTGTAAAAGCTCTGCAGAAAACCGTCCCGGATTCCATGGCTGTGCTCACATGGCAGCAGAGGAATCCCGCTCTTTATGCCAGCCTCAAACTCGAAAGTCTTGGTGCTTTTGCAGCTATTCTGCTTATAACTCTGGTTGCCTCTTTCAATATAACCGGAACCATTGCCAGAAGTGTGGTCGAGAGAAGGCGGGATATTGCGGTTCTCAAAGCCATGGGAGCAGGCGGAAAACTCATTATGCAGGTTTTTCTCTGGGAGGGTCTTCTCGTAGGTCTTACAGGGGCATTTTCAGGGATTCTTCTAGGTCTTGCCGGCTGCTGGCTTATCAGTTCCACCGGTATTATTCAACTGCCGGACGTCTACTCTTTCCATGAGTCATTCCCCATGAAAGTTTCCTTCGATGAGGTTATTGCGGCAGGAGCAGTGGCTGTTCTTATCAGCCTTGCCGCTGCACTTATTCCTGCTGCCAGGGCCTCCAGTCAGGAACCTGCAAAGGGGCTCCGACAGTGACAATTCTTCTTGTACTTCTGGGATTTTCCATTTCCCCCGCTGATTCCGCGAGGGCGCTTGTCTCGATCCGCAGTATTCCTGAAGCTGCTGTGTACTATTCGCAGATGGCTGCTGCGGAAGATGGCGAACACATGGTTGAATTCGCTCATATTCTGGAAGCGTCAGGAAGGTTTTCTGAAGCGTACCGGGTATACGGGCTGGCTCTTGGGAACAGCTCCAGCCAGAGCACATCCCGTTGGCTGATCAACCGCAGGCTCGGGGTATCTCCCCTGGACACGACCCTGGTAATTACAGCATCTGTGACCAACACAGGTGATGCCGCAGCATGGAATGTCCAGGTAATAATCCCCATGCCGGTGTCTCACCCGCCGTTTCAGACCCTCACCATTCTCTCAAACGATTTCACTCCGTCGGGGGGTCTTCTCTCCGCGAGAATTCCCATTATAGCCCCGGGACAGACTGTCAGGCTCTCCGTTACTGTAAGCATAACTCAGCAGCCTGGTTCCATGAGACCGGTTACCGGGCAGATCTCAGACGAAGCCCTTGCGTGGATAACACACACACTCCGTTCAATGAACATCCCGGAAGCCCTGCCTGGTCCCTGTATACCTATGAGTGAAGAGATGGCCAGGCTTGCAGCCGGGGAAATCGGTTTATCCATGACAGTTGAGGGCGGGCTGATACTTGATACCGGGGGATGTATTTTCCACGCATGGGATGTTATCAATGAATACAACATCAGAATCGATCCTCTGCTGTTCAAAGATGATTCCCTGCTCTCCATTGCTCACAATCCAGCAGATGTTGTTCCTCTGTGGGATCTGAGCACAACAGACGGCTACGAACTGAATCTACTTTTTAAGGACCCGGCATGCAGTCTCACCGGAACTATGAGTGCCACTGCCATACAAGCTTTGGAAGAGTAAAATGAAGATATACCTCGATTGCTATCCATGTTTTCTCCGGCAGGCTCTCAGTGCCGCAAGAAGAGCAGGGGGAACGGAACATCAGCAGCTCGCTGTTCTGAAAAAAACCATGGTTATTCTTGACGCACTTGATACCGGGGCAAACCCTCCTGAAATTGCCCGCCTTGTACACCATGCAGTGAAACAGGAAATCTCTTCTTCTGATCCGTACAGAGAGGCAAAACTTGAGAGCACAAAACAGGCACTGAAAATGCTGCCGAAACTCCGCCGGTTGATAGACAGCTCAAAAGACCCCATGGATACAGCTATCAGGCTGGCAATTGCCGGAAACATCATGGATCTTGGTGTGGTGGAAAATTTCGGAGACCTGGATAATACCATTGAAAGAGTTCTTGAACAGCCGTTTGCCATCAACCATACGGAGGAACTTAAAAGCAGGCTCTCGGCAGCCGATCACCTCCTGTACATTGCAGACAACACCGGTGAAACTGTTTTCGACAGAGCCTTTATAGAAAGGCTGAACATCCCGGTTGTATATGCTGTCCGGGGGGTACCCGTTCTTAACGATGCAACGGTGCAGGACGCTGAGGAGGCCGGTCTCCACACTGTTGCGGACATTCTGCCAAATGGAAGCGATGCCCCCGGTACAATTCTTGAGCTGTGTTCGGATCAATTCAAAGAAACTTTCGGGAAAGCACCGGTTGTCATAGCGAAAGGACAGGGTAACTACGAGTCTTTAAGCGACGCAGGCAGTAAAGTCTTCTGCCTTCTTCAGGTGAAGTGCCCGGTTATTGCAGAAGACATCGGTGCTCCTGTGGGCAGTATCGTCTGCCGCCGCTCTGCAGTCAGTTCTTCCGGGTAAAGTGATCAAACCCCCTTGAGGACAGCTCTGTAACTGTTCCTTTCTCAGTAACAGCCAGTCCGCTGCCCTGCGAGGCCGAACCAACCATGTAGAAACCTCTGCCAGGCGGGGGCAAACTGCGGGGAAGTGCAAAAAGCAGTTCAAAATCTTCTCCTGCACTGCAGGCTTCAGCAGCTCTGTTCAGAGCGTAAGGTACAACAGGTACGCGTTCAAGCTCTACTGTAATCCTCACACCGCTTTCCTGCGAAAGATGGGTGCATTCAGAAAACAGTCCGTCGGAGATATCTATAGCCGCCTCAACTCCTGAGCACCTGAGCGACGGTACGGCGTCAAACCGGGCGACTGGTGAAAGGAAAATTTCTGTCTGTGTTATCTCATCAGTTGAGAGTTGCTGTTTCCTGCTCTTTTCCAGAAGTTCCGGTGAATCAAGTGCTCTTCCCACAGGTCCTGTAACCCACAGGGTGTCACCGGGTTTTACGGCACTTCTGAGAAAGGGCTTTTTGCTTCCACAATCACCTATCGCGGTAAGGGTAATTCCAAAAACGGCTCCTTTAACTGTTTCTCCCCCCACAACGGGACAGTCCACCCTTGAGGTCAGTCCACTGTAGAATTCAAGAATCCAGTCAAGCTCCATGTCGGGAGAAACAACAATAGAGGAAAGAACACTTCTGGGTTCTCCGCCCATGGCCGCTATATCCGAAAGAGTTGCTTCAAGAAGCCTTGCAGCAGTTTTTCCCGGGCTGGTCCACCACCTGTAAAAATGCGTTCCCTCAAAGAAAGAATCCGTTGTAACAACCGGAGTTTCAAGCGAGGCAAGCACCGCAGCATCATCACCTGCGGTCTCCATGGGAAAACGCTCCCTCAGTGCCCTTATAAAACCGTGTTCTCCAATGTCACGAATCAACTTCATGGTCTTCCAAGAATCACTTCCAGCTGTGAAAGCTTTACTGCAGGTGATGCATCAGGGGAGGTCATTACACCAACAGGAGCACTGCAGCTGCAGTGTTTCGCTCCGCTGCTGCCCAGAAGCAGAAGGGCTTCTCCAAGTACTTTGCCTGCCATAGTTACATTGTCTTTTACCACTTCCATTACCATTTCAACGGTAACATCCTCCGCTGCCTGATGCCAGCAGTCGTAATCGGTACTCATGGCGAGGGTACCGTAGCAGATACCGGCCTCCCTTGCCAGTTTGGCTTCAGGCAGGGTAGTCATCCCGATGATATCCCATCCCTGTGCCCGGTAGAACTCACTTTCCGCTCTGGTGCTGAAAGCCGGACCTTCCATAACCACCATGGTACCTCCGTCGTGAACTACTGCGCCGGCTTTCTCAGCCGCGCTGACAAGAATAGTTCTCAGATCGGGACAGTACGGGTCACCAAGGGGGGCATGCCCGACAACTCCTCCTCCGAAAAAACTGGACTTCCTGATTCCTTTCGTTCGGTCAAACAGCTGATCGGGAACAACAAAATGTCTGGGTTCTATCTCTTCTCTGAGGCTGCCCACTGCGTTGAAACTTATCAGAGTATCTACTCCGACACTTTTGAGAGCATAGATGTTTGCCGCATAGGGAACTTCCGACGGAGTATAGATGTGTCCTTTTCCATGTCTTGGAATGAATGCCATATTCAGACCGTGAAGATTTCCGAATGTAACCTCGGCGGAAGGGTCTCCAAAGGGGGTTTCAATCCTTCTGCTACTCAGTATCTCCACTCCAGGAATAGAGTAAATCCCGCTTCCACCTATAATACCAACCATTTGAGGCATAACTTTTCCTTTCTGGTCTGTTTCAGTCATCAATCATAAGAGAGAACAGCCGGTTCGGAAAGAACAATTACCGTTCCGGGGTTGAATTTCGTACACCTGCAGTATATATTCTGATTGTGAATTATGTAACTATTGTTCGGGGTTCAATAAATAAGAAAGGAAAAAAGATGAGAACAGGACTCACAGCCCTGCTGCTGCTCTGCACGGTTTTCGCAAGCTCGGCACTGGCTACAAACGGAATGAACATGACTGGATACAATGTTCGCTCATCGGGAATGGGCGGAGCAGATGTTGCTGTAAGCAGCGGCTTTTCCGGTGTAGCAGGTAACCCGGCAACAATGGGCAAACTGGACGACAGCGGTATCGCCGCAGGTGTTTCATTGCTCATGCCCAGCCTGAATGTTTCCAATGAGGCAATGGGGCTTGATCTTGACGGTGAAGACCAGCTCTTCCCCCTTCCATACCTTGCATACACGCAGAAACTCGGTGCTGATTCTCCGTGGATCCTCGGCCTGGAAGCCTATGCTCAGGGCGGCATGGGAGTAGAATTCCTGAACTTCCCCACAGGCGCAACCACAACAGACAAGGTTTCGTCAAATGTAATGTACATGAGGCTCACTGGTGCTGCCAGCTACCAGGTCAGTGACAAACTAACACTGGGTCTCTCCGCTATCGGCGGGTACGCAAAGATGGAGTTCGCCATGTTCCCGGAAAGCCCCGGCGGTATGGATGTTACAGACCTCACAGACACCGGTTTGGCCGGTCGTTTCGGGGTTCAGTTCAAAGTCTGTGACAGAATGACTCTCGGTGCAGTTTACACCTCCGAAGCTTCCCTTGATCTCACCGATGGAAACGCCGCGATCAACTTCGGCGAATCAGCTGGAGGTGTTGTTGATTACAAGGCGCAGATGAACAATTTCGCATGGCCACAGGAAGCCGAGTTCGGCGTTGCTTTCCAGCCTGTTTCAAACCTCATGGTTGCAGTTGACACCAAGTGGATCAACTGGTCTTCCTCCATGGAAGTTGTTGAGCTTGAGGTAAGCGATCCTCCTGCGGGATACCCCGCTACACCATTTCCCGACGGTCAGGGCGGATACACGGGAACTATGCCCTTCCAGATGAACTGGGACGATCAGATGGTGTATGCACTGGGGCTTGAGTACACTGTCAATGAAATGAACACCGTGAGAGCCGGATTTAACTACGGCAAAAGCCCGGTTTCGGATCAGTACCTTTCCCCGCTGTTTCCGGCAATCGTTGAGAAACATGTGACCCTTGGGTACGGGCTTGATCTGGGAGACCTGGGTTTTGACCTTGCGTACGAACTCGGTCTTGAGAACACACAGACAAACGACAACGCAGACCAGATGGTCAACCCGTTTGGTCCTGGAATAACCGTAAGCCATTCCCAGAATACCGTTCACTTCGAAACCTCATACTCGTTCTAGATCTTCGTGCATAAATGCCGCAC
>Ga0164318_10000656_pt1 | contig 27695 bp, 25 predicted proteins | sample GuaBasSedimGuay9_FD_113734 | JGI IMG/M metagenome (GOLD analysis project Ga0164318, IMG submission 113734) | Subseafloor sediment microbial communities from Guaymas Basin, Gulf of California, Mexico - Guay9, Core 4571-4, 0-3 cm | ecosystem: Environmental > Aquatic > Marine > Hydrothermal vents...
CCTAATTATTCTTAGTCAGTTCCTTCTTAATTTCAGATACAACTGCTTTTACAAGGTCTCTATCTTCAAGTATCTCTGCTTTTATCGGGTCTAGCAGAATTTTTTTTGCTTTTTTCTCCAAGAGCTTTCTTTTTTCCATTTGTTTTAGCGCTTTTTCTATCATTTCTCTTTCTTTTTCGTCAAAAATTTTTTCTTCTATATAACTTAGTCTCTTATCCAAAACGGCGTTCTGTATTTCTAACATATCAATAATTTCATTCAGCTTTCGTTCATTCTCTTCTATCTTCTGAAATTTTCTGATCATTACATCACAATATTATCTTGTTTCAAATCTTTTTTAAATCTTGATTTGAACTAATCATTATGCTAAAGCTCTTATCGCTCATATCGGGAGGTATAGATAGCCCAGTTGCTGCCTATCTCATTCAGAAGAGCTCGAAAGAAACCCACCTGGATTTCATATTCTTTTTCACAGGAGCAGACAAAACAATAGTAAAAAAATGTATAAAGCAGATAAAAAAACAGCTCAATATCAAAAGAAAAATAAAGCTTTTCATTGTCCCGTATAAGCAAGTTATCTCTTCACTTGTTGGAATGAAAAAAAGAAGATTTCAGTGTATTCTCTGTAAGCGCGCGATGCTTCGGATGTCGAGTATCATAGCAAGAAAATACGGTTATGATGCTCTTATTACTGGAGATTCTTTGGGGCAGGTCGCATCACAGACTCTTGAAAATCTTTTTGTAGAAGACCGCGCTGGAGAAATTCCTGTTTTACGTCCGCTCATAGGTTACGATAAAATGGATATTGTTCGGGTCGCTGCTGATATCGGAACGCTTCAATTTTCTCAAAAACATCTGGGATGTCAATTCGCTCCTAAAAAGCCGAAAACAACATCGAGCTTAGAAGAGGTTGAAAAAATAGAGAAGGAACTTGATATATCACGACTGATACGTGGAGCACTTGGAGGAGTTGAGGTCGAGGAAATATAAAAATTATTCGACAAGGCTGCCCTTTCCAGACGGTATAGAGTTTTGTATAATATCAAGTGGTATTTTTTTAATGGCTTCTTTCTCCTCTTCTGATATAGCTTTTGCTACTAGTCTTTCTTTTATCTTTTCTGCAAGCTCTTTTGCTGGGGTTTCACCCGGTTTCAATGTCAGAAAATATTTACACTTTTCATTCACTGCTTGAACAGGAGCTATCATTAACAGTTTTTTTTCAGGTTCTACGCCAATCGCAAGTCTGAGTTGGGTTTTCTTCAGATAGTTTCTTTCTCCTTGTATCTGAAAAGAACCCTTGGGCAAGCCCGGGACCTTTTTAACTTGCTCTGGCTTTATCCAGTACACATCCACATTGCCAAGTCCCATTTGCCACGCTTTGGAATAGGCTGCTGCAAACTCAGCCGCTTCCCTGACAGCAACAGGTGTTATTTTTTTCGGTGTTTTTATTCGTGGGTCTTCTTTTGCCTTTACAACAGTAAATGGAGCTCCATGTATCTCAGCATGTAATACGATGTCTTCTGGCTTAGTATTTTTTTTGATTAACATTTCATTTGTGTCCGCGTCTTTTCCAGCAACAACCAAAAACCCATCAGACGTCCAGAAGTATCTGTATTTTTCATACCATTTTTTTCTCTTACGTTTTTCTATGATTTTTGGCACCAAAAGCTTTTTTTCTTCTATCTTAATCTCTTTTGTTTTTTCCATAATTTTTTTGGCTTTCTCCCGTTTGGATTTCATTTTTTTTGCTTTTTCATAGAGTTCCGCTGCATTTTCCTCAACGCTTTTTCTCATGTCTATTTCTATGTTTTTTCCTCCAAGTTCAAGGACAACGATACCGTCGTGCTCTCTTATTTCTTTGATTGCGTTAGCCTCTGGTGAGTCCTCTTTTTCTACCCTCTTTTTAATCTCATCCCACGAAAGTGTTTCCCTTGCTTTTGAAAGCGTTTCGAGAATGCTCTCGACGAGACCATAGTTTTTGTATATGATGTCCGCCTTTTCTTTTGCCTCCTTTTCTTTTTCTTCCCATTTTTTTATTGCATCTGCCTGTTGCTTCACTATCCTTTCCTTTTTTTCTTGCGTGGAGTTAATTTCAGTTTTTTTAATAAGTTCTGCCTCTCTTATTTCGTTCTCACTAAAAAAAATGTCAACAGCTTCGTTAAAGCTTTTCATTTCTTTTTTCTCAAAATTTTTATACACCTTTATATCGAATGGAATAGCATCTATTATTTTACCGTCCATGAGAACAATTTTCGGTTCCAGCTTTTTTTGCATCAACTCTTTTATGCTCTCAAATACTTTTTTAGTTTCTTCTTGAGAAAGTGACTGAGCTATTTTGTTTTTATCTACTTCGCATGACAAAAGAATCTCTTCAGCATACTTTCCGCCAAACCCCATCTGAGCAAGTAAACCAACTATTTCTCTTGGGGATGCGTACACACTCCTTTTGAATTCCCTGAAGTCGTCTAGGAATGAGTTTGTTTTTGGAAAAGCATATTTTTCCTTTGGTGCTATCGTTCTTTCTGACCATCGTTGAATCTCAAAAGGCATTATTATGCTGTAATTTGAATCTGTTAATATGAAATTTCCTTTATGAAAGAGTTCCAAAATGAGTTTATACTCATCTGTCTCTAATTCTATTATCCTATCAAGAGCGTGCTGAGTAATTTTTTTAATTCGTTTGTTTTTGAGTCTTTTTCTCAAAAACATTGCAAAGTTTGAAGGCGTTTCAGATACTCGCCTGTAGTTTGTTAGATGGAAACGTCCCGCACTAGCATATAACTCAAATTCTCCGAATCCACGAGAATAGAGCCTTATTCTTATATTTCTTTCACCTTGATGAATGTCCTGATAGATTTTCTCAATTCTACTATCTACAAGAAAGTTAAGCTCATTAACTAGGAACTTTATGTCCAGTCCCGATATCTCCTTTTGTTTTTTCATTCTTCTCACGTAAAAATTTTTTAAGAGATTTCTTCTCAATTCCAAAATATTCTTCGAATTCTTTTGTCGTTTGTATTATTTTTGTGCGCGAATGTTTTTCTGTTTTTATAAGCCCTCTTTTTTCCAATTCTGATATGTATTGATATGTTCGGTTTCCTATAACCTTCACGATATCTGATTGCTTGACCGGCTCATAAAAAGCTATGATTGATAATACACGCAGCATGCCTCTTGGGAGGTCTGTATGATTTGTCAGGTTCGAAACTTTTTCAAGATATTTCGGTTTTACGACAAGGCTGTACCCACCGACATCCGAAACTTCTATGCCGTGTTCGTCTTTGGAGTAAATATCTTCCAAGTCTCTGAGAAGCCACTTTACTTCATTTTCATCTATCTTCAATATTTTCGCCAATTCTTCTATACTTAGCGGTTTCTCTGTTGTGAAAAGACAAGCTTCAAGGAGGGCAAGTTTTTCGTTCATATTGACACACCGAATGGCTTATTTGAGTCTTATGAATATTTCTTTGAACATTTCGGGCTGTCTGCAACTTATCTTGTCCCTGTTTGTTAGATGAAGAAGAGGCATAAATGTTTTTACAATTGTTTCTCGTTTCCACTCTGTGACAAGCTCAGAAAATTTTAGCTCATTTCCGATCATTTTTTTTCTGATATTCTCATACACCTTGTCTATTATTTCCTCTATGTCTTCTTCTACTTCTATAAGGGTTTCTACTGCTTTTCGCATTCTTAGCCTTTTTCTTTCTTTGCTCTTCTTTAGTTCGAAGGCTTTTTCTAGAGCTGAAACCAACTCCGTAAGTATTATTTTCCTTTTAGGTTTTCTCTTTACTGGTACATCGAGAAGTTTGATGTTGTTTATGTCTAGAAATTCTATATCTTTCTCTTCTGATTCTTTCGTTTCTTCTTCTTCCAACAACAACTCGCATTTCATGCGCAAGAGTATGGCGGCAACGAGTATGAACCTAGCGGGTATTCTGAAATCAAAGTATTTCATTGTGTTAAGGTATTTTATAAAAGCTTCAGTAAGTTTTATTATGTCAACATCCCACGGGTCGATGCCTTCCTCTATAACTATATTGTTGATGACCTCTTCCCAGTCATAACTGATTACTATGTTCTTAATAAGATTCTGCTCTTTCACACACTCCCCTCATAACTTTTAGAATAAGGAGCATAAAAAGATTTTTACCGTTCCGGCTTTTTTAATTATAATCTAATTATAAATTTGGTTTCTTAGAAGAATGATTATAATGCTTGTAAAATACAGGAATGGGGTATTTTAAAGGTTGTCTCGCCAAATAGGTGAGGATGTATGTGAGGTATAGAAAGAAGACCTTTTGAATAGATAGTGGCTTGAATCTCAATGTATAATGTTGAAGCTTGTTTGGAAGAAATAATGCTCTAGTTCTCTGGAAGTTCTATTCCAAAGACTTTCGATACGCCATTCTCCATCGAGACGCCAAAGACTTTGTCCGCCATTCCTATTGTTATGTTACTATGCGTTATTACGATGAACTGGGTTTTTTTAGAATACTTTTTGATGAGGCTAGCCACTAACTTGGTGTTAACCTTGTCCAATGCGGCATCTATCTCATCTAGTATATAGAAAGGGGATGCTTTGTGCTGTTGTATTCCAAACAAAAACGCAAGGGCGGTTATAGTTTTTTCCCCGCCAGACATAGAATCTATATTCAACATTTTTTTTCCTTTTGGCTTTGCTTCAATTATAAGGCCAGATTCTATGTTCTCCACCTCCACAAGCCTGAGGTTGGCTTCTCCCCCAGTTAGGTCACTATATATCCGAGAAAAATTCTTGGATATTTCTGAAAGCGTCTCCATAAATTTATTATATCTCTTTTTTTCTATTTCTTCGGCGGTTTCGGATATCGCTTTTTTTTCCTCAAGAAGTTTATCCAACTTCTGTTTTAGCTCCCCAAATTCTGTGTCTATTGTTTTATACTCTTCTATTGCTCGGAGATTTACGGGGCCCAATGAGTTTATTTCTATTATCACTTCTCGTATTTTTTCTTCGAGGTCTTCTACGGTTTGATTGTAAAAGCTTTTCACATCTTTGAACTCATTACGTTCTACTCTCAAGCCATTTAGTTTGGCTTCAATTTTGGCACGTCTTATCTTAGTTTCGCTTACCTTTTTTTCTAGAATTGACTTTTCGCTAAATAGCTCTTCTCTTTTTTTTCTGTGCGAAAAAATATTGTTTTCCATTGTGGCTATTTTCTTCTCAAATGAGGACGTTCCTTTTATCTCTTTCTTTTCTTCCGCTTCCAATTTTTTTATCTTTTTTTCGAGTAGCTTAGTCTCTCCCTCAATTCTTTTGTTTTCCTCTTCCAGGTTTTTTATTTCTTCCTTGTATTTTTTTATATCAATAAGCGGAGATTTTTCTTTATACCATCCTCCAACAATTGCCCCACTCGGTTCTATGAGGTCTCCATCTATTGTTACTATCCTTATTCTTTCCTTTTTAATAATCTCTTTTGCTGTGTCTATATTCTCGACTATGATGGTATCTCCCAGAACATATTCAAGAACCTTTCTGTAATTTTCTTTGAACTTTATCAGGTCTATTGCGTACCCGATCGCTTTTTCGAATTTTTTGTTTTTATCAATGCGCTTTCCTTTTATTCTATCTATAGGTATAAATCTTATTCTTCCAAGCTTCTCTTTTTTAAGAAACCTTATTAGCTCGACCGCATTTTCTATTGAATCCACAATTATGTCGTTTTCATGACTCCCAACAGCAACACGAATAGCTATAGAGAACTTTTCAGGAACGCTTAAAACATCCATAACAGTTCCGTGCACATACGGTTTTTTTAATTTCAATATCTCTTTTACAACCTTATTTTTCGATTCTTGACTTTTTTCTATTATTGAGTTGAGCCTGACTATATCTCTTTTGTTAAATTCTATCTTATCCTTTTTTCTGACTAGCTCTGTTCTGATTTCGTCTATTTTTTTCCTCAGCGAGAAGTCCTTAGATTTTTCTATGATTTCTTTTCTTGTTTTTGACGCCTTTTCTTCTTCTTCTGTTAATTTTTTGTCTACGGAAGAGAATTCCTTTTCGGTTTCCTCCAATTTCTTTTCATTTTCTTCTATAATACTATTGATTTTTTTCCACTCGATTTGAAGGTCTTTAAACTTTCTATTAACAAGACTTGCTTTAAGTCTTTTTAATTTTTCTTGCAACGAGAGATATTTTTCGGCATTTTTTTTCTCCTCTTCAAGCCTTTCCTTCAGTTTTAATTTTTCATTTACAACTATGTACATTTCTCTTACCCTTGTTTCTACCCTTTCTAGCTCTTTTTGAGCTTTCTGTTTTTTCTCTTCGAACTCTGATATCCCCGAAATGTCATCTATTATTTGGCGCCTTTCCTCTGGGCTCATTTCTATGATTTTTGTGACATCCCCCTGCATTATTATATTATAACCTTCTGATGAAAGCCCAAGAGCGGCGAGAACTTCAAGAAATTTCCTTCTTGTCACAGTTTTTTCATTTATCTTGTATATTGAAATTCCTCTTCTGTTAACCTTTCTAGTTATTTTAATTTCTTCCTCCATCGGAACCTTTTTGTCTTTGTTATCTATATAGAGGGATACCTCAGCGTAGTCTGACGGCTTCCTGTTCTTTCCTCCATTGAAAATAAGATTTATGAGTCTGTTCGCTCGTATCGCCTTTGCAGACGATACCCCAAGAACAAAAGTTATCGCATCCACTATATTGCTTTTTCCAGAGCCATTTGGTCCGGCTATGACCGTGAATCCTGTCGGGAACGGTATTGTTATTTTATCTGGAAAAGATTTGAATCCCCGCATTGTTATTCTATCTACCCTGACCATAAAATCACATTTAAACGGATTGATTTTGGTTATCTGTATTATATTATTCAGATAATATATAAAGAATTAAGCGACTATCCTATTATTTTTTTCTTTAGGCTTTTTACACCAAACCTAAGCAACGTCTTGGTTAATATGGCGGCATTGCCACCCACTATCTTCATGAGGTCGTCTTTTGTTAACGAGTCTGCAAGCATATTGAGCTGTTCGTCAGTAAGTTTTTCAACGATTTCTCTAACTTTTTCTGATTTCGCTAAGGTATTTCCTCTTTTTTCCCACCACAACGTATTATACTCAGATAGAGCGGACTCAGACCAATCGTTGTGTTCAATACAGCGCCATATAACTTTTCCTGCAATTGTTCCAGCGATTATTGCCTCTCCCATACCACCGCCGTGGATCGGATACACCTGGTGGGCAGCGTCTCCGACAAGGACAAGTCCATTCATTACCATATTCTTCATAAGCCCACCAACGGGTATCGCGCCTGCGTTGACCTCAATAACACTGCCCTTCTTGAACCTATCATTTTTCTTGATAAAGTCATCAAGATATCTCTTTGCGGTTTCTGTACTGTTGCCTACAATACCTATGCCAACATTTGCTCGAGACTCTCCTTTTGGAAAGACCCATATATATCCACGTGGTGCCATGCTATTGCTGATATAAAACTCGAGCTTTCTTGGGTCTTTCAATTCGATTCCATCAAGCTCATACTGAAACCCAGAATCGATTAGAATAGGATTATTCACGATTGGAAATCCGGCTCTTCTAGCCGTCAATGACTCTACACCGTCAGCAGCGACTACAACCTTTGATCTGATTTCATACTCTTCTCCAATGAAGTTTGCTTTAACACCACATACAAAATCATTTTCTTTTATCACGTCGTAGACATTGGCGTCTGCGATAACCTGCGCTCCAGCCTTGACAGCTTCTTCTGCTAGCCACTTGTCAAAAACCCGCCTCTCGAGCACATACCCACCGGTTTGACCCAAATCTATTAAGAACTCTTTCATATTTGGTGCATAAATATACGACCCATCTATTTCTTGTCTCCAGCATTTTCTGGGCATCTTAAGTTTTAATTCTTCCAACGCTCCTATTGCAAATCCTTCGGCGCATCTTTTGAACATAGCGACTTGTTGTTGCTTTTCAAGAACCAGAACATCTAAGCCCAGCTTAGCTGCCGTTATCGCGGTGCTAGTACCGCCTGGGCCAGCACCAACGACAATCAAATCATATTCTGGCTTTATGAACATATTATCACTTTATATCTACTTTTCAAGTTTCAAAGCCCCAACAGGACAAAGCCTCACACAAAGTTCGCATCCTATGCAACTGTTTTTGTCCCATTCTGGGTGCTTTTTGAGTTCCAGCGCCTGTTTCGGACAAACGCTAACACAGCCACCACAAGACAGGCACTTGTTTTTATCAATGATCAGTTGCACAAAATCACCAATTTAAAAATATTTGCCTAGAATTTAAAATATGACACAAAATCTTAAAAAGCTTCACCAGGCCGCCGAAGCAGTAATATATCTAGATAAAAAAAACAAGAAAATTATAAAAGAACGCATAAAGAAAGGCTATCGTATAAGAGAAATAGACGAGAGGCTTCGGGGGTCAAGAACGCGGCTCGAATCACGACTCATTCGTCAGGCCGCCGGGGTCGGTGTCAAAACGCCGAGAATAATCAACGTGAAAAAATATACAATAGAAATGGAGTATATAGATGGGGAACAGGTCAAAAATGTGCTATCTAAGCAATCTAGCCGAAAAGATATCTATAAAGACATCTGCTCTAAAATTGGGGAAGCTATTGCAAAACTTCATGAAAACAATATAATACACGGTGACTTGACAACATCAAATATGATATTGAAAGAAGGTCAAATCTATTTCATAGATTTCGGGCTCGGATTTCATAGCGCGCGCGTCGAGGATAAGGCAACTGATTTGCATCTTCTTCGTCAGGCATTTGAGTCGACGCATTTTAACATCATCAAAAAAGCATGGCCCATTATTCTTGAATCGTACCAAAAGAATTATCCCGCTGCTAGCTCTGTCTTAAAGCGAATCGAAAAGATACGAAGTCGAGGGAGATATCGAAAAAGAAGACAAACGGATAAATGAAATAGAAGCAATAATGAATTTTAAGTTTTTGTCTAACTCATAACAATTGGCGCACATATCAGATGGTGACCGAAACGAGACAAATCAATAAAACCGCAACAAAACCCTGTAACTAATGAAATATATGACCAACATAAAGCATACAAGATAACTCACAAATATGGAGTAAGGCATTGTTATTGTCTTTATTCCGTCAATGATCATGATAACAAATGCCAAAGCGATGAAAGACAAAAACGTTATCCTCAATGCCTTTGTTGCAACAAATTCCATTCTTTCGTCGGTTTCTCTCTTTAGCTTTTTTCCAAGGGTGAGCCTTGCCGCAACCATTATTAGCTCTACAAACCCGGCATATATAAGCCAGTTGCCCAGAGAACTAAACACGGGGAAGTTAACTCCAATGTTGAAATGGTTAAGTGTTATTCCAGCTATAAAAAAACACATTGTAGATATCCCCATAATTTTGGTTTTAGTTTTTTCTTTCATTTCTCTACCTCCATCTATTATTGCTCATGTTTTGAATATATCCTCCACTCGGCATTTGAAAATTTTGGCAAATTTCAATGCCAATGGCAAAGAAGGAACATATCTGTTGTTCTCTATGGAGATTATTGTTTGTCTCGTTACCCCCGCTCTCTCAGCTAGTTTTTCTTGAGTCATTCCACACCTCTCTCGAAACTTTTTTAGCCTGTTAATCTTCAGCTTCATCTTCATCACGTAAAGTTTATTTTACGTATAGTATACTTTACTAAGAAAAAATATATAAAGCTTTCTATTTTTTGTTTGTGGTCAAACAGCTTTTGGACGCGCTGGAGAAACCTTTAAAAGCCTTTTTTGTCTAATAATTCTACTAGCTTAGTGGCTTAACTAAGCTATGATAGCTTACCAATGCCGGGATGCAGGATTGGTGGTTAAGCTGATTCTGTATCTTGTTGCTGGTGATTGAATGGCAAGGATGTATTCGAGAAAACGAGGAAAATCCGGCTCAAAAAAACCAAAAAAGAAGAAGCACGATTGGGTTATGTATAGCAAGGAAGAAATAGAAAAACTTATAATCAAATTAGCAAAGGAAGGGTATCAATCAAGCCAAATAGGTATGATTTTAAGGGACCAATACGGAATACCGGATGTTAGGGAGTTCGGATTGAGAATAACAAAGGTTATGAAAAGACACAATCTTTTAAAGGAAATTCCTGAGGATATGTTTAACTTGATGAAGAAGGCAATAGCGCTCAGAAGACATCTCGAGACAAACAAAAAAGATGGAATCTCGAAGCGTGGCCTTATACTAACCGAGTCAAAAATCAGAAGACTTGGTAAGTATTACGTAAGAAAAGGCAGACTTCCAAAGGACTGGAAATATAGCCCAGAGAAAGCGAAATTGCTGGTTAAGTGATGACGTATTGAATCAAATGTTTAGTGGTGTATTCGCATGGCTGTTAAGAAAGATTGGTATGAAATCATTGCGCCAAAATTCTTAGGCAACCATGTCGTTGGAGAAACACTTACAGGAAATCCGAAGACGCTTAAAGGCAGAACAGTAGAAGTTAGTATGATGGATATAAATAACGATTTCTCCAAATTTTATATTAAATTAAAATTACAAGTTACTGAAGTAGACGGAAAGAAGCTTTATACAAGATTTATCGGCCATGATATTCTTAAGGAGAAAATTTACCGGATGGTCCTCAGGAGGAGAAGAAGAGTCGACAGCATAGATCTGGTGAGGACGAAAGATGGAAAGACGATAAGAATTAAGACCATTACAATAATTCTAAGACGAACAAAAACCTCTATCAAAGAGGCGGTAAGAAAGAAGATCAGTGAAATGATAAGAGACGTTGCAGAAAAGAACACTATGGAAGAACTAGTCAGAAGTATTCTTTCCGGGAGCCTACAAAAGTCTATACGAGATCATCTCAAAAAGATATATCCTGTCGGAGAAGTTGAAATAAGAAAATCTGAAATCATAGAGAACGTAAAAAATAGGCATAAGAAACCAACGGAATCGAACCATTTGACTAAGTCAGAAAAAGGCAAAGAAGAAGTGGAAATATCTTCGCAAACAAAAAGTTCGCAGACAACTGAAAACAAAGCGGAAAGTAAAACAAGATAAAGCATAATTAGAAAGGAGCCAGAGAACACTTAAAATAACACCATAGCAGTATCCAACCATCACCGATTTTTTGCTTTTTTACGCTCGAAGAAGACTTAAAATAAAAGCTATGTTATGAAGCTCTCTTATAATAAAACTAACAAGTTATTCTGAACAAAATTTACGTTAATAGAGAAAATCAAAAGGTTTAAATTGAGGTTTATGTGGTTTTTATCCCATTTCTTGCTTAGCATTCACGGCCGACGATATCCAACAGAGACCTGCTGCCCAGATTAGTATGAATGCTATAAGCAACGCCAGGGTGTAACTTGTTGGTGTCGTTTCCTCTACCCATGTCACGTTTCCTGCTATCATACATCCTAGCAGCATGCAAATACTTCCAATAAACCACAGACCATGTACATGAAAACTGAATTTCATCTTATCACCGACTTATATTTAACCTTGAAAAGTTTTAAAGGTTTGAACCAGACATACAGAGAAATTATTTATACAGCTATGCTAAAAGATTATTTGTGATTATTATGAATGAGCTTGTAGCAAAATATTATTTTGAAGCCAATGGCGTTTCTGCTGCTCAGGCAGTTAGGCAGATAATGGCAGAATCTTCTATAGGAACGTGGACAGAGCTACAAACGTTGGATACCAGGATGCAAAAACGCCTGGGACCAAGAGCTCTCAAATACTCAAAAACCGCGGGAACCGTTGAAATTGCATATCCTGTCGATTTATTCGAACCGGGGAACATTCCACAACTTCTTTCTGGCCTAGCCGGAAACATTTTCGGAATGAAAATAGTAAAGAATCTTAGGCTCCTTGACATAAAATTTCCCAAGAAATATGTAAAAAACTTTAAAGGTCCTAAGTTTGGTTTTCACGGAGTAAGAAAGATTTTAGGTATCAAAAAAAGACCTGTCCTCGGAACTATAATAAAACCAAAGGTTGGGCTGAGTCCAATAGAGTTTGCTAATGTTGCTTATAAGGCATATTCCGGTGGGCTGGATTTTGTGAAGGATGATGAGAATTTGACATCTCTGAGATTCTGCAAGTTCGAGGACCGGGTAGTAAAAATGCTAGATGTCATCGATAGAATAAAAGAAGAACAGGGGAGAAATGTTCTTTATGCCGCCAATGTAACGGCACCAACAAGGATTATGCTCAAGCGCGCTGATTTTGTCTATGCACATGGCGGACAATGTATAATGATAGATATACTTACGGCTGGTTTCTCTGCTTTACAAGAACTGCGTTCACAGAATTATAAAATGGTTATACATGCACACCGAGCAGGTCACGCATCGGTCACGCGAAACAAGAAGCATGGTATATCAATGTACCTCATCGCCAAACTTTCCAGACTTATTGGCGTAGACCAGCTCCACATAGGCACGGCTGTTGGAAAGATGGAGGGTCAGATGAAAGAAGTTCTAGCTATAAAGGATATTATACAAAAAGATCACGTGCGTGTGAAAGGTTATCTTTCACAAGACTGGTATAAAATATATCCTGTCTTTGCTGTTGCATCTGGAGGTCTCCATCCTCGCCTCGTTCCAGAGGTAATAAAAATCATGGGAAAAGACATAGTGATTCAGGCCGGTGGAGGAGTTCACGGACACCCAGGAGGGACAAAGGCAGGTGCCGAAGCTATGAAACAGGCTCTTGATGCAGCAATGGACGGCGTGCCTCTAAAAATTTATGCAAAAACCCACAAAGAACTTCGGGACGCCTTGAGGAGATGGCCATGAAAAAACAAGAGCCAATAGAGATGAAATTGGTAGTTAAGAATACAAGTCTTGATGCCCAGGAAAAAACTATCGTTATACTTAATCAGGAAGACCTAGCTGCGCTTGGAGTATTTCCGATGAATAGGGTCATAGTTAAGAAGGGTGCATATGATATAACATGTATCGTTAATAGCAGTAAGGAGTTTGTTAAAAGAGGGGAAATAATTTTATATAGAGAGGTTGCGAAAGAGTTGAGAGCAAGTCCCGGAGACAGGGTGCTGGTTACGCCACGGCCTGAACTCGAATCAAAGAAGTTCATTCATGAAAAAATAAATGGAAAGGAGTTGAACTATGAAAAAATTAAATCCATCACAGACGACCTTCTCGAGCGAAATCTAAATGATTTAGAATTGGCAGCCCTCATAACTGCGTTAAAAATACGTGGTATGAGCAAAAAAGAAGTTTATTATTTTACAAAAGCGATGGTGGAAACAAGCAAAAGGATGAATTTCTACGGTAAGGTTATGGATAAACACTCTATTGGTGGGGTTCCGGGAGATAAAACAACATTGCTCGTTGTTCCGATAGTGGCAGCCGCCGGTCTCAGAATACCCAAGACATCATCACGTTCTATAACAAGCCCCGCTGGAACAGCTGATCGCATGGAGGTTCTTGCTAATGTCGAATTCTCAGCAGAGGAGATTGAAAATATTGTAAAGAAAACAAAAGGATGTATAGTCTGGGGTGGTGCTCTTGAGCTGGCACCAGCAGACGATCTTTTCATAGAGATAGAACATCCCCTTTCAATGGACCCGCTTCTCATTCCGAGCGTTTTGGCAAAGAAAAAAGTTATGGGGTCAAATTTTGTTGTTATAGATATTCCTCTGGGGCATTACACAAAAGTTACGTCCATGAACAATGCCAAAGAGCTAGCAAGAAAATTTATTGATGTAGGAAAGAAGCTCGGAATAACGTTGAAAATTCTCGTCAGTTATGGCGAGCAACCAATAGGGCATTCAATAGGAGCAAACGCAGAAGCAAAAGATGTTCTTGAAACTTTTGCTACACACAAATCACCTGATCTTATAGACAAAGCAACATCTTTGGCAGGCGAACTTCTTGAAATGGCTGGAAAGAAAAATGGAAAGAAACTTGCCTTAGAAATTTTTAATTCTGGAAAAGCTGAAAAAAAGTTTCGGGAAATAATTGCAGCACAGGGGGGGAACCCAGACATACAACCAAAGGATATTATGCTTGGTCCAAAACGTGAGACGATACGCGCAAAAAAGAAAGGATTTGTGGTAGCAGTAAATAATGCAGCTCTTGTCGAGGCCTGTAAAATAGCTGGTGCCCCAGAAAATAAGGCTGCGTGCATTGAGCTATATAAGAAAATCGGAGATACTGTTAAAAAAGGTGATCCACTCTTCACAATTTATTCAGCCAAAACACATAAAATCAATGAGGCGATGAAACTTATTGATCAGACTCGGATATTCGAAATTTCAAAAAAGAGGAGAGCACCAGTCAAAAACATGGTGCTAACAGTTTTTAGTTGATATTCCTATTTACCACGTTTTTTTGCTATAACTATACTATATCATACAAGCATATCAAGGATTTTTTTATTAATATTTTTTTGCTTTGGCCTCAACTTTAGAAGACGTTTCTCTATAATTTCCCTATCCTCAAGAATTCTCTCTATTTTTTCAAGACGGTTTTCCATAATTTTGAAAAATATCTCGAATTTTTTGTCCAACGTTTTTATTTTATGTTCTGTCTTTTCGATCCTTTCTTTTAGCTCTTTCTTAATTTCATTCTGTCTGGTTGTGTTGTGGTTTATCTGTTCAGACAGCTTTTTAATGACATTGTCATTTTCTTCGAATTTATCTATTATGGGGTCAGTAAAGTAGGCAATAATGGTTCTTCTAGTCCTAGTTATATCTTCTCTGATTTCCTTTAATTTTTCTTCTATCGCTCTTAGTTTAAGTATCTGGTTCTCCACTACTATTCTAAATTCATCTATGCTTTTCTCCATGTTTTCATAATATTCATCGCTATTGGTATTCATTTTTTTGCGCTCCATTTAGCGTGCGGTTTTATTCTAGCGATTCCAGAATGTCAGAAGTTATGGTTTCTTTCTTTTTTTCGGAAAGCTCGTCAACTCTTTCTTCCAATAACTCCAACTTACGCTCGATCTGCGTTGTCTTTATCTTCAAGTCTCTGACATCACTTTCAATATCGTCTATGATATCTTTCTGCTTGTCAAATTTATTTTTGATAAGTTCTACCATTTTTTTCAAGAACTCGTTCAATTCAATTTCATTTTCTACCATAAGAATAACTATACAACAAGCTTTTAATTTTTGTTTTTCCTTTTTTGTCGTAATTGTTTCGTAATGGTTCGATATATATTTCAACCAAGACACGATGTTTAATTTAAGCGCTTCTAAGCTGACCTAAGCTCTTTTGCGGCAATTTCTGGCGAGACAGGGTTAATATACACCCCCGTGCACTTCTCAAACCCCGCCCAGACTGTCAGCACAGGAAGAATTTCCAGATGCATATGGTAGTTATTTTTGCTGTTGAGGGGTGCCTGGTGAATATAGTAGTTATATGGAATATTTGTTATCTGCTTATTCATTTTTACAAGCACAGCCTTCAAGGCATCGGCTAAATCTGTTTTTTCCTGCTCTTTTAGACCCGCGATGTTTTTTACGTGCCTCTTAGTTATTATCCATGTTTCATATGGGACAATAGAGGCAAACGGGCATATGGCCAAGAACGATTTGTTTTCGTAGACAAATCTTTTACTTCTGCGCTCTTTTTTTACAATGTCACAAAAAATACATTTTCTGTTTCTTCTTCTATACTTGGAAGATGCATTCATTTCCCTCGCTATTAATTCAGGAACAAAAGGCGTTGCTATGATTTGAGAATGGGGATGTGAAAGAGAATTACCCGCCGCCTTCCCGTGATTTCTGAATATCGCAACAAATCTTACGTTTTTATCCTTCGAAAGAACAACAAAACGTTGCTGATAAACATCTACTATTTGTTTTATTTTTTTGACGCTGAACTGATCCAATCTTTTGCTATGAGAAGGTGACTCAACAACAACTTCATGGTGTCCGACACCGGTAAAACAATTCGTGAAACCATCTAATTTTTTTCTATAATTAGCTTTTTTTGACAGGGCGGGGAACTTATTTTCTATTACACGAATATCCCACCCGCGCTTACCATTAATTTTGAATATGGTTGGTGGTGTCATATCTTCATTCCCAGGGCAGAAGGGACATTTGATCTTTTTTTCTCTCGTCTTTACGGGCCTGAAATCTTTGGGTCTTTTCAACCGGTTGGTTGCAATTATGCTATATCTTTCAAGGAGATAATCCTTTCTTATCTCATTTACCATAATCTTTATTTAACTAGTCCACTAAATAAAGATTATGTCAATCTTTCAGCCCTATGATATAAGAGGCAGATACCCAAAAGAGATAAATGAAGATATAGTAAAAGACATTGCACAGCGTTTTGTTGAGATGATAGAGCGCAGAGAAAAAAATAAGGATATTATCATATCCAGAGACAACCGATTGAGTAGTCCCGAACTGGCGAAAGCTGCTAGAGACGCGATAACAGAATTTGGCTATAATGTTATTGACATAGGTATGGTTCCAATATCGTTGTTCTACTTCTCCATGAGAAAGTTCAGAGCACCAGGAATTATGATAACAGCATCCCATAACCCACCAGATTACAATGGAATAAAACCATGTTGGTCTGATACCATGGCTTTTTCTCAGGCAGAGATTCAGGAGCTTAGTAAAAAACCAAAACCAAGAAAAGTGGAGCAGAAAGGTGTTGTTCGAGAGGAAGATGTTTTACAGGACTATATTAATTACCTCAGAGATAGATTTTCTTTTACCAAGTCGCTTAAGGTGGTTTTTGATACGGGTAATGGTTCTGTGGGTCCGACACTCAAGGCTGTTATGGACAGCTTTGGTCATGATTATAAAATACTTTTTGAGGAACCTGATGGAAGTTATCCAAATCACATGCCAGACCCGACAAAACCAGAAAATATGAAGAGACTAAGAGAAGTTGTCCTTGAAGGTGGTGCTGACATGGGGGTAGGTTTTGACGGTGATGGTGACCGTTCTGTGTTCGTAGACGAAAAGGGAAACGTTATTCTAGGCGACAGGATTCTCATAATATTCGCTAAGCAAATGCTAAAGGAAAGTCCGGGGGAGAAGATAATATACGACATACGAAGCACCATGGCTCTTGAGGGAGAGATTAAAAAATGCGGAGGAATACCAATAGTGAGCAAGGCAGGAAGAATATTTTTGAGAGAAAAGCTCAACAAAGAAAACGGAATACTTGCCGGGGAAACAACAAGCCATTTCTTTTTCCGTGAAAATGGTGGATATGATGAAGGTATATTCGCTGCTCTGAAAATGATGGAAATTATTGGCACCGCGGGGAAACTTTCTGAGCTCGACAGTCAGATACCAAGATACTTCTCAAGTCCTGACATGCGCCTGAGATGTAAGAATAAGGACGAGGTTGTTGAAAAAGTAAAAGAATATTTTGAAAAAAATCCAAAAGTTAAAAAAATCATTACGATAGATGGTGTAAAAATCATTTTTGAAAACGGGTGGGCTCTGGTTCGACGCTCCAATACAGAAGAAATGATTAACATACGCGCTGAAGCCAAAACAAAAGGTGCGCTCGATGAGATAGAAGATCTGATTATGAAACAGGTTGAGAAAGTTATGGTAAAATAAAAAGGAATCTGCATAATTTTCTATCTCTTACAATTCCATTATCTCTGTTTCCACTTCTTCCCCCTTACGGAAAGCCACGATCTTAAACCACTTGTTTTTTACGCGTTTCTTGCGTATGATTCTGTCTATGTTCCATGGTAGTCGCGGCTTTACTTTTATTGCTGGCGTTCTGAATGCGTTTATGTCTATACCAAGCATGTACTCATCCACGGCCCGTATAAACAAGGCGTAATTCCAAGCCTGAGATGAACAACCAAGCGCCTTGCCCGTGTCAGCAGACCGATTTTCTGTCATCTCTTTTAATCCGTATGCTGACAAATCCTTAGAAATTGTCTTAAGATAGTCCATTCCTTTCTTAGGACTGCCGTACCTGAATTCTGCACAGGCTGCCCACAGGGTTGTGAGTTCCCACACACTACCTTCATGATATGATTCAGAATCATATCCTGTTTCGTCGCTGGCTAGTGTCCGCACGCCCCAGGGTGTTGTAAAGACAGGCGATTCTATCAATTCGAGAACATCAGCAGCACGCTTTGATATGCCGAAAAGGAGTGGGACAAGCATATTCGCCGTTTTTCTATTTTTGATTGGTTCGACAGAATCGCGATAAAAAGAACCGTTCCAGAATCTTCTATCGAAGTTTTTTCTCAGCTTGTTTATATTTTTCTCCAGATAGGCATCTCTTCCAAGGCATTTCATCATATCGTTGTAGCATTCGAGAGCCCTTATCCACATTGCTTGCACATCCAAGGCTTCAAGACCCCTGTTAAGAGTGTCCATCCACGTTTCACCGCGCTTTTCTTTTTCATATTCAACATCATTTGCGATGAAGCCATACTTGTCTGTCCTTTTCTGATACGCTGTCAAAATCTTTTCGACAAGTGGTTTCTGCTTGTATAGGAATCTTATATCATCACTGTGTGAAATATAGTGGTGAAGAGAGATTATCCATAGGAGGGGGGCATCGACAGAATAATAGTCTATTGAGCTGGCATCTGGTGCTATAAAGTTCGGTATCCTCCCATTTTTTATATGTTTGCCAAGTGTTAACAGCGTTTCCTTGGCTTTTTGAAATTCCCCCAGGTCTACAACAGCAGGTATAACCCACCCAGAGTCCCTGCCCCATATTTGTTGGAACCAAGGATAGCCCGCATAATATCCGTAACCGACGGGTGTTTTTTTTAGAAGCATCTCGAGATTTATTATAGACCACTTAAATGCCTGCTCTAGTTCGTTGTCGTTACAAACAACAGAATCTCTAACAAGACTGTTGTAGTATTTTATCTTTTTCTTTATTTCTTCTACAACATCAAAATTATAGTTTTGTATGGCTTCATGTTTATCGTTGCCAACACTAAATATTACTACTGCTCTTTTCGCAGTCAAGATATATTTTACGACCAAGCATCTCTGCTTGTCTCCAGGCAACGGGCGATGCAACTTGTAATATGCATCCCCTATATTTCCATCAGGATTTGATTTTATGGCTAGTGCGCCCAACGGGCTCACAAAGAGCTTTCCTTTTTTCTTATCTTCTATCTCATACTCTCTTTCATGCCAGTTTTCACTTATATTACGTATGTTTATACCTATTTCGACCTCGTAGGTATGTTTTCTTTCGCCGGATATAATGATAGCCAATGCTCTCGTGTTTTCTGGCACAAATAGGGTTTCAGTTATCTCCTCCCCGTTAACATTATAACTATGCGCTGCTCTTGAACCGTGATAGTTGACATCATCGATTGTGTGAGGCGACAGCCATTTATTTTGATCAGACACAAAAACAGAAAAGTAGTCAAAAAACTTTTTACCAAAAGACCATAGCCCGGACCATTTTGTTCTGAAAGAACCATCAGTAAAGCGCTGAAAAAAAGCCTTCTTACCAGATAAAACATAAGTCATGTCGCGTGGAACAGGCATAAATAGTTATATTAAAAGTTAAATATAAAGAATATGCTGGTGTGGGAATGACAAAAATATCTTTAATATTCGAGGTTCATCAGCCGCTGAGACTTAAAAAATTTGGTATCGATTATTATAAAAATAATTTTGAGGAGCGTTATTTTGCAACGGAATTCAACAAGTTTGTCTTTGACCGTGTTGCTTCCAAGTGCTATTGGCCTGCAACGCAGATGTTACTGGACCTTGTCTGGAAGCTAAAAGACGAAGGCAAGCCTTTCAAGGTCGCTTTTTCTATTACTGGGACATGGCTCGAACAGGCAGAGCGATATCAGCCCGGACTCATAGATTTGTTTAAACAATTTCCGAAAGGTTATGTCGAATTTTTGGCAGAAACATACTATCACTCACTCGCGAGTCTTTACGAAGACGGGACAGAATTCAAGGAACAGGTGCAACAACAGGTTGCAGCAATTAAATCACTTTTTGGTCAGCGTCCAAAGGTTATGACCAATACGGAGATGATATACAATAACATCATCGCGAAACGCGCACAGGACATGGGTTTTGATGCGGTTTTCACAGAAGGTGTTCCACACATTCTCGGGTGGCGTTCACCTCATTATGTTTACAAGCCACCTTACTACGTTGCTGATAAAATCAAGGTTTTGTTACGTAGTAGGCAGCTCACAGATGATGTGGGCTACCGTTTCTCTGCCAGATGGTGGGATCAGTGGCCACTGACAGCTGAAAAGTATTCGGCGTGGCTCTCAGCAGCAGGTGGTGATTGTATAAATTTGTTCATGGATTATGAAACCATAGGTGAACACCAGTGGGAAGAAACGGGCATTTTTTGGTTCTTCAAGGCACTTCCTTACCAGATTCTTAAATATGACAACCTGGAATTTGCATTGCCCAGTGAGGTCGCAAAGCTGGAACCAAAAGGAGAGTTTGATGTTTTTGAGCTTTCGACGATATCCTGGGCAGATCTCGAGATGGACGTTTCGGCATGGCTCGGGAACAAGATGCAACAGATTTGTTTCAAGGAGCTCAAAGAGATGGAACAAGACGTGAAAAAGACAGGTGATAAAGAAATAATAAAAACGTGGAGACTCCTACAAACATCAGATCATTTACACAACATCTGCACAAAGTGGTGGGGAGATGGTGACGTTCATCAGTACTTCTCATATTTTGACACGCCCCATCAGGGCTTCATCACGCTGATGGAAATCCTTCACGACTTCAAGACGAAAGTTCATCAGAAGTTGATGGAGAAGAAATGATGGAACACTTCTTTATTTTTCATTAAGATGCTCTTGAGATATTGAATATTAAAAGTCTGATATAATCTACCACAGCCCCAGCGCTTTTCCATAGACACCGGCCGTCCACCTGGCGATTTTATCCCATTTGTAGTTTTTCTCTACTCGTGCCCTTCCCTTTCGTCCGAGGTGGTTTGCCCAGTTCTTGTCTGAAAGTATGCGGTTGACCTGGTCAGCAATGGATTTGCTGTGGCCAGGATATGTGTGAAGACCGGTCTCTTCATGTACAATCGTTTCTTTAAGGCCACCCGTGTACGAACCAACAGATGGTCTGCTCCCAGCAGCTGCCTCCAATGCCACTATACCGAAAGGCTCATATATAGAGGGGATTACCGTTGTCGTTGCCTGTTTGAATAACGATAGGACAATACCATCCTCTAGAAATCCTGTGAAGAACATCTTGTTAGCGACTCCCACCTTTGATGCGATACTGCGATAAAAGTTAAGGTTTCCTTTTCCAACTATCACAAACTTGGCTTCACCGTGCTCTTTAAGTATATCTGGCGCCGCATATATTAAATATTCCAGCCCTTTCTGTCGTGTTAGCCTGCCCACAAAGAGTATGATATCTTCCCAGTCTGCTGCAAAGTCGTTTTTATTTATTGGTTTTGCTTGAGTATCAAACCTTTCTATGTCTATACCATTGGGTATGTAATGCATCTTGTTCTCGGGAGGATTAAACAAACTACGAACTTCATTGTAGAAATCCTTTCCAACCGTGATTATATGGTCTGCCTCATATGTTCCATACCACTCAAGGTCGTTAATCATTTTAGCCATTCTACTGCCAATACCGAATCTGCCTTGTTCTGTCGAATGTATCGTGAAAACCATCGGGATGTTTAATGTTTTTTTAATACCCACGCCAGCCGGAACCATCATCCAATCATGCGCATGAACAAGCTCGAATTTTTCTTCTTTGTTCAGCTCAACTGCCTTTTTTTCCATTCTGTGGGATAGAAACATAGCCCAGCTTACTATGTCTGGGGCTGAGCCAGTACTGGGAATAGTATAAACATGAACACCTTCTATATCAAAGCTTTTTTCTTCTGGGCCATGTGTAAGAACATGAACATCATGCCCCTGGTTAACCAAGGTTTTTGACAAATCCAGGCAATGGCTGGCTATACCGCCAACTTTGTTTGGTGGAAATTCCCACGTGGCCATCAATATTTTCATAGGTATCACTTTTTTTGCTTTCCCACCAGTTCATATATATCAAGGGTCTTCTCTTTCCAGTCCTCCACAGGTCGTATGAGTGCGAGTTTGCTGTCTGGTATTTTTAGATCATTGCGCAAAGAATTAAAGGTTTTGTCATCGCACGAGATTATGTAATCTGCCTCGAATCCAGACCACCATTCCAAATCAGATATTATACCGCCGTGGGGCCCTCCAAATCCCCGCACATGCTCAGTAGAATGTATGGTCATAACAAGCGGTTTTTCTGTTAATTTTTTCAGCGTCATGGACGCCGGAGCAGTTATCCAATCATTCCCGTGAATTATATCGAAGCCAAATTTTTCAAACAATTCGCGGCCTTTTTTCTTAATTTCATTGTTCATGAGCATAGCCCAGTTAAATATGTTATCTGCATTCAGAACAAGCGTTATTGAGTGTGCATTAAAGTTCACTTCTACTTGTTCACTTTTTTCGCAAGAATCGAAGTAAACAAGGTCAACACGTTTCCCTTGTTTTGCCAGAAAACTTCCGAGTTGCTTTACATACTCATTGTTGTGAAAATCTTTTGCTAGCAACAAAATCCTTTCAACCATTTTTCACACCTTAAAACGTCTTCTCATTTTTTCCAGCGCAAGATTGTGTGCTTCTATGTAAAGGCTTGCTAGTTTGTTCCAGTCTGCTTCTGACGCAAGTTTTTTCGCGTCCATTTTCATTTCGACTATTTCTTTTATACTCATTTTCGACACCCAACATATATAATCACACAAGTCGTTGACAATATCTTCTCTTTTTCTACCTCTCGCTCTTAATACCATTATGCCGTGCTTTTTTCCATTTGTCTTATCCATTGTTTTTAATACGAACTGACCGAATCCGCCAAGGTCTGTTGTCAGCGACAGCGCGCCGTTGGCAGCTGTTTCGAGCGGTGTATAGCCCCACGGTTCATAATATGAAGGAAATACGCCAAAACTGGAGCCAATCACTGTTTGATAATAATCCATTGATAGAAGCTTGTCTGTTATGGACAAGTAAACGGGGTAAAATATTACCTTTATTGGATCATCTTCTTTGTTTGTAAGTTTGTTGTCGCGCAGAGCCTTTATTATTGGGTCGTCGTCTTCATTGTAGTCAAGGTCATATGAGCATATCGGAGGATATCCCTGTTTTTTAGATATCAATGATTCAGAGAGTTTTTCTGAGTCGGTAATGAACCCTTTTATTATTTTGTTCAGCTGTCTATCATTACTTTTATTCATAAGTATGTCTAAAAGTTTCTCTTTTATTTCAGGCATTATTTCTTCCACGTGGTCTTTCAATTCATTATAAAGCGAAATATTTTCGAGAACCTCGAATTTTTCACCGCGCACACTCGAAGGAATAAAGAAGAATACAAACGTATCTCTTTTCACGTCCGTTTCTTTCAATTTTTGGTTTGCTTTTCCAAGTGCCTCTATCAAAATGTCTATGCCTTTATTCCTGAATTCATATCTTCCAGAGATGAATATTATTCTTGGGTCGTTTGTATTTATCTTATAATAAGGAGTGAAATATGCCTGAAGAAAATCTATTAGTTTTTTCTTGTATTTTTTGTGAAGATATGATAGCTCTTCCATGGGAGGAAACTTTTCCATGTCCAGACCATTTAATAAAATTTTATCCGGATTTTTTCCAAGTATGAACTTGGTTTCTTTTGCCATAGTTTCACTCACGGTTGTAAAAACATCAGCTTCCTCTGCCGATTTTTTTTCAAGCAGATGTTTGGCTTCAACGTTGTAATCATACGCCTTCTTTTCGTTAACAACCACACCAGCTTTAATCCCCTCATCTATTTGTTCTATTAGATTTTCTCCATGTCCAGCCATTGTTCTACCAAGGACAGTTGCGTGTGTGGTAAAGACCGTGGCTATTCTAACATTCTTCTTTTTCAGGTAAAGAAGAGCTGACCCCGAGAGCCATTCATGAAAATGCGCAACGATTTCGTCGCTTTCATACTGCTTGGCTATTTTTTCAAGAAGCTTTCCAACTGCCCATCCCCAGACAACCGGCTCTTCGAAGTCGCAACCAGCTCTTATGGAATCTATGCCGAAATCTTTCCAAAGTTCTGTCTTTATGTCGTTCTTTCTGTACATGAAATTTCTTATGTCCAGAAGAATTACATGTGGCCTTCCATCTATTCTCCACTGGCCGTAATAACATTTTATGCCCTCTTTGTTTAGCTCTTCGAATATATTTCTAAGCTCTCCGGGGTCTCTCAAATCTATTTCAAATTTTGATTTTTCAGGAGCATAGAAACCAACGGCAGTATATCTATCATTATATATCTTAGTCATCTTAGCTGCTTTCGATGAGAGTACTGTGTAAATGCCACCAACCTTGTTACATACCTCAAAAGATACCTCAAAAACCCTCGCATTACCCATGCATTACACCTCTATATGTTATTATGAAAGAATTATAAATATATTTAAAATACTCTCGCTGGCATATGGAAGTCTATGCAGAGCATCTGTTTATCTGATGCCTGTTCGTGGGTTCGGCGTTGTTGACAAAACGAATGCATACGTTGTTAATTATATTGCTATATCATCCAATTATCTGCAAGAATTTTTGAGAGCGGTTTATTTCTCCACACACGCTCCGCTCAAATCCATAAGTGCTGCTTCTGGGTCTTCTGCCTTGACAACGCCCGACGCCACCAAGATGCCTTCTGCACCGAGTTCCATTGCTTTTTTAACGTCTTTCCCAGTCTTGACCCCAGCCCCGCACAGAACTTTGATATTTGGATTTACTTTATGAACCCCTTTAACAGTCTCTTCTATAAGTTCGGGCTTGGCTGTGGACACAGAGATGTCTCCACCTATCAGTTCTGGTGGTTCGACAGCTATGAAGTCAGGTGAGAACTTTGCTATCTCTTCCGCCTCTATCGCAGACGGTGCACAGACTACTGTTGTCAGTCCAAGTGACCTTGCTTTTTCAATGTTTTTCTTTATGTCGTCAAAAGGAACAACATCTTCGGAGTGATTTATTATGACGCCGGTTGCTCCAGCATCTTTTAATGATTCTCCCAGCACATGGCCAGTGTGCGCGCCAGGTTCTATGGGGTCGATGTGTTGGCTATAGGCAGGAACAATCTTTGCAACCTCTTTGAGGTCAGTAAGTTGCGGTGCAAGAATTATTTCTGCACCAGTCTTCTCCGAAACCTTTGCAGCGCTTTTCGCAAGTTTTATAGCCTTTTCTCCGATGGATTGTAAATATGTTTTCATATTTACTATTATTATCGGTTTTCTCATTGTCATGTTTTCTCACCTCTGAACACGAATCAGTATGAAATAACAAAAGAAAAAGAAGGCGCTACTCCACCTTCTCGAATCTATCTTTGAGTCTCTCCATCACTTTTGGTAGCGTTGTGTATTCCATCTCTTCCAAAGGTAATCTGTGTGGCTCAAATGGACCGTGTCTTCTCATATAGTCTGCGATTTCGAGCGCCTTTCTCCTTGCGTTGTCAAATCCAACGTCAGCAAACAAGTCTACGGGGCCCACAAGCTTACCTTCAGCCAGTTGGAATCCTAGCGCAACAACTCTTGGCGGACCATCGAATCGTGTGCACATCGCATCTTTTTGTGCAACAGGTATGATTGGTCCGTTGTGCGAGCCTCTCATCCAGCCAGACACCAGGTGAGGGAATGCGAATGGTTCTAATACCTCTCCCAAGGCAGGTAATCCTGATTGTGCCCGAACAACAGCAACAGGGTCATCTTTTCCTATGTATTTTTTGGCAATCTGGAAAAGTTTCTCCGTGCTTATAACAGCCACCGGCTCATCCTCTGGCAACTTTTCTCCGCTCTTGGGATAGACACGCTTTATTACGTAGCGAGACTTTGCCCCGAGCAAAGCCAACATTTCGTACATTTCCTCGGGTGCATTCATAAATACCCTTTTATGTTCCTTTATATCCCATATTTCGAATTTGAAACCAGCGTGAAAGTTGGGGTCTATAACCAAACCAGCTGTGTTGAACGGATCTGCGAACATCCTGTATATCGGTAGGTTGAATGCACCGGGCTCTGTTTTGTCCATCATAAATGTTATGATAGGTTCTCCCTTTCTTTCCGTGAATTCCATTTCAGCAATGCCAGGCCCCATTCCTCTTATATTTCCCGAGAATGCATCCTTTAGCATATCCTGACCAGCACCATAGAGCTTCAGTTTTTTCGCGACTCCGGTAGCTTTCTCGAATATATTCCATGCTAAACCATGAATATCCTTTGAGTCAACACCCTGCTGGTGCGTCATTATTAGTTGCAGGTCATCACCACAACTCGTCACATGATAGTCTATTAGAAGTTTGCCTTTCTCTTTTGCTAGTTCTTCCTCAGCGGTTTTGATTAACTCCGGATGAACCTTTGAGTGTCCTGGCCAACCACCAACATCCGCTTTTATCAAAGAAAAAGTTATTTTTCCCATACTAAAGCCCCCTTTCAGTTTTTTTATAATTATCTGACTAACTATTATTTCGATGCATATAAATAATTGTGCTCTGGCCCATGTTTTATTTTCGGTTAGTGAATAAATTTAGAAATAGACAAGCAAAATATATTGCTAAAAAGGAACGTAAAAGGCGATTTCATGCGCGTTGCCATGATAGGGTGGGAGTTCCCTCCAAACATAACGGGTGGCTTGGGAACGCATCTGAGAGAACTGACAGCAACACTTGGAAAGAGGTGCGAACTGCACGTGTTTATTCCTGGGGTAGAGGATTTTACTGAAAGACACGAAAGATTTACGGCACATCTGATAAAAACACCAAGAATAAAAAATATATACGAAAATATGGACATAGTTAAGAATTACAATAAAGAGGTTGTCAAGCGCGTCATAAAGATAGATGTTGAAAAGCCGATAAATGTGATACATGCACACGACTGGTTGACTGCTGCTGCCGGTATAGAGCTAAAAACATTTCTAAAAAAGCCACTTGTTTTTTCTGTTCACAGTCTCGAAAAGCAGCGCACACTGAGGGATTTGGACAACTACCCATCGCAGATGGAGAAACTCGGTGTAGAAAAATCAGACGCTGTTATTACTGTCAGTAAAATGATGAAAAAAATACTTGTTTCTGATTTCGGTGCCAACGAGAAAAAAATAAAAGTCATATACAACGCTTACGAAGAGCGGGCTTTCGAGTATGTAGATATTATAAAGAAGTATATGTTGAGAAAACCTCTAATCGTTTTCTTAGGTCGGCTAACCGAGCAGAAGGGACCTGAGAATCTCATATACGCCGCTAAAAAAGTGCTGGACAGAAAAAAAGCGAATTTTGTTTTTGTAGGTGCGGGGCATTTGGTGGAGCCTCTGAAGAGATTCGCTCGAACGCTCGGTATAGAAAATCAAGTTATGTTCACGGGCTTTGTGAGCGAAGATGAGAAAAAATCTTTCTTGCAGGAAGCTGATATAATTGTTCTGCCTTCAAAACACGAACCTTTCGGTATAGTGGCATTGGAAGCTTTGTCGTTCAGAAAGCCCACGATTCTGTCAAAAAACTTCGGTGCGCTCGAACTTGTCAGAGACGCAGTTGTCGTTTCAGATACGAAATCAGACGCACTGGCAGCGGCCATTCTAGATCTGCTGGGCAGCGATGAAAAAAGAAAACAGCTTTCAAAGAAAGCCGGGGAAGTTGTGAAGAGTTTGCCGACGTGGGAGGATGTTGCTA
>Ga0164318_10000657_pt1 | contig 27668 bp, 29 predicted proteins | sample GuaBasSedimGuay9_FD_113734 | JGI IMG/M metagenome (GOLD analysis project Ga0164318, IMG submission 113734) | Subseafloor sediment microbial communities from Guaymas Basin, Gulf of California, Mexico - Guay9, Core 4571-4, 0-3 cm | ecosystem: Environmental > Aquatic > Marine > Hydrothermal vents...
ACCCGGCCATAGGTGGGTTTGAGTCCCACAATGCCACACATAGCGGCTGGTTGTCGAATAGAACCGCCGGTGTCTGTGCCCAATGCGGTTGCCGCCATACCAGCAGCCACTGCTACTGCCGATCCTCCTGATGATCCTCCTGGTATGCGCTCTGGGTCATGAGGATTTTTTACTGGCCCGAAGTAGGAATTTTCATTGGATGAACCCATCGCAAATTCATCCATGTTGGTCTTGCCAATGAAAATGGCATCTTCAGCCTGCAGCCGTTGAATAACCGTAGCATCATAAGGAGCAACAAAATTTTCCAGGATGCGAGAGCCACAGGTAGTTCGTTTCCCCTTAATAGTAAGAATATCTTTAATGGCCATTACCATGCCAGCTAATTTTCCACCTTCTCCGCGTGCTAACTTCTGATCGATTATTCTGGCACGTTTCAGCGCTTCATCTGCAAAGATAGTAATGAAAGCGTTCAGGTGGCGGTGTTGTTCAATACGACTTAAGTAGGATTGAACAAGTTCTTTACAACTAATTTGTTTTTGTAAAAGTAGTTCCCGCGTGTGATAATAATCCATTTCCTCCGCTTCCACGGCAATACCTCGCTTGTTGGATTGTCAGCAAAACTATTCCTTTGCTTCCTGTTTATTATTCTTTTCTTTTTCCTTGTCGGTTGGTTTGTTTTGGGAAGAATTTTCTTCTGTGCCACTTAGAGCTTTTTTGAATTCGCGAATACCCTGTCCCAACCCTTTAGCCAGGCCGGGAATTTTACTACCGCCAAAGATCAATAGAATAATCGCCAGGATGATCAACAATTCAGTAGGGCCAATTGAGCCCAATCCCATGATGCACCTCCAATAAAAGTAAAATGTTCTAACCCATTAAGTCAGATTTATTGTCTTGTTTTGGTATTTGTTCATTATCATCCTTGGGTTTAGATTCCTTATCGCTATCCGAGGGAGGAAAGTCTTCGTCAGGAAATTGCAATTCTTGTTTAACATCTTCAGCCGCTTTTCTAAATTCGCGGAAACCCCTACCCAATGTGCGTGCCAGTTCTGGCAGTCGATTAGCGCCAAAGACTAACAAGATGATCAGAAAGATAATCAACAATTCTAACGGGCCAATGGAACCAAACATTAGCTTTCCCTCTTTTAAGCCCCTTTAGTACCATCGCAATATGTAGGCAGCAATAGCGATGCCTACAATTCCAATTACATTCAGTTTGATGCTGAACCCAAAGGTGATGGTGAACATTACAGCGTTCAATGTTACTGGTGAAAATCCTCCGGTTATGGCCTTTAGAAAAAATTGTCTTACCACCCCTGCAGGTAGGATTAACCCCAGAATTTCACCCATGGCCGATCCGATAAGTGCCCCTAAAATTAAAACAACAAGAATAAATCCCAAGGGTTTTCTCCGTGAGGAACGCATGGTTATTTTTTACTCCTTTATTACGATAGTTGACTTTCAACGATCGACTGAAAAATCTTTTTACCGTCTTCTGAGCCCAAAAGTTGCTCAGAGCATCTTTCGGGATGAGGCATTAATCCCAGTACATTTCCTTTTTGGTTGATAATGCCTGCAATGTTATTTAAAGATCCGTTCGGGTTGGCTGATTCTGTAATTTCGCCATCCGGGGTAGCATAGCGAAAAACTACCTGCTTATTTTCCTCCAGTCGCTGCAAATTTTCCCTGTCCAAATAGTAGTTACCTTCATTATGGGCAATAGGTATTCTTAATACCTCCCCTTCGCTACAGCAACTGGTAAAGAGAGTGCGATTGTTTTCAACTCGTAAGTAGACCGGTTTGCAAATAAAACGCAGGGTTTTGTTTTTTAACATGGCACCAGGCAAAAGGTTGGTTTCCAATAATACCTGGAATCCATTACAGATGCCTAATACTATGCCACCATTTTTAGCAAAATTAATTACCTCTTGCATAATGGGTGAGTATCGCGCCATTGCACCGGTGCGGAGATAATCACCATAAGAAAAACCCCCAGGTAGCACTATTACATCGCAATCCTGCAGGTCATGCTCCTTATGCCAGAGGAATACAGTTTTTTGCTTCATAACACGCTTAAGAACATCGTAGACATCGTAGTCACAATTAGAACCCGGAAAGACTACCACTCCGAATTTCACCCCGCTTTTCATTCTTGTTCCTCTGTCACTTTCTCGATTTCGAATCGATAGTCTTCAATAATTGGGTTAGCAAGCAGTTTCTGGCACATTTCCTCCATCTGCTGGTACGCTTCGGCTTCTGTAAGTGCGCTGTTAAGTTCCAAAGTGACAAATTTGCCTACTCGCACTCCATTTACTGCCTTGTACCCCATGTTTTTAAGTATTTGATGTACAGCCTTTCCTTGGGGATCAAGGATTCCTTCTTTAGGATAAACATAGACTTTGGCCCGATACATAGAAGATTTTCTTCCATTTAAGAAATGAGAAAAATAGATTAGCTGTTTTGTACAATTCGGTCATAGCAAATAAAATTAGCCATTCGTTCGAAATTCCGGAGGTTCATTATTGAGCCCCGAGGGGTACCCTTAGTCTGATATTGGAATATCGACCACTTCGTCTTCCTCATGGTGGAGCAGATGCCATCCCCACCGTACTACACCATGCAGCACAAAGATGAAAATAAATGGGAAAATTGCCAGACGGGGAAAAAGCATGATCGTCAGTGAAGCCAGTAGAAAAATTACCAATTTGACTAAATTCTTCGTGTCTTTCCGCAAGGTAAATTTGGGCAATGACTCATATTCGATTGTGCTGATCATCAACAGGCTCAGGAACATGATCATAGGGATTAAGCCTTGAGGCAACTTGAGATCATTCCAAATATCAAAATTGAAAATGATGAATGAGGACAACGTAATAGCTTGCATAGGAATCGGTAATCCTACGTAGTTTTCCTTTTCGTAGCCGGTAAACATAATATTGAATCTTGCCAGACGAATGCCGCCGCAAAGTAGAGGTAAGAAGCTGATTACTACGCCCACTTTACCCATTTGGTGAAAATAGAGGGTGTAAAGTAACACTGAAGGGGCCAGCCCAAAGGAAATAATATCAGCCAAAGAGTCCAGTTCTACCCCAAAGCGGCTGTATCCTCGGGTAATTCGGGCAACCATTCCGTCTATGCCGTCCATTACGGCTGCCAAAATGATCAACCAGGCGGCGGTGAGGTAATTACCATCGATGGCATAAATAACAGAAAGGAAGCCACAATAACTATTTGCCACGGTGAAAAGTCCAGGGAAAACCCTACGTACTGTTTCAGTTTTGAATCTTTGCAATTATTGTCTCTCCTCCTTTAACTTTTTGATTAAGTTGAACCGTTATTTTTGCTGAGCTGGGTAGGATCATGTCTACTCGTGAGCCAAATTTGATCATACCAAAGCGTTCACCGCGTTGCACATGAAACCCCTCTCGCAGATGACAAACAATACGTCGAGCCAAAATACCAGCAATCTGCTTTATGAGGATTTTGCAGTGTGGATTCTCAATACCGATGACGGTTTGCTCGTTTTCTTTCGAGGCAGTGTTTTTGTAAGCTTTGACAAATTTACCCGGCCGATATTCAAAGAATCCTACCTGGCCAGACATAGGGATACGATTTACATGTACGTTAAAGATGGACATAAAAACACTAATCTGTTTGGCGTTGGACTGTAGATACTGGTTTTCAACTATTTCTTTGATTTCTACCACCTTTCCATCAGCAGCAGAAACAATAGCGTTTTCATCGGGGGGAATGATACGTTCTGGATCACGGAAAAAATAAAAAGTGAACAGCAAGAATATCCAGCTTGATACCATCAGTAATTTGGCAATAATCGCAGAACAGATAAAACCAGCTAAGGTGAAGATGATTACTCCTGATATTGCAACCAGAATTACATCAGTACCATCCTTTGTCAAACGCAATTTATTTTCTCCTTATGAAATTTTTAACACTCGTTTTAGTATTTCCTGATAGGTTTCTTCCGCGCCAGCCAAATCTTGGCAAAAGCGATCCCTGTCTAATTTTTCACCGCTTTCGACATCCCAAAGATGGCAGGTGTCTGGAGAGATTTCATCTGCAAGCAGTAGTCGGTCGCGGTAACGTCCGAATTCTAATTTAGAATCCACCAGTTGCACGTTACGGCGCAAGAAAAAAGATTTTAAAATTGCGTTGATTTTGAGAGCGTAACGAGTGATGGTGTCTACCTCCTCTGGCTTAGCCAGTCCCAATGCCGTAGCATGATGTTTATTGATCATTGGATCGGAAAGAGAGTCGTTCTTTAAATAGAATTCCAGAATAGGTTGTTCCAGCTTTTTCCCTTCTTCAATGTTGTAGCGGTGACAAAAATCCCCTGAAGCAATGTTACGTACTACTACTTTAATAGGTAACATGTTCAGTCGCTTAACCAACATTGCCCGTTCAGAGATTGATTTCTCAAAATGTGTGGGTATATGGTAGCTCGATAAGTACTCGAAAATGTATGCTGAAATCCTATTGTTCACTATCCCTTTCCCCTTGATGACACCTCGCTTTTTACCATCAGAAGCTGTAATATCATCTGTAAACTCTTGAATAATCAGATCAGGATCCTCAGTAGCATATAATCTTTTTGTTTTTCCTTCGTAGATTAAAGTACCTTTTTTCGATTTACTTCCTTTCTTTCTAGATGGGCTCATAATAAGTTCCCCAATGGTTTCAGCAATAGTTGATTTGTGCTATTTATTTGTGTAATTTTAGCGTTTCATTGTCAAATCAATCCTACCCTTTTGAAGATGTAGTCGACATGGCGAAGATTTTTTTTTAGGTCGAAGCAGGCTTCTATTTCTTCAACCGAGAGATACTTTTTAACCTGCTCGTCTTGCAAAATAGCGTCTTTGAACTGTTCGCCAGTATTCCAGATGCGGTGAGCATTTTGTTGTACCACAGCGTAAGCTTGTTCTCTGGTCAATCCCTTTTTTGTTAATGCTAACAAAATCGCTTCGGAATGGATCAAGCCACGGGTAAGGTGCAAATTTCTCAACATATTCTCCGGGTACACTTTCATATGATCGATGAGATTAGTCATTTTATCCACCATGTAATCCAGAATAATAGTACTATCTGGAAGGATAACTCGTTCCACAGATGAGTGGCTAATATCCCGTTCGTGCCACAGGGCAACATTTTCCATGGCAGCAATGGCGTTACCGCGCAGCAAGCGAGCCATTCCCACAATGCGCTCGCAGATAATCGGATTGCGCTTGTGCGGCATGGCAGAGGATCCTTTTTGACCTTTGGCAAAGTGTTCTTCAGTTTCCAAAATCTCTGTTCGCTGTAAGGCTCGTAACTCTGTAGCAAACTTTTCCAGTGAAGCTCCAACTAACGCCAAGGTAGTAAGAAAATGAGCATAACGGTCACGTTGCACAATTTGGGAAGACACGGGTGCTGGTTGTAATCCTAATTTTCGACAGACTTTTTCTTCTATTTGGGGGTCGCTGTAAGCAAAGGTACCGACTGCACCAGAAATTTTTCCTACAGAGATGGTGGCAATCGCTGCCTGTAACCTGTCGATGTGACGCCGTACTTCATCATACCACAATGCCAATTTCAAACCAAATGTGATAGGTTCTGCATGAACTCCATGGGTTCTACCGATGCAAGGGGTGTCTTTAAATTCCACTGCCCGACGTGCCAGGACATTGCGAAGCTGCTGCAATCCATGAAGAAGAAGTTGTCCTGCTTCCCGCATCAAGAGTGCCATGGCGGTATCCAACACATCAGACGAGGTCATCCCCATGTGTACATAACGAGATTCTGGACCAATATTTTCAGCCAAATTGGTTAGAAAAGCAATGACATCGTGGTGAGTAATTTTTTCAATTTCCTGGATTCGGTGGATGTCAAACTTGGCTCGGGTGCGGATTTTGTTCCAGGCCGATGCTGGGATTTCACCGCGTTCAGCATAGGCTTCGCAAACTGCCAACTCTACTTCTAACCACTTGCTAAATTTGTTTTCCTCACTCCAGATTTTGCCCATCTCAGGACGTGTGTAACGTGCGATCATAATGATATTAACCGATTTTCTCCAAGTGTAGTTTAATGTTTTTGACAGTATTTCGACGAAAGATTTTTAACTTCAGCACGTCTCCTGGCTTAGCATCGATATCACTTAGAAGATCCCAAACATCTTGAGTATTGAAAATATCTCTACCATTAATCTGTAAGATAATGTCTCCTATTTCGAATCCTGCTTTTTCAGCAGGACTATTGGGTTCGACATTGGTAACAATAACGCCTCGTGTTTTTCCTAATCGATTGGGTTTCAGGCCGAAAAAGCGTGCCATCACAGGGCTAATGTCATCAATCTCCAATCCTGTCCAGAATTCACGACTGACTTTGCCGTATTTTTTTAATTCTTCAATGACCCGTTTAACCCGGTTGATCGGGATTGCAAAACTCAAGCCAATTGAACCCCGATTAGTTTCGCTGCCAGTAAAGATAAAAGTATTAACTCCGATAACTTCTCCCAGGGCGTTAACCATCGGACCGCCACTGTTACCGGGGTTAATAGAAGCATCAGTTTGAATCATGTCCTGATAAACGCGGTCATCACCCTGACGCCCAAAATCTAAGTGAACGGCGCTTACTACTCCTACCGTAACCGAAGCCTGGTGGCCGATTTCGAACAGGCCAAATGGGTTTCCCAGCGCAATTACCCATTCGCCGATGATGATGTCGTCAGAATTTCCCAAAGTGCAATAAGGAAGGTTATTACCACTGATTTTTAATAATGCCAGGTCGGTCACGTAGTCAGTACCCACAATTTCTGCATCGTATTTACCTCCAGTTTCCAGTGTTGCTACTACTCGAACAGCATTGTGTACCACGTGCTCGTTGGTAACGATGTAACCATCTGGCGAAATCAGGAAACCAGAACCGAGTCCCTTAATTTTCTCTCGATAGCGCTGATTCGGGAAAAAATAGCTAAAAAATGGATCGTGTCCAAAGGGGCTGATTACATATTCCCGAATTTGTATTACATTAATGCCTACAACTGCTGGCGAAACCTTCGCCACTGCCATGGTAATGGCATTATGCCGGGAGGTGGTAATATTGTTGTCTGTGTTCGCATGGTGTTGAGGCAAAGTTTCTTTCGGCTCCTGAGCGACCGCAAGGTTGCCGATGAAATCTGCCGTTTTAAGTTGATGGTCTTGTTGCCGATCTGTGCACTGTATTTCAAAAGTTATCAGTACTATTAGAAAACAGATGATACTCCATCCAGGCCCAAAAGGTGAAACTTTCTTTTTCTGTAACCTCATTTTTTAATCTTTCCCCAGTTTTTGAGAAGGCGTGTGGCGGATTTAGGCATTATTGTAGAACACCTGTACTAAAAAGAGTCCCCGTGCTGGTGCTGTAGGACCGGCCTGTGTGCGATCGCGGTTTGCTAAGATTTTGGCAAACTCGGCTACCGTAAGTCGTGTTGTTCCTACCTCCACCATAGTACCCACAAGAATCCGCACCATATTGTGCAAGAAACGATTGGCGACGATGTCGAAAATCAGGCGTTTTCCCTCTGCATGCCACCCAGCTTTTTCGACTTTGCATTGATAATTTTTTACCTTTGCCCCAGCTTGGCAGAACGACTTGAAATCATGTTCCCCGATAATCAGTTGAGCACATTCATTCATCAGGTTCAAGTCTAACGGTTGTGCCACATACCAGCAATAAAGGCGATTTATTGCAGTCGGGACAAGGCTGATCAAGTAGCGGTAATGGCGCTTGACAGCGGAATATCTGGCGTCAAAGTCTGTCGTTGTTTCCTCCACGGCCAAGACTCTGATTTCTTCTGGCAACAGGCTATTCAAAGCACGTTGGATAGAGAATAGGGGAATTTGCTTTTCTACCCGAAAATTTACTACCTGTCCTAATGCATGTACGCCGGCGTCGGTTCGCCCGGCTGAGTGTACTCGAATGTCTTCTTGAAATAGTTGTTTCAAAGATTGTTCTATTTCTCTCTGAACTGTGCGTCCATTAGGTTGAATTTGCCACCCTAAAAAGTTAGTTCCATCGTACTCCAGAATCAATTTAATATTACGCATGGATGTTCATTTAAGAACCGGTTATTATTTGGACAAAAAGCAAGCAAAGAGAGCCGGCAATTAGAGCATAGTCAGTTGTCGAGAACTTGAGAATATTGTAAGATGTACGTCTTTTGTCTAAACGATAACAGCGGGCCTCCATGGCCAGGGCTAATTCATCAGCTTTGCGAAAGGCTGATAGAAAGAGTGGCAAGATTAGCGGAATAAGCCCTTTTAGCCTTTGTACTAGATTTCCTTCCAATGAAGCTCCCCGTGTCATCTGTGCTTTTCGAATTCGTTCAGCCTCTTCAAGAAGTAAGGGAATAAATCGGATAGCGATAGTCATCATCATGGCGAATTCTTGTACCGGCACTTTTAGATGCCTTAAAGGCGAAAGAAGTTTGGCCAAACCGTCGGTAATTTCCATTGGTGAAGTAGTGAGAGTTAATAATGATGCAAACAAAATCAACAAAACCATGCGAGAGGTGTAAAAAAGTGCTCGGGAGAGTCCAGCATCAGTAATATTCAGCCCAATGATCGGGATAGTTACTAAAACATGACCATATTTGTACCACAGATTAAGAAAGAACGTAACCAGAAAAAGCCAAAGGAATGGTTTCAGGTTGCGAGTTACAGTAGAAGTTGGAATTCGCGCCAGTTTTATTGTTACTATTAGTAATAGTGCAAAAAGCAGATAAATCCACCAAGTGAAAGAAATCATTAATAACGTCATTAGAATTAGAACAGTAATTAACTTCGTTCTTGGGTCTAAACGATGTACAGGAGATTCCGTTGGAAAATATTGTCCCAAAGTAATGTCTTGTAGTGCCATGTTCCCTGAGTTTTACTTTCAAATATAACAAATTTTTGGAAAAAGTCAAAGAGAAAACTTTACCCACTTAGAAAAAGTCTTGACTTTTTCAATTTGATATTTTAAGTTGATATAGTCTTGAGATTCTTTTTCTTGCCTTTGTCCAGATGTTCCCGGATTCCTTCGTAAGGTGCCATGATCTTTTCTTGTAAATTGGATTAGTTAGCACAAACCAGGGCTTTTTTGATTCATGATGAGGCTCGAGAAAGCACTTCACTCTATTTTGCAGAACTGTCTTAAGTTAGAGCGGACAGAGTCGCTTCAGATCCTTTGCGATCCGGAATTTCAACGATTAGCCCAACATTTTTACCAAGTTGCCATACAAATCACTCCTTCCGTATTTGTTACCCAGGTACCGAAAGAGGTGTTTATAGGCTATTCTCCAGAGGTACTGATCCACTTTCTAACAGGAGCCGATGTAGAATTAATTTTAACCTCTTCGGACATTCACAATATTGCGCCCTACCAGAGAGCTTTGGCAAAAGGCGTTCGTATTGCCTACTTGCCAAAAATAGCCGAGGAAACTCTAATCCGAGTAATGGCAGCGAGGCATCAAAAAATATCCAACAGAAGCGAGAAACTGGCTGAAATTTTTTCTATCGGTAAAAAGGCATTAGTTACCAACGTAGATGGTACGCATTTAACCTTTTCTTTGTTCCGTGAACAGGGAATTGTGGAAACCGGACTCTTGCATAAACGGGGTACTTTTTCTGTTTTGCCTGGTGGACGAGCTCAGGTTCGGCCTAATCCTGGAACCTGCGAAGGTGAAGTAGTAATCAACGGAGCATTGGAGGGTGTGGGACTGTTGCAAGCCCCTGTGATCCTTAAAATTAAAAAGGGTTTCATCACCAAGATTTATGGTGGTAAAGAAGCCCAAATCTTCCGTCATTACCTGAATTCCTTCAAGAAGAACATGCGTTGCATAGTACGTTTGGGTGTAGGTACTAATCATCGTGCTAAATTGTGCGGTAATCTTCCGACGGACGAACGGGTATTAGGAACATTTCATTTGGGCATTGGTGATTTAGCTACTGCTACCTCTACAACATTAACCCCTTTCTATTGTCGTGGTGTATTGCTTAAGCCGAATCTGGTTATTGATGGACGTCAGATTTTGCAAAATGGTAAATTTTCGATTTAGGTTTGGTCATTGCAACTATTTGAGTTTTTGCCACTTTTGTTGACAGAACTGTCGAATTTTTTCCAGTGGCCAGGTATTGAGCACATCTTTCGGTTCCAACCAGGCACGTCGTGCAACTCCAACGCCTAATCGCATCATTCGAAAATGTTCCAGAAGATGGGCATCGGTATTAATGGCTAATTTTATTCCCATGTCAGCAGCACGGCGTGCATTTACATCGGAAAGATCCAAACGGTCATAGTAAGCATTGATTTCCAGGGCTGTTCCAGTTTGTGCAGCGACACGGAGTACGGCATCTAAATCTACTTCGTATCCTTCACGTTTTGAAATTAATCTTCCAGTAGGATGAGCAATGATGTTCACATAGGGGTTTTGCATGGCAGCAATGAGGCGTTCTGTTACCCTCTGCTTAAAGCCAGAATGTATTGCAGCAACAACGATGTCCATCTGGGCTAAAATTTCGTCAGGATAGTCCAGAGTGCCATCGGCTAAGATGTCTACTTCTGTTCCAGAAAGTATGGTGATGCCAGAAATTTTGGTGTTGAGTTGTTTAATTTCTTGCCATTTGTGTTTTAACCTTTCTACCTCTACTCCACGAGCGTACTTAGCTGATTGGGAGTGATCGCAGATGGCGATGTAGGAATAGCCCAACTCTTTGGCTTTTCGAGCAATTTCCTCAATGGAGATGGAAGCATCACTGTAGTTAGAATGAACGTGGAGGTCTCCAGCAATATCTTCCAAGCTTACTAAATTAGGGAGATTGTGCTCTGCTGCGCGTTCGATTTCGCCACGGTCTTCTCGAATTTCGGGAGGGATCCAGACGAGATCAAGATTTTCGTAAATTTCTTCCTCTTTACTACCCCCCAGTTGTTTTTTGCCGCAAAAAATTCCATATTCGCTGATTTTCAAACCTCGCTTTTTGGCGATTTCTCTTAGATGAATATTGTGCGCCTTAGAGCCAGTAAAATACTGCAGTGCCGAGCCATAGGATTCCGGTCGAACAGCCCGCAGATCAACTTGGATCTCACCCTCCACTATGATACTGCCTTTGGTGTCGCCTGCTGCCAGAACTCGAGTAACCTGCGGTAAGTGGACGAATTCTGCAATAATTTCAGTCCCTTTTTCGGTCTCTACTAAAATGTCAATATCGCCGACAGTTTCTCGCATGCGTCGCAGTGAACCGGCAGGTGATATTCTTTTTACACTGGTTCGTTCCTGCAGTTGGGTTATTATTTCTTCCACCAGTGGTACCGCTATCCCTAGAGAAATGCGTCCCTTTGCCCGCTCATATAGTTCGATGCCTTTGATGATGTTTTCTGCTTTTTTCGCACCCATTCCCGGTAACCGAGCCAGACTTCCATCGGCAAGTACTCGTTTTAAGTCTTCAAGGTTGTTTACTTGTAATTTTTCATGAGCCAGGGCTAAAGTTTTTGGTCCTAAGTTCTGAATTTCGAGCAGTTCAATTAATCCTGGGGGTACATCAGCCATTACTTCTTCGTATTTGGTCATACGTCCAGTTCGCAGGAACTCGTCAATTTTTTTTGCTAGGCCGCTACCTATTCCAGGGATGTCCTCTAACCGGCCCTGTCGCCAAATCTGTTCAATATCTACTTGAAGATCGCCAATTACCCGACTGGCTTTACGATAAGCATTAACCTTGAATGGCATTTCTCCCTTGAATTCTAATACCGCGGCCATTTTCTCAAACATGTCAGCAATAATGTGGTTTTTCATAATAGACCTCTATGGTTAAGTTTGCTAACCATACTTAATATAATCAATTTTAGAAATTTTTCAAGGGAATAAAAATAAAAAAGGCAGTGTAATATTGTACACTGCCTTGCTACCACAATTGCACAGAAACTACTCTACATTCTTTAACCGGAATTCGACAGGGATGGCAACCCATACTGTCACTGGTTTATCTCTCTGCATAGCAGGTTTCCATTTCGTTTTTTTAATGGCGGCAATTGCTGCATCATCGCAGCCCACATTACCTAGGGATTTCATTACTTTGGTCTTGATCACATTGCCTTTCTCATCGATTTTGGCCCAGATAATTACCCGACCTTCAACTCCTGCTTTTTTCGCAATTTCTGGATAAATTAAATTTTTTGTCAACGCCTCCCAACCACCTATCGGTTCAGGCGGACTGTCAAAAGGTATGAAGATCGGAGTTTCCTCCTCCGATTCAGGAGGAGGGGGTGGTGGGGGAACTTCTTCCCAATCGATCTCAGTCGATTCAATTGTCAAATCTTCCGGCACGTCTTCACTTTCAGTAGGTATAGGTACCGATGGTCGTGGCGGCGGTGGAGGCCGATTAACTTGTTGAGTTAACGGCACTTCTTCAACCTTAATTACAACATCTCGAGCCTTAGGTAGTTTACGCACCGGCTCAAACCGCTTGAATGCCTGGAACAGTATGATTAACAAAGACATTGCAATTATAGTAGCCAACTCAATTACTTTGCGGTAATTGAGCTTGAGTTTCAATCTTTCGCTAACTTCCTCCATAATACTTCACCTCTATTCACCATATTTTGCTGAATAGTTAATTCGTAATGCATCTGCCTCTCGCAACTGTTGCTGTACCTCAGTCACAATTTTCATTTTTACCGACCTATCGATTTTCATCGAGACTATTATTCGTGGATTTTTAACCCGTTTTTGGTACATGAGAGGGGCAATCGAATGAACATCGACCAGTTTGTCATCGATAGATATTTTTCCGTCACGATCGATCCATATGTAAGCAACGTTGCGTTTCCCAGGTAATTTTTCAATTTGCTTCGCTGTAGGTAAATTCACTGGTAAACCAGTGTATTCTTTGAATACAGAAGAAATCATAAAGAACATTAGCAATAAAAATACCACATCAGGCATTGAGGCAGTAGGGATATCTGATTCAATTTTTTGCTTTCGCTCAAATTTCACTTTTCCTGAAGACGCATAAGCCTTTGTTTCCTCTGATTTTTCTTCATTTGTAGACATCAGAAAAACTCTCCATAATGAATAAACTTACACAAGGGACAATTAGTTTCCGGAGGAAATTACTCTATCTTTTCTGGTTCTGCAATTGAGATGCGAGTTGCTCCTGCCCGTTTCAACTGATCTAACACTGCAATGTAGATATCATAACGAGTGTTTAGAGCAGTCTTTACTGAGATGATCAGTTTAGGATTATTGGTAATTTTCTGTTTGATTACATCCTTGATCATCGGAATCTGAACAATCTGGTTGTCAATTGCCACCTGGCCTATGTCATTGATCAACACATTGCAAATATTTTCCTTACGGATTTTCTGCTCCTGTCCTTTAGGCGGCAAAGTTAAACCAATTCCTCGATCCACATCAATAGTGGTAGTTACCAAGAAAAAAGTTAACAGCAAGAAAGCAATATCTGCTAATGATGCAGTAGGGATTTGTGCAGTTCTCTCTTTTTCCGTTCTAGACATCATCATAACAGTTGTCCCTATCTTCAGAAGTTAATCTAATTTTTTTTCTAACAAAGTATCAACAAGCTCGATGGAGCTTTCTTCCATGTCGATAATGAGCTTGTCCACCTTTGCGACAAAGTAATTGTGGAAAAACTGAATAATAATTGCTACTACCAAACCGAACAGTGTAGTTAAAAGTGCTATTGAAATACCTTCTGCTACAATAGCCGGGGAAACGTCGTTAGCTTTGGCAATAGCGTCGAATGCTCTGACCATTCCTGCCACTGTTCCAAGAAACCCCAACATCGGAGCCAGACTTACTACAGTGGCTAACCATACCAGACCTTTTTCTAAGAAAGCCATTTCGATCGAGCCGGCGTTCATGATGGCCTTCTCCACATGCTCCAACCCCCGATTGGCCCGTAATAAGCCAGCATGAAAAATTGAAGCAATTGGCCCTCGTGTGCTCTCGCAAACTTCTATTGCTGCTGGGACTCCTCCTTTGTCCAACGCTCCCTTGATTTTGTCCAAAAATTTGCGAGTGTTGATTGACGCTCTGGATAAAGTCCAGAAGCGCTCAAAGCTAATTACTAGACCTACAATTAACAAAAACAAAATAGGCCACATGAATAATCCACCTTTGTTAAAGTACTCAACCATGATACCTGTTTCTCCTTTTGAATTTGTTCAACAATTAAATAACAGTTGTTTAAGTACTAAAATTCTGTAAAATAATAACTATTTTTTTTAAAAAAGTCAACACCTTTTTTTGATTTCTTGTGATTATTGTTTATCGCCCACTTTCCAAAGCTGCCAATTTCTCAGCTAAGGGGAAAGCCGTCAGTGCTTTTTTAACCTGAAGATCGTTCAAAACACGTATCTTGAAATAAGCATTACTACCCCAAAGTTGACGTGCCACTTCCGACATAATTTCAGCAAGGATATAGGCTTTGTCGGCAATTATTTCTTTGTAGTTGAATGAGTAATGTTTATTTTCTAGGAAAAGCAGAAATTGTTGTAGCAAAATATTATCCAATTTGAAAAATTGGACGAAATCTTTAAAACTTGAATACTTCTTCTTGATCGATGGTGCGTACTGGTTAGCGAATTCAAAAAACGAACGATTTGCAATTAATTTAGCTGTGGTTGTTGTAATTTTAGGGCTTTGAATTTTTACATCAGGGGTAATGCCGCCACCGCCATAGACCTTACGCCCGGAAAAGGTGCTAAAAACTCGTCTTTGATGTTCAGGCACTTTAGTGTTCTCAACTGTAGTTGTATAATATTTCGTTACGTTATGGCCGAAAGGGCGTTGAATTAGTCTACCACTTGGAGTGTAATACCGCCCTACCGTTATTCGAATAGCAGAACCATCATTGAGGGGGATTTGATTTTGTACCAAGCCTTTGCCAAAGCTTGTTTCGCCCACAATAACCCCCCGGTCCCAATCTTGAATAGCCCCAGCCACTACTTCAGCTGCAGAGGCAGTACCATGATTGATTAGAATTACCAACGGATAGTTTGGATGAGTATGGTAACTGGTAGAATAATACTCTTCATTAATTGTAGCAACTCGCCCACGAGTGTAGACTATTTTCTTACCACCACTTAAAAATTTATCTGCTACCTTGACCGCTTGTTCTAGATATCCCCCAGAATTGAAACGCAGATCGAAAATGAGCTTTTTCATACCTTGATTTTCCAGATCGCACAAGGCATGTTCAACCTCTTCATCAGTAGTTTTGGAAAAACGACTTAGATGGAGATAACCAATCTTATGATTTAGCATAAAATATGTTTGTACACTGTGAACAGGAATACGATCGCGACTAATAGTGAATTCCAACGGTTCAGCCATGCCTGTTCGTTGAATAGTAAGGCGCACAATAGTGCCAATTTCTCCTCGCAACTGGTATCTGAGTTCGTTTTCCTTGAGTCCAAAGCAGGACATCCCATTAATTTTTAAGATCTTATCACCAGGGCGAATACCAAGCCTTTCGGCTGGAGTGTTAGGAATAGGTGTTACCACTACCGGGTAATTATCCCGAATAATAAATTCAATTCCTATCCCTGAAAAGTCGCCTTCGAATTCTTCTTTGAACTGCTGTACTTGTTTTGGAGAAAGATAGATCGAGTGCGGATCTAATTGTTCTAACATGCCGATAATGGCACCATCTACTAACTTTCTGGGGCTGACTTTTTCTACATAATATTCTCGTACTGCATTCAACACAGTGATAAATCGACGAATCTGCTCGTAAGCGGAATCACCAGTAGCAAAAACTCCCCTGCCAAAGCGAATCAATAGTAAGCAAAAAAGACCAATAGCAATCCATTTGTATGTTTTGGCGGTTTTCATTACACACCACCTTGTTATTTTACAAATCAATTACTTGGTTGTTTATTTTGAATTGCTTGTATTCTCCTGGTTTTAGGATAAACTGCCAATGTGGGAGGACAGTAGAATTTTGATAAACTCGTTCAAATCCGCCTTCAGAAAGCGACACTGTTTCAATGGGGAATCGCCAGAGTGTTGCCTGAGGAGAGAAGGTAAGTTTGACTGCCAATTTGAGCCAATGGTCTTTGATCCATAGAGTTCCAACTTCAGGGATTTCACCGGTGCTGGCCAAATAATTTTCTGCCAATTTAATTCCAGGAATTTCGTAATACCGATCGGGACTATGTCCCCCTAATAAGCCAAAATTCCACTCTATCCCGAAGTTAAGTTTTGCTGTTACATTCCCTTGATTTTGAATCTCATAGTGTATCTCAATAAGATTACTGTTCGCATTGACAACGATTTTTTTACGTAATCCAATCGAAATGCATTTGTCATTGTCCCAAACCCTACCTAATCTCTCAAATTCGAGGACATGCTGGGTGTTTTTTTTGTGGATTTTAAAAGCGTAGGGCTGGTTTACAAAGTCTCCTTTTTCTTCATATTGGCAGCGGGCAAAATTTTCTAATTGGGCATCATTTGCCAAAAAGTGATCGATTAAAGCATTGCGCTGGTACCAGTCGTAATTTAAATAGCGTTCTAATCCGTCCTCTTTGGCTAATACTAAATCATGGATTGAGGCTGTTTTCTCATTTTTGGCTTGAGAATTTACATTCACTGCCCGATGCAATTGGCGATGATATCCTTCCTGGCGACGGGTCATGGTATCTAACAGGTTGACGGCTCTGGGTTTGTAGTCCCATTCAAACAGTTGAGCACCATTGTGGGGCTCAAAATAAAGGTTGAAACAAGATGTTTCAATCACGATGTCGTTTTTCCCGTTGCCGGTCAGATCGAAAACAGATGTACGAATAAAATTATTTTTATCAGAAATTAGCTTTTCCACAATTGTTTCTGCCTGAATCAGATTTTGATAAATGGCATGTCTGAGATGAGGTAAATACAATCCTCCAAACACTCCATGCCAATAAGGACAGTTGCATTGTCCTGCCCAGAGATGATCCAACGCTTTTTGATTTTGCTCTGGCGGCAATCGCTTGGCTGCTTTCCATACTTTGTTACTAACGTACAGCATCTTTTTATGCATTTGGTTAGACTCTGGGTACTTCACCAAAAAATTTCGCCAGAATCCTCCCCGCACGTAGATGCTGTATTTTTCCCATAGGTCTAATTGTTTCAGTTTTTGTTGGAAGTCCTCTAGTTCTTGATTAGATTCGGCAGGGAGTGCCCACTCCATCATCTCGCGGTAGGAGGCCGTTGGAAGATAAACTTGTCCCAGGGGTGGAATTTCAGCAATTACCTCACTGAAATGACGCATAGCGATCCAGTCACTATTTTCTTCCAGCATTTGGAAAAACCTATCCAACCAGCCGCGCTTGAACACATGCTCATAGGTTGTGGGCCAGACCCCAAACTTTTCGCCATCATCAGCAAAAATAGCTATTCGATTTTCACCCAGATTAGCTACTTTCTGAATGTATTCTAATGTTTCTTCCGGTTCCCCAAACGGAATAGTGTATCTTAAGCGTTCACTAATAGGGAAAATATTTAATGGAACACCTTGTTCTTCGGTTACATAATAGCCAGTTAGCTGATTTTCCTTTAAACCGGCGTATTTGAAATGAGAATCATCCACAATAGTGTAAATAATTCCTGCTTCTCGCAGAGCTTTGGGCAAGTGTGGTTCCCACACTCTCTCGGCCAGCCACAATCCTTGGGCTTTGTAGCCAGTGTGTTGTTCGATGGTCTTTGTTAATTTTAGAATTTGTCCTTTTTGATCCCGATCAGGTATGGTCATCAAAATGGGTTCATAATAGGCGCCTGTCATCATTTCTACCTGCTGTCGCTCCACCAATTGACGCAACCGATTGATGTAATCCGGATGATGCCGCAGGATCCACTCGAAAAGGATGCCAGAGTAGTGCTGTGCCAGCCGAATTTTGGGATGTGCTTCCAGGACTTCCAAAAAGGGTAAATATGCTCGCTGATAAGCATCTTCAAAAACAAAGTCAAAGTTTCCCACCGGTTGATGATTATGGATTCCGAAGACAAACGTTACTTTGTTCAATATTGTACTCCTGTAGGAAATAGTATTTAAAGTCAAATCTTTTTTTTGGCAAATAACTTATTACAAATGAAAATGTAGAAATTATCTCAAAATCCTTGAAGCAAAATGTTACCAATTTTTTTTGACTTCCTTAAAAACGAATTAGCTTTCTTTGGTTTGGGACGTTCGCTATCTCTAAGCATTACGTTTATTCGAATTCCTTTTTGGATTTTGATTGGTCATTTTCCGTTTTAATATTTGGTCTTTACATTACACACTCTGAAATTATTTGAATTCTGGAATGAAATGTAAAGATTCGATTTCGATGGTTTGTGGTTTCACCGCATTAGGACTCCAATCAAAATTTCACCCCCAAGGAAAGACGATGTCCGCTGCCAAAGTTCATTTGCAATGGCACATAGCCATAGTCAAGTCGATAACGGCCAAATTTCATTCCCACCCCTAAATGGACATCTTTGATTTCATAACCGGTTTGATACCCCAGACGCACAGCTAACCAATCGGCAACTTCATATTCTAGACCCATATTTAGGTGATCTTCATCATTAATATTCCAAAGATAATCACAACTCAACAACCACGAGCTTGTTCCCAGGAATGAGGGCAAGCGATACCCCACACCAAACCGAACCAGATAAGGCAGTTTGGGAGCCTGATGCCACAACTTACTCATCTTGCCCAGGTTTTGCGTTACCACCGCCAGCTGGAGATTTTCGATCGGCGTTTGGTAGAGCAAACCAACATTAACGGCTATTCCCCAGCTTTGTTCAATGTAGAGTTTTTCATAAACATATTTTACTGTGGCACCGTAAAAAATTCGCCTGTTGTAAGCTCGGGAAAAAGAAATTCCCACAGCGAGATCATGGGATTCGGTTATGGCGATGGGGTGGGGGGTAGGTTGCTCGCCGCGTAGTTCAATACCCCCGATATTAGTGGAATTGAAGCTGAATCCCCATACGCTTTTTCCTTTAGGGATAGCGAGAGCCCAAAACTCACTTCGCACGTCCTGGAACCATTCATTGTGGCTGAAATTCATTTCAATCTGCTGAATTCGGCACAGTGCGGCAGGATTCCAATAGGTGGCGGTGGGGTCATCTACTACCGCAGAGTAAGCCTCGGCCAATCCTGTGGCGCGCCCCCCCACACCAATCTTTAGAAAAGAAAGACCAGTTTGAGCGAAAGATTGCTGCCAGATTATTAGAACAAGCAACCAATAATATTTTTTCACTTTTCCCTCTCTGCTTTAAAAGCTTCTAAGAAAATGTAAAGATGAAATAGCTGGTTCACAAATCTATATTCACCCCGTGACTCTCCTTTGGTTATGATTCCCACTTTTTGAGCTCTTCGCAGAAAATTATCAAAATTGTTAGCCTCTTGGGTACTCATCTGGGTGATGATGTCTTTTCTAATGAAACTCATTCCTAACTGAATCTTGGCAAGTTTTCGTAAGATAGAGCGATAGGTTACGCTTCTCATCGCATTATAGACTTGTGGATCCAGGTATTTTCTCCCTACATTATCGGCGGCATCCAAAATACCATTTTGAGCATCTTCTTCTGAAATAAAACTATCATTGTCGCGCCAAAAAACCCCATCGCCAACTTCATGCATCAGCATTGGTAATCCACCAGAAAAACGTACCATCAAATCCATAGCTTCTGGTTTTATTTTAATACCCTGCCGCGCAAAAGCTTTAGTGAAAAACTCGGCAGCCTCTTCCTCTGTCATAGAAGTGAGTTCAATTATATCAAATATCCGGGTGATAGAAGGTTGAAATTTTATCAGGTCTTCTCGACGGTCTTCAATCCCTACTAAAATCAGCAAGATGGGGATAGGTTCCTGAAACACGGCAATTTCATCAACAAAGCTTTTCAAAAAGTGGGCAAAATCGGACTGAACTGTGATGCCGTTTAAATCATCAAGAATAATTAAAATCCCTCTCTTTTGCTCTCTAATATTGTAATAGATTTCTCGCAAGAAGGGGAGAAAATTTTCCACCAAAGTACGCAGTTGGGCGTGATCAGAAGTAAATTCCACACTGATACCAAAAAGATCCACACCTTTGATAAATTTGCCCAGTAACTCTTTCAATCTGACCCTAATCGACTTTTCCGATGCCTCCTGAAACAACCGTTGAAAGACAATACGGATCATCCCCTCCAAATCTCGTATGCCCCCCAGGGAACAGTGAACGCCCAAAAAGTCGTAGTTCTTGATAGCCAAAAATCGAGCGAATGAGGCCAGTGAACTTTTCCCGATTCCTCGTTCACCAGTGATGAAAATATTTTCGTTTCTTCCGCCTGAAGTCTGATGAATTGCCCGTTGCAGTCTATTTATTTCGTTAATTCTTCCGACAAAGTATTCTATTGGAACAGGTTTTCCGGGAGCAAACGGACTTTCCTTCTCAATATTATTCATAGTATTTTCACTATTCTTAAAACTCTATTTTCCAGGTGATGTACTGCTCAGCCGACGGCGTAATCGGGTTGGCATCATAGGCATAGTCTAATTGGGCGTCGTATTTCCATATCGAAAACCGAAAACCCAAACCGAAAACGAGGCGGTCTTGATTGTAACCAACACGTCCAACAAGCAACCGATGGTACAAATATTCCGCTCCTCCATGAACCTTCCATCCTTGGTGCTGATTATGGTGTAAATCGAGAACAAGTAGGGGACCGTTCGAGAGGCGGTAAGCAACCCCGAAACGCCAAATTTGGGGAAAGGAATTGACTGTACTTGTTCCCTTTTCCCATAACTTTTCGGTGTTCCAGGTGTATTTCGATTTCACGTCCTGAACTACACATCCCACAGTCAATTGGCGCCAGAAAGAGTTTATTCTGGGATTGATAAAGATACCAAAATCCAGACCAAATCCTTTGGCTGTAACCGCTTTTTCTTCTTCTGCCAGTTTCGGGAACCGATTGTACAGAATCTTGGCGCTAAATCCTATGCTTGCCCAACTCTGAGGTTTCAGAGCGAAGGAAAAATAGAAGGCATGCTCTGAATTAGAGCATGATCCTAATGGCTTTCCGTTAAAATCACGCAGGTCAATGTTGCTTACCCCGGCGTTAATCCATCCCAATGCTATTCCGGCTTCCATTCCGGAGGGAGAAGAGGTATGTTTAGATTTGGGATGTAATCGGGTAGCGAATCCGATGTAATTTAAGTGGCGGTCTAGAGGTAAAATAGCCAGAGAAAACGTCAGTTGAGGGGATGACAAGAAAGGTAGAGCAGCAGGATTGTAATAGCCGGTAGCGCCATCGTCGGTCAGTCCCGTCAGTCCAGCGCCCAATCCCATAGCTCGCGCCCCGACGCCCATTCGCAGAAAAGCTCCGGCCTGTCCTGCACTTTCTCCGGCCCAGGCCGCCTCTGTGCTTATCAAAACAAGTGCTGCAAGCAAAAATCTAACTCGTTTCAAGCTACCTCCTGATTAAAGTTAATCCATTACAATAATTTTGCCCCACATAGGTTCCTGACCTGAAATTTCAATTTTAAAAAAGTAAACACCATTAGCAACTGTTTCACCCTCATTATTCTTGCCATCCCATACTGCATCGTTTTGGCCATTTTGGGCCAAGTGGGTAAAAGTACGAACCAGGTTCATGCCAAAATCGTAAATTTTTACCGTTGCTTGTGTGGTTCGAGGAGAAGCATAGTGAAATCGCACATGGCCATTGTTCTGATAGATATTGTGCCGCATGGGCGAAAAGGGATTAGGGTAAGCATAAGTTTTAACCGCGGTTTTTGGTGTTATTGGTTGATAGGTGCGAAATATTTTCCAAGTGTCGCCGCCGTCATTGCTACATGCCAGACCATCCGAACTACCAACCCAAAGCACATGTTCAGGTGTTACTGCAACGGAGTAAAACTCCTTGGTCCACATTTTTTGCCCTGTTTCTCGATCGATAATTTGAGGGAAATCTGTCCAGGTTTCTCCTCCGTCAAGCGATTTAAATAAACCATTATCAGTCACTACATAGGCTACCGAGTCGTCAAAGGCAAAATTGTGGGCAAACTTGCCTCTTAGAGTAATCCGCCAGGAGTAACCTTCATCTTCGGAGATGGAGACGGCACGAAATTCATCGGGATCCTCAGCCTCGATGGTAGCTGCCCATATCAAGTTTCGCCCCTGGTAATTCTGATGGCCCAATGCTACCACGAAATTGCCAGAGATTGGCTGTTCTTGATTTTGATGTCGGAAGTTAGTCCAGGTTTTACCTCCATCAGTGCTGCGGTTGATTCCTCCAGCGGTACCAACCCAAAGAGTTTTTCCCACCACCAATACTGAAAACGCCCTGTGATTTAGATGACGGTAAGGATCGAAGAAAAAGGAGTCAGGTGCTACATCTATCCAGGTTTTTCCCTGGTCGTCTGATTTTTTCAAGCCGCCACCCCAACTGGTGATCCAAACAGTGGAATCTAAAATAGCAATGTCATAAGTGATATTTTGTACATTGGTCACTCCGGGTTGGGTGATGTGGGTCCAATTCTGGCCGCCATCAGTGGAATAGCTTAATCCACCTCCTGCCGATAGCCGTCCTACGTTTGGGATCAGGGTGTCGTAGGCGGTAGCCACCCAGACAATGCTATCGGTTGCAGCAATGGCTGATATCCCGCCTCTTCCGATTCCATCACTAACGTCAAAGTTAATCCAGGTGTTACCTTCATCGGAGGTTTTGCACAACCCAGCACCGGTGCCAACCCACAAATTTTGACCATCAAACACAACGTCGGTAACACTGTTTCCCGAGATGCGTTCGGTAGAGACTGTGTTGAAGTTAAAGAATCCTTTCTCTAATATTTGCGATTGAGCAACAGTGGCAAAAATTAACACCCAACTGCAACCCATTAGCCAGTAGTAATTGTTCTTTTTCATTCTACCACCGTAATTATGTGAATAATTTTGTTACTCTTGGCCCCGGATTTATCAATTGCCTCGAATTCAAAGCGATAGTTGCCAAGCTGGTTCTGGGGTGAAATTTCGATTCTTAATGAATAGATGCCGTCATTAGCATTCTGGTCGACACCTTGCAGGCCATCATCTCGCATGTAGAAAGGATTACCTGATGAAGGTGAGTCGTCTGGTTTAAAGGTGTTAAAATAAACCTTATCGATATCGTCCAACCCTTGTGGGTCTGAAACTTTTATCGTCAACAGGAAATTATTTGGTATTTGGGAACGAGACACAGTGTCCGGAGCACTTAGGTTGGAAAGAATCGGAGGGTCATTGTTCACTTTTACCGGAGTTTTTTCACACGCTAATCCTACAAAAACGAAAACCGAGGTTAGTAGTACCCATCGAATTTGCATCACGGATCCTAATCCTTATTTTATGTATTTTATGATTGGCTAACATCAAATATTTATTTTTGCTCTAAGGCAACTTTAATCAAGTAAGTGTTTCCACCTGATCCCTGTGATTCAAAATTAGGTCAAATTGGCTCATCATTTCATGAAGGTCGGTAAATATCCAATCAGCTCCTTGTAAATGTTCTTTTGGCAACGTGGATTGGATGGCCACACACCTCATTCCCGCTGCTTTCGCCGCCTGAATACCATAAGGCGCATTTTCTACCACCAAACACTGCTGTGGTGCTACGCCAATTTTCTCCGCAGCTTTTAAATAAGGTTCCGGATCTGGCTTGTTGCGGCTTACGTCATCGGCAGTAATCACCAAATTGAACTCTGACCGAAATGGGTCCTTGAGCACGGTACAAATGGTGTTCCAGGTGGAGCCGGTGACTAAGGCGACTTTCAGCTTTTTGGATTTTGCCATTGCCACCAGTTCTTCAATTCCTTCCTGCAATTTTGCTTTGGTACGTTGTCGGTACAGTTGACGTTTTTTATCAATGAGTTCCTGTATTTTCTTTTCAGGTAATTGGATATTATTTTTCTGCAAGATACTACGTCCAATATTATTGGCGCTACTACCTTCTCGCAGATAGACATCCATTGGATCTAACTGAATACCCAGGGGAGAAAAGACTTCGCGCCAGGCCGCAATGTGATAAGGCATAGTATTAGCTACTACGCCGTCAAAGTCCAATAATAGCGCTTGAATCATGTCGAATTCCTTTTCAATTTAACTGGGTTCAACTTGTTCTTTACCGAATTAGAGCTACCATTTCTTTTACGGCGCGGTCTAAGCCTACCAGAACCGCTCTGGAAATAATTGAGTGACCAATATTTAGTTCTTCTATTTTGTCTAACTGGGCTACTGGTACGACATTTTGATAGTTAAGTCCATGTCCGGCGCTAACTGCCAGTCCCAATTTGGAAGCTGCTACTGCCATTGTGTCCAGTTTTTCCAGTTCCTCCATCATCTTATTTTCATCCTCGGCATTAGCATACTCTCCTGTGTGCAGTTCAATAAAGTCTGCTCCTACTTTTGCGGCCGCTTTGATTTGATGAATGTCAGGGTCTACAAATAAACTAACCACAATATTATGAGCCCGTAAGTTGGAGATTACCTCCTGGAGGTAGTCTCCATGAGTCACTACATCTAGTCCCCCTTCAGTAGTAAGTTCCTGACGTTTTTCTGGTACTATTGTCACCATGTCCGGCAACACCTGCAAGGCGATGTTTACCATTTCTTCAGTGGCAGCCATTTCGAGATTTAGATGTGTTTTTACTACCTGACGCAATAACTTCAAATCGCGGTCTTTTATGTGTCGTCGGTCTTCGCGTAGATGACAAACGATGCCATCGGCGCCAGCCAATTCTACCAACACCGCCGCAGCTACTGGATCCGGCTCAACAGTTTTGCGGGCTTCACGTACAGTAGCAACGTGATCAATGTTTACACCTAATCTTGCCATAGTACCTCCAGCAGATTTCTATCCACGGATATTTAATTTGACTAATTGCCAATATTGTGACATGGGGATAAAATGAACTCCCTGCTCAGCCCAACGAGGTAATTCTGCTTGCAGAACGCCCAGAGTTTCTCTACGTGCGTGAGCAATGGCTATTGCATAACCTTGTTTAGTAGCTTTTTTAATTACAAGCTCGAGGTTCTCTTTCGCTCCCAGCGAACTTTGGGGGTTATCTAGATAAGCGTTCATCCGCACTGCCGGAACTCCCATGCGCCGCGCCACCGATATGCCTAAACTTGTGGGATTAGTCATGCTGTCGACAAAATAAAGTCCTTTTTCTCGCAGGGCTTTCATTAACCTGATCAGCGTGAGGCGATCAAGGCTGACCTTTGAACCCATGTGATTGTTTAGTCCTTTGGCTGCCGGAAATTGGGAACAAGCCCGATTTATTACCTGCCTGATTTGTTTTTCTGACATGCCTACAAACACTGTGTACCCGTTTCGTTCTATTTTAGAATGTAACGGTTCCATGGGTAGATGGATCATTATCTCAAATCCTCGGTCGATGGCTTTTTGGGCCACCTGCTGCGAATACTTCAATCCGGGGATGATTGAAAAAGTGACCGGATAGGGCAAATCTAAGAATCCCCGTACAGTCTCATCATCATAATAACCGAAATCATCAACAATAATAACCACATAGACATCTAACCAGGGCAAATTGTTATCTTCACGGAAAAGAATTTGTCCCACTGTCCGATTTCCCAGACCGAAAGATAGGGAAGTGGTTTTAGTTTTCAGATTTTCTCTGCAATCTATGACTTTGAATTGATTCTTCTTTATGGTACGCAAAGTTTTTAACATGAATAAATCAATAGGGAAATTGGTAGGAAAGTAGATTGTCATCTGCTCCGGGCCTGCATGGTCACTATGTTTTCTTTGAACTTTTTCAAATCCGCGAAACCAACTGATGGGCATAGAGAAGTCCCGACGACTCTGAAGGATGCCTTGTTTCAGCGACAATAATAAAATTTTTGGTGAAATGCTCGAAGATGAACTAAAATTTTGTTTGCTCATAGGTACTTTTTTGAAATAAACCAACCCCATTCCGATTGCAGAAAGCAAAAGTAGCATGAACCAAAAGAATTGGGGGTTTAGAGATGCTTTGTGCCCGGAGCGTGAAGAGTAAAGACGTTGTTTTGAAATTGAACTTCTTCTCATCCCACCAGCGATTTCTAAGTCTTGCCTCATGAATAGTAATGTTGTTTAAATTTCTACCTTTACTTGTCCTACCAAGAATAAGCCTTGAGGTCGCTCCAACTGGGGTAGTTTTCGATTCCGATATCTCGCCAAAAGTAAATGACCCAGTTCCCGTCATGTTGGCGTGCCAAATGGAATTCACCGCGTCCTTTGACTTCTCGAGGACACAGATCAGAGGCTATAGTGTGATGTACAGTAAGGTCATATTCGCGGACATAAACCACACTATCTTCGGAGACATAATCTTGCCCCTGCGCTGGTCTGTAAAGAATAAGTGTAACCAGAGAGTCCCTTGGTACCTTAGAGAAAAGCAGGTGGATGTAATTGCTTTCTTTTTGAAAATTCCAATTTTCAAACACTCCGGGATTTCTCTGCATAGCAGCATGATCTGCTTCAAAACGAAAGGTCTTGATGGTAGTAGAGTCAGTTGCTAAACAACGGAGATAATTAGTGGCATTACACTCCTTCATCGCGTTTTTTAGATTATCCATAACGAATTCCGGCGCAGTGGGTGGTATCCATAATGATCGCCGTTGTTGCGGATTCTCGGGCCCGCGGGTAGCAAATGGAGTTTTGCACCCTACTATTAACAGACAAATAAACAAATTTGCTACTATTGGTCTCAATAAAATGAGGCCCTTGAAAGCTTTCACTTGTTGATTCCGGGATTATGTGGTTGATACTTACCACGTCGTTGCAAATTAATATAGAATAATTTACTCTTTTTTTCAAGCACTATTTTTGCTGCGAACCTTTCTTATTGACTTTTTCTAAATCTTTAGATATATTGTTATCGGTACTGAATTGCGATGATTCCGATAAATTGATTAGGGAGGTGTGTATGGTTGATGTTAAAGGGATTGATAGATTATTAAGTTTCAGTGAGGATGAATATTTTGTGGTTAGTGTTTATCTTAATGTAGATGGTAAGCGATTTACCAAAAGGGATTGGGAAACTTTACTGAAAGATTTAATCAAAGATCGGAGGAAGCAACTCCAAGCCGAGCCGATTCCATCGGCGGTGAGGAATGCACTGGAAGGCGATTTTGAGCGCATTCAGCGTTTTTTCAATCAGGAGTACTCTGGAAAAGGAGCAAAGAGTGTGGCATGTTTTTCTTGTTTGAAAAAAAATCTGTGGCAGGTTTACTATCTTCCTCAGCCGGTGCGCAGTCGCTTGATCGTCAGCCATCAGCCTTATTTGCCTCCTTTGCTAACCCTGCTTACGGAGAACAAGCATTATTGTGCCGTGTTGGTTAGTCGTGAAAAGGCACGAATTTTCAAATCCTATCTGGGTGAAATCGAAGAGTGTTCTGAGATATTCGACGAGGTGCCAGGGAAAGTGAGAATAGCAGGATGGTATGGATTGGAGGAGAGACGGATCGAGCGTCATATTGAAGATCATGTACATCGTCATTTGAAAAAAGTAGCCGATGCTTTAGCGAGGTTGTTTAAGGTTCAGCCTTTTGATGGGTTGATTATTGGCGGTCGTCGGGAGATTCTGCCAGATTTTGAACATCACTTGCACACATATCTTAAAGAACGGATTATTGGCAGGATA
>Ga0164318_10000658_pt1 | contig 27653 bp, 6 predicted proteins | sample GuaBasSedimGuay9_FD_113734 | JGI IMG/M metagenome (GOLD analysis project Ga0164318, IMG submission 113734) | Subseafloor sediment microbial communities from Guaymas Basin, Gulf of California, Mexico - Guay9, Core 4571-4, 0-3 cm | ecosystem: Environmental > Aquatic > Marine > Hydrothermal vents >...
AAATTACAGCATAAGGATAAATTCCTCAAAAACAAATTACAACAACAACTCAACCTATTATAAAAACAGTTTTTTCCTTGACAACCAAAATCCCAATGCAACAAATTTGTTAGACACTCCAGAACTTGGAGGATGGGGAGAAACATTTACTTACAATGCTTCTGTAACAGACCCGGAAAATGACAATGTTACCTGTTCGTTGTGGGTTCAGACCAATCCAGGGGGCGGTTCTGGTTCTTTTAATACTTCAACCCAGTCAGATTTTAATGAGGGAACTTATTATCAGACCTTCTATAATGATTCAGGATTTGCGCAGTTGAATGCAACATATACAATCGGAAACTACACTTCAAAAATATTTAATGCTGGTTCAAGCTCAGAGTGGAGTAATATTTCATGGACGCAGGGCGGTTATTATCGGCAGGAACTTCCAAATAGTAAAGGAATAGAAAATGAATTGGGAGGGGCAAACATGAGTGGAAATGTTTTGTTGATGCATATGAATGAGGCAAGCGGGACGGTTGTTGATTATTCGGGGGAGGGGAATAATGGAACTCAAAGCGGAGGAATAATTTATGAAGCGGATGGAGAGTTTGGAAAAGCTCTGAATTTTGACGGAGAGGATGATTTTGTTTCCGTGAATGATTCTTCAAGTTTGAATATCACCGACCAGATTACGATTGAGGCGTGGATGAATCCTTCGGCGGACGGGTGGAATTATAAAAAGCCGATAACCCTAAACCCCGCAACATCACAACCAAATTACCAGATAAAAATTGAACTAAACACATCAAACTTCAATTATTCCAAAGCAAATTCAGACGGCAACGACACAAGATTCTACGAAACCAACGGGACTAAACTGGATTACTGGATAGAGGAATGGAACGCGACGGGAACATCAACAATCTGGGTGGAAGTGGCAACCAATAATACAGATGAAATTTATATGTATTACGGGAATTCAGGGGCGGGGGCGGAGAGCAATGGAACAAATACTTTTGAGTTTTTTGATGATTTTGAGGATTTGTCGGCGTGGACAACACAATCAGGTGCTCCGTCGGTAGCGGGCGGGGAATTAACGCTGAATACATCATCTGTATACAAGATTGTGACATTCCCATCGCAATATAGTGTCCGCATGAATGGAAAATATACTGTAGCGTATAATACGGCCAGATTTATGCTATTCGATGGCACATGGGATATGAATAACAACGCTGGACCGTATGTTGGATGGCGATATGGTGACCTTATGAGTTATGATGGCATTTGGCATGATGGTGGAGATTATACCACAGGCAATTATGATATAATCGAAATGCGAAATGTGGATGATTCCATACACACTTTTGATTTGGTGGTCAACGATATTCTGGGAGTTTCAGGTGCAGGATATAGAAACAATCTTGATATGAGTATGGTGGGATTATTTGACGGTTTAAATGGAGGGTTTACCATTGATTGGATATTAGTCCGCAAATACACCACCTCTGAACCGACCGCAACCATCGGCAATGAAACCGCAACAGGAATCTCCAAAGCCGGAAGCTACGGAATCGGCGCAAACACAACAACCGCCTTTGCCTCAATAAACAACCAGACAATAGCAGGCGCAATCCCATCCGGCTGGAATCACATTGTCCAGACATACGACAAAGACGCCGGCGGAACAGAGGAGATGAAACTATACATAAACGGAGTCCAGACAGCGACAGGGGATTATTCAACCCCGATTTCAACAAATACAAACAATCTATTGATTGGGGATTTATTTAACGGGACAATTGATGAAGTCGCAGTTTACAACAGAAGTTTATCTTCAGCAGAAATCTTAGACAATTACAAAAGGGGAGCATTAAGGTTAAATCTCACAGTAAGGAGTTGCGATGATCCAAACTGCGATACAGAAATATGGACAGATGTTTCTGATATTTCCCCGCAGGATTTATCCGTAAGCAACAACACATACTTCCAATATAAATATGAATTTGAAACTGATGATTCTTCTTATTCTCCTGAACTTTACAATATCACAGTAAGCTATACGGGTTCCGGCGGCGATTGGACAAACAAGAACTCAACCACCCAACAGGCGCCTTATACCTGCTCTTTGCAGGTAAGTGATTATACTTCCGCAGAGATAGGTTTATATTATTACAAGTTCCAGCTAAACGACACCTACAACGAAGTGAACACATCCGACCAGTTAGGAATAATCACAAACGGGACAATGGAGGAAGATGACACAGTTATAGAACATCTTGCAGGAAACAACTCTGCTGTAAACAGGAGCGAAAATATTGAACTCAAAGTCAGGTTAAAAGATGCAGACAACAGCCAGTATGTTTCAAATGAAAATATTTCATTCTGGGTTTATTACAACACCCAGTGGAATAATGTTAACGCAACCTTGACAGATGCGGGAGGAAACGCAAATATAACATGGACCCCTGAATGTTCATCTAAAACAGGATGGCATAACTGGAAGGCAAATTATACAGGTTCTTCAATATACAAGGAATCGCAATCAGTGAATTTCACAGTTGAGGTAAAGGACAATCTGACTGCGGCAACAATAGAGATAAACTCATCTGAATATTTATATGACAATTTAATAAAAATCACAGGAATCATTAATGACTCCTGCGGGGCTGTCAATCTGGCAAATGTTGAGATAAAAATATATTACCCAAACGGAACTTACACCGGTTCATCAACATAACCCAGACAAATTCAACAGGCAATTATTCCTTAACAGTCAAAGCTGTCTGGAACCCTGAAGGAACTTACACCGCAAATATCACAGCAACCAAAACCCATTATAATACTGTTCTGAACCCAACAACATTTTTTTACCACACCCCAACCCCAAAAAATCATTGGATAAAAACTTATTTGACTGATTACACAGAAACTACGCATTTCTTAAGGAATGAAAATATAGTTATAAGGGCAAACATAACAGATTCAGAAGACAATATAAACACGGTTAAAATCAATGTAACAAACCCAAACGGACCTGAAGGAAGCCCAATTCTCAATGCAGATATGACCTGCGTCGAGTCAATAACAAATGGATGTATCTATGAATATAATTTATCTTCAATATACACAACAGTTTCTGGGACATGGAATATAACAATTACAGCAACTGACAGTAATTCATTTGCAAACACGACAATAGCGCATTTTTCTGTCTCAAAGAATCCTGAACTTAGGTATGGAACAGAAGACCCGGCATCAACAGGATGGGGGGAGACATTTAGCTTTCAGATCCAAATAAGGGATGCTGATTCTGACACTGTCGGGCTGATGTTATGGGAATCTTCTGACAATGCAACCTGGGAACTTGTGATAAAACAGAATTATACGACTTCCGGTGTATTTGCAGAGAAAGATTATACAATAAACTCCACGAACTGCACTGCAACATCAACCGGAAGCTCGGGAGCAATAACCTGCAATCCTCATAATAAGTCAATGGTTGGGACAAGGTACTGGAAGTTTAATGTGACTGATTATAAAAGAGGGACAGCTGAAACTTCTTCTGATTTTTATAATGTGGAAAAAGACAATGTTTCCATTTCCTACTCAGCCGGAGATGGAATAAATATTAACCGGAGCGGTGGTTCGGATTTGCTAAAACTGAGAATTCAGGATACTGATAGAGGTGTTTATGTTGAATCAGGAATTTCAGGAAGGTTTTTTGATGATGTTGCAGTTAATGATACCACAACAGATTCAGATGGTTATTTGAGTTATACTGTTTCCCCTAACTGTTCCTATTCAGCTGGGTCTCATAACTGGCAGGGCGGAACCTACAATGACCCCGCTTATGAGGATAAAAATTCCACAGCATATTCCTTTACAGTTATCGGCTGGGTTTTGGATTCACTGGAACAGCCATTAGCCCAGAACTTTAATGTCTCTGAGCAGATTTTAATCAGGTTAAATATAACTGATGAATGTTCCAATTTAGTAAGCGGGGCAGGCATAACAATTGAAGCCCTTGATGCAGATAACAATTCCTTTGAATGTTCAGAAGTAAATGATGAAGGAACCGGCTGGTATAACTGCACTTGGAACTCCACAGGAAGAAATGAGGGAAATTACAGCATAAGGATTAATTCCTCAAAAACAAATTACAACAGCAACTCAACTTATTATAATAATGTTTTCTTCCTGAACAACCAAAATCCTAATGCAACAGATTTATTAGATACTCCGGAAATAGGAGGCTGGGGAGAAACATTTACCTACAATGCTTCTGTGACAGATCCGGAAAATGACAATGTTACCTGCACTTTGTGGGTGAACACAACAGGAAGCTGGGTAAACAAAGGTTCAACCACACAGCAAACTCCTTATACCTGCTCTTTGCAGGTAAGTGATTACACTTCCGCAGAGATCGGCTTGTATTATTACAAGTTCCAGTTGAATGATACCTACAATGAAATAAACACATCAGACCAGTTGGGGATAATAACAAACGGGACAATAGAGGAAGATGACACTGCAATAGAATACCTGACAGGAAACAATTCAGAGGTTTCAAGAGAATCAGATGGAAACATCACAATCGGAGCAAGATTAAAAGACACAGACAACAACCAATACATCTCAGATGAAAACCTGAAATTCTGGGTTTATTACAACACCCAGTGGAATGATGTTAACACAACCCTGACCAACGCAGACGGTAACGCAACCTTTGACTGGAATCCTGACTGCGAGGCGGAACCCGGAGTTCATAACTGGAAAGGAAATTATTCGGGTTCTTCTGAATATAAACAATCTGAATCAGATAATTTCACAACAACGGTTTACGGGACACTTGGCATAAATCTGGATTATCCAATAAATCAGGTATTCCACAAAAACGACACTTTTGACTTAAACTCAACAGTAAACTATGACTGCTCTGATTCGGGGGCAGATGTAAACTGGTATGTTGATGCGGACAATATTGCTTCAGGAGAAAAAACAAACTGGACGATCCCGACTGATTATTCATTGGGTTCCTTTACACTAAACGCAACAACAAACAAAACATATTATTACACAGCAGACAATACAACAGGAATAGAAATATGGGGTTATTCACAAGTAAATATAAATTATCCTGTTGACGGGGCAAGTTACGGCAGGGGCAGTTTAAATATTTTATGCCAGGTCAATGATTCTTTCGGTGGAGGAATAAATAATTATCCTGTTGAATTTAAGATAGATTCAGCAAGCGTTTACAATGGAACAACCAATTCAACCGGAACAGCAAATTACACATGGAACACTTTAGCATATTCCACAGGAAACCACCAGATAGATTGCATTATTACAGACAACTCAAGTTTATATTATAATGCAAGCATCACCCAAAGTACAGTAAATGTAACCTTAATTGGAACATTAAATGCAAATATCTCTCTAACCCCGTCTCCGCCGGGACCTGTGGCAAGAAACACAGGAGGAACTTCTTCAACAACAATATCATGGAATATTACTGATATAAGAGATGAAAATAATGACCCTGTAACAGGAACAAATATCACTGTTTACTGGAAAAACATTTACATAGGAAATACAACAAACGGGACATATGATATTCTTGATAATAATGCATTGGGAGAAAACAATGACACAATAAATATAACAATAACAAAACAAAATTACGAGGATTTCAATAATGTGTCAGATGATTACGAGGTTCACGGTATCATCTCGCAGTTAAATTCTACCGTCAGTTGGACCCCTTCAGGAGATTATATTGACAACTATGAAAGCGGTCCTGAAGGTGGACCCATAATTCAAACTATTTATACGATTAGGGATAAGCAGAATAATATTTTGGCAGAGACAACTGATTATACAAATTCCACAGGCGGAGACTACAATGCTTCTGATAATAATGCGGCAACGCAAATGACCGCAAACATAACTTTTTCCGGCACAGGAAATTATGAGGGAACTTTTACAGAAGACAAAACATACTGGGTCTATGGTTATATTTCAAGCATTTCAGAGATTACCTGGGAGCCCAGCGGAACCGGGATAGATAGGACATATCCAACAACTGCTGGTTTTGGTTCTGGCGCAGGCGGTCAGAATCCTTGGGTTGAATATAATATAGGGAGTATAACTGTGCTGGATAATTTAGGAACTCCAATTCCAGCTTCTAATTACACAGAACCCCATGAAGATGATTCTTTAAAGGAAGGTGATTGGAATCCTCAGGATAATGAAGCTGGAGATTTGATAACAGCAATAGCCAGAGTAAACTCAACTCTTGATGGGGGTGTAGGAGGATACTGGCATGGGACAGCAACAACCCAGAAAACATTTACTGTCTGGGGAAAATCAACTATTGAATATGATTCTCCTGCAAATGAGACAGATGTTTATAGGACAACCTGTAATACTCCAGATAATTTAACTTTAAGAATCCATATTAAAGATGAATTTGGCCATCTTGGTTCAGGAGCAACAGTAATATTTTACACTCCAAATGGAACATGCAACCCAGTTGATGAGAATAATGGGTATTATAATTGTACCTTTAATCCACAAGATGGTATTGTACCTAAAAATTATATATGGGATGCAGAAGCGCTTGAGGAAGCGCCGTGGCACGGCTCTGGTAATGCTTCAGAAGGTGGCGCTTATTCAACAATTGATATTTTTGGATGCTTTAACATAGATATTATAGAACCAGCAGAGTTGGAGGAATTTAACAGGTCAGATATTGTATTAATAAAAGCAAACCTCACAGATGAATTGAACCAGACAATCAATGAATCAACTGTGACAAGTGATATCACAAAATCAAACACTACCCATATTTATCCGTCAATGTCATACAACCAATCATCAAAATTGTGGGAAGGGAATTATACAATTGCCAGTTCGGACCCGATAGGATTGTGGCAGTTGTCTGTTGATGCAGCCAAAAGTTATTATGATTCCTCTTCAGACCAGAGTAATTTCACAGTTCTTGGAGCATTGAATGTAACTTCAATCTTAGCTCAGGATAAAGTTGACAGGGGAGGCAGCTGGGGTTTCGGGGAAACAGCATTATTAAATGCAACAGTTGTGGATGAAAACGGGACAATAGAAAACGCAACAGTAAAATTTTACGCAAACCAGGGCTATATAGGGGAAGATACAACAGATTCAAATGGAATAGCCGCAATAAACTGGAACCCGGATAATGCTTTGCAGGCAGGGACTTATATAATTACAGCAATTGCCTCAAAGCAGTATTATAATAATTACACAGGAAACAGGAATGACACAATTGATGTGTATGGTTTGCTGAACATCACCCAAACAAGCTCGCAGGAAAAAGTTGACAGGAAAACAGATTATGGTTATGGAATAACAGCATTGATAAATGCAACAATTAAGGATGAACTGGGAACCCCAATAAACAACTCGCACACAGAATTTTATGCAGCAGGAATCGGGCAGCTAGGAACAAATTCCTCTGGGAGTAATGGTTTTTACACCATAAACTGGAACCCTGCTGATTCAACAGTTCCGGAAGAATATGTGATTTATGCAAATGCAAAAAATGTTCAATATTACCACAATTATACAAGCACCCACCCGAACTCAACAACCGATGTTTACGGAAAATTATTTGTTAATCTGAACCTGAATGAAACACAAATTTACAGGCATGACAATTTTTCCCCTTTTGTTGTTTTAATGGAATCCAATATCACAGATGAAAACAATGTTACAGTTAGTTCTGCGGCTACAAATTTTACAGTAAATAATAGTCTGGTAAATTCAACCCAAACTGATGGAAACGGAATTGCGAATTATGCTTATAATCCAGAGAACACGAAACTGCTGGAGAACTACACGATTAATTCAACAGCGGAAAAGGATTATTATTGGGGCAACCATGATATAACTTATCTGGTTATAAAAGGCGTTCTTTATCCAAATATAACCCTTCCGGTAAATTCCACAAAATTCTACAGGGGAGACCAGATCAATCTGAATTCAACAACAATGGATGAGAACAATAACCAGACCCTGCTGGAAACATTTTCATGGACCCTGATAGAAACAGGAGAGAACCTTGGAAATGCGGAAAATTCAATATGGGGAATGCCATCAAATCACAGCATTGGAATTTTCACAATCAACCTGACAACGACAAAAACATTTTATGACACAGGCATAAACACCACAAAAATTAAAATATTCGGGAGAAATAATATCAGCATAATCACAGAATCACAAACAATATCCAGGGGAAATAATATAGTTTACTTTGCAAATGTTTCTGATGTTAACGGGACTGTTCTAAGCAATTACACTTGTTTATGGTGGATTGACAACTCAAATACGCAAAACACCACAACAAATTCAACAGGAATCTGCAGTTATTCTTTTACTCCTTCATGCTCATACAATGTTGGAATCCATCAAATAAATGCCACTATCCAAAGCAGGAATGAAAGTTATTATGACCCGCTTAAAAGCAATGATAATTCAACAGCCACAATAAATGATTCTCTAAGCATAACAATAAATTTACCAGAAGAAAACCAAATCATACACAGGACAGAAAATATAACTTTAAATTCAACAGCAAGCGATTATTGCGGGGCTCCCCCTACGGATTCTTATTCTGTTAAGTGGTATAATGAAACATCAGAGATAGAAGAGGGAGAAGATATTTACTGGGTTGTTCCTTTAAATTATTCCCTTGGTTTAAGGAATATCACAGCAAATGCAACAGGAAATTATTATACAAAAACAGGGAACCTGACATCTGTTTATGTTTATGGGTGGAGCAGTGTTTCAGACATATCCCCGGATTCAGGAACCTATTTAAGAGGACAGCAGATAACCTTCAACTGCACAATCATGGATGCAAACACTTCAGAGCCGATAAACAATTATCCTGTAAGTTTCTACCAAAACGGAACCTCTGTTTTAAACGCAACAACAAACAGCGAGGGAATAGCAAACTGGACATGGAACACCACACCCGAAACGCCGGGATTCTATGAAATAAAATGCAACATTACACACAACTCAACTCTTTATTATAATGCATCTGTTGCTGAAAGCTCAGCAACAATAGAAATAGAGAGCAGGCTGAATGTGGACGAAATTGCAGTAGACAACACAACAATCTACAGGAAAGATTTATACAGTCCTTACCAGTCAAATATTACAGTTAAGGTAACAGAATCTGCCCTTGGACCAATAGAAAATGCAACAGTTCATGTCTATACTCCGGATGGGGAGCTGAACTGCAACACTTCATCCACAGGGTACTGTTCTGTATTGTGGAATCCAACAGAAACACTGACGCCGGATAATTATATAATAGATATAAACTCAACAAAAACAGGGTACACAGATTCAAATACAGAAAATACTTCAATTATTGTCAGAGGAAAATTAGATTTAACTATAAGTTCCCCGTCAGAGGATGGTTATCACAAAGGAGAAACAATAAATCTAGGATGGGCTGCCTATGATGAAAATGGAGCCCAGACAGGAGCAAACCCGACAGTAACATGGAATAATTCTTATAATGAAACGATTCTCCAGCAAAATCTCTGGAGTAATATACAACCATGGCAGATTCCGTTGAACTATTCTCTTGGTCCTGATGTTTTAAATGCAACAGCAGAAAAGCAGTGGTTTGATTCATCTTCAGATTCTGTAAATATAACAATATGGGGCTATTCAAATATAACTTATATAGAACCAGAAGAAGGAAATTATTCTTATGGGGAACAGATACAGGTAAAATGCTTCGTGAAAGATGTAAACCTGTCAGAAGGAATTGAAAACTACACAGCAGATTTTTACCATAATTCAACTTCAATCGGAGCAAACCAGACAAATTCAACAGGCCATTCAACCATATTATGGAATCCTCCAAATTTGGGAACTTATATTTTAAAATGCATGATAAATAACAGCGCAGATTTGCATTACAACACAACAATAAATGAGGGCAATAAAATAATTATAATAGTTGACTCAGAAAAACCAAATATAAGAAATACAACAATAAATCCAATTCTTCTCGAAACCCACCAGATAATTATATTATGGGCAAATACCACAGATGATATTAATGCAAGCAAAGTCTGGGCATTCATAGAAAAGCCGGATGGGAACAAGACAAATATCACTTTGACAAAAATACCCGGTTCAGAATACCAGATTATAGGAGCATATCCTGTTTTATACGGGGCATTATACAACAAGAGCTATTCCCCTGATGTTGGCGGAATATACAATATAACTTTTTACGTAAATGATACCTCAAATAATATTAACCAAACTGTCAGATACCAGTTTGAGGCAATCCCAAAGACAACTGCGGTTAATGAATTATCGCCTAATGCAGTAAACCTGTTTAATATTACATGGGCAGAGCCACAAAGTTTTGATATGAATGCAACCTGCGCCAATACAGGAAATGCAACAGCATATTCAATGAACCTAACTCTTTCAGTTCCAGGGGGATGGATGGCAAATATAACTTTCCCCCAGAATTGCGGGAACATAAATAATGGCTCTGAGTGCATAAGGCTGTTTAATATAACGGTTCCCGCAGCAACTTTAGGAACCTTCACAATAAATTCAACTTGTGCATGGAGAAATCCGGATTTAACCCTTGAAAATAATACAGACATTTCAACAGTGGTGATTGCGGAATCAAACCAAATTTTAAATATTATAGAAGACTCAATTTCAACAACAGTCGAACACAACCAGACGAACTCAACAACTTTTAATGTAAGTTCAATAGGGAATGACGGTCTTGAGAATATAACTGTAGTTTGTAATTCCGGGGATGTCTGCGTTAATTTTACAGTAGCATTTAGCAATAATTATTTCAATCTGAACGCGGGAGACTCAATAGAAATTATGACAAACGTTTCTGCGCCTGTTGGTTTTGACCCGGGAACATATTATGGTGAGATAAAAGCAAATGCAACAAACACAACCTGTGTTTATGAAGGAAACTGCTGGGATAATGCAAGTCTGGAAGTTGTTGTGCTAACTTCAAAGACATGGAATCGGACGCAGGAAACCCTACCCTTAAAAACAGTCCATGATAACACAACCGGTTTCTATGGAAATATAACCATAAACAATACAGGGAATGTTCCTTTAAATTTTACAATTTCCACAAACGGCAATATATCCTCAATTTTTGTTTACCAAAATATAACAATACAAAAACAAACTGCAAAAAATCTGACAATAAATTACACAGTTCCGGTAACCCTGAATCCTGGAATTTATTCAGGGCAGATTATAATTAATGCAGAGGACAATTCCATACCAGTGCAATTAAACACTTCCGTCAGTTTGGAAGTCAAAGATAATATTAATCCTGTTGTTAACTGGTTTAATATAACCACGCCATCAACTTTGGATATAATTGACCTGAATAGAGAACAGGCAAGATTCGAAGCAAATGTTACAGACAATATTGAAATTGACAGAGTGTGGATTATGGGGAGCGCGTTTGGCGGGGGAACCGTAATGTATGATGACGGAACCAAGGGGGACTTAATTGCGGGAAACAATATATATACAATACTTCATAATTTTACAAACAACGGAAATCAGTCTGTTCAGATTTACACAAAAGACACTTCTGGAAATGATAAATTGTCAGGAACAAAAACTCTGGAGGTAATTGCAACAACATCAGGAATATTAAGACCTAATGCAACTTATCTCGAAATAGAAGATGTAACCTATCAGGATAACTCCACTTTTACATTATCCATTGTATTTAACAATACCGGACAGGGAGGCGCATATAAAACAAACATTAGTCTGGAACTCCCGGCAAATTTTACAGCAAATTCAACATTTGAAGAGTGTGGAAAAATAGAAGAGCAAAATGTTACAGGAGATTATTGCATAAAAACATTTAATATCACTGTTTTGGCAAAAACACCACAGGGGGAATATTATATAAACCAGACTGTGGAATGGGAAAACCCAGATAGGAGCATTGACACAGCGACAAACCAGACTTTGATTAAAATAACCAACAAGGAATGGGACCGGAGCCCTTCTCTAATTTCAGAAATTGTTTATACGAACACTTCAGGGGAATTTATAGTAGCAATAAGCAATACCGGGGAAATTCCATTGAATTTCACAATAGAAAATTCAGGCAATGCAACCAGTTTAATTTCTTTGCCATCTTACATTTATGTTGAAAATTCAACGCAAGACAATTTCACAATAAATTATTCAATACCTTTAACTCATCAACTCGGAATTTATGAACAGATAATAAATATATCCAATGACACTGCATATCCTCTAAATAGAATCACAACCTTAATTTTAAATCTCTCTGACAATGTTTTGCCTGTTATTAAAAACCTCAATATATCAAAAACAAGTCTTGAAGCAAACTATGAAAACCTGACAATAGAAGCAAACGCAACAGATAATATTAATATATCAAAAGTCTGGGCGCATATCGTTGCTCCTGAGTACACGCAGGATGTTGAGCTTAATCTAATTAGTGAAAACCATTATTCTGTTGTTTACACGCCGACAAAAGGAGGATTCCATAATGTTACTGTTTATGCAAATGACACAAGCAATAATATAAACAATGAATCTGCGGGAGTCTTTAATGTAACCGGAAATGCCAGTGGAACAAATAAACAGTTCCCTCCAACGCAGATTTTTACAACAAATTCAACAACCGGGGCAGTTTTCAATGTTACAGTAGAGGTTAACAATACAGGACCCGGTACAATGCGGTTTGTAAATATTGCTATAATCCCGGAACATGCGGGGGACTGGAGCGAAATTTCCGGGAATTATACAAAATCATGCGGAAATTTGAGCGCTGGAGAAAATTGCGCAAAAGAATTCCAGATTGAAATTCCGGTCTGTAGTTCCCAGGGATCAAAAGACGTAATTTCCAATTTTACATGGCAGAATCCTGATTTATCCATTAATTCTGTTGAAAATAGGACAGAAATTCAGGTTAATTCAAAGCCTGTTTTGGAAATTCCGGAAACAGAAATTATAAATAATATTGAACACAACGAGCAAAAGCAGGCTGGAAGTTTCACCATAATTTCGTCCGGAAACACGGTTTTATCAGGAATAAATTATTTTGCAGATGGAGGCAATCTTTCCGGTTCCTGGGTTAGTTTTGATCCCAATCCGGTAGCAGTATTGGGTGGATGCGGAGATAATTATTCTGTGGACGTTTCTGTGACGGTTCCTCAATATCAGGACCCTGGATTATATTGGACAAAGATAAATGCGACAACAAATGCAAATGATGAATGGTTGTGGCTGAATATTACAGTAAATGAAGACGGGTCATGGAACAGGAATCCAGCCAGTCAATACAGGCTGGCTGCTGTTGGAACTTCCGGGAACTTCACGATTGATGTAACAAATTCCGGGAATCTGGAGATAAATTTCTCTATCTTAGCATCAGGAAATGCAACTTCAATGTTTATTAGTATTCCTTCAAATATAGCAGTTCAAAAAGGTTCAACAGAGCAGATAATGATGGACTATATTGTTCCGTCTTCCCAAGCAGATGGCATTTATACAGTAGATATAGAAATAAAAAATTCTTCCGCGTCCCCTTCAACAACTCATTCTTATATTACAATGAATGTAACAGATATACCACCGGAAATAACAGATCTCTCCATTTCTCCATCAACGATGGATGTAAATTATGAATCAGCAGCAATCAATGCAACGGTTATAGATAATGGGGTGATTGATTCAGTCTGGGCTAATATAACAACGCCAAACGGAAGCATAGAAATAGTAGATATGAACCATGCAGTCGGTGATTTATGGACTGTTTCTTATGTGCCAAATCAGACAGGAGAATATGTTATTGTTATACAGGCAAAAGATACTAAAGATTTAACTTCAAGTTCATCTTCTTTTTCTTTGACAGCAATAGGCACAACAAATTTGAATGCAATAACCAATTTAAGCCACGTATTTGATAACATAACGCAGATAAATGGCGCGAGTTTAGAGTTAAATATAACTTTAAAAAACACAGGGCAGGGCGGCGCTTATTTTTCAAATTTGAGTTTTGATTTGCCAACAAACTGGACATATAATCAAAGTTTATTAGATTATCGTAATATAACAGAAGGAGCAAATAAAACCCGAAGTGTGGTGATCAATGTTTCTTCAGGCGCTTCACCTGGAATATATGCAGTCAATCTGATTGCAAACTGGATGAACCCGGATAATTCCATTGGTCAAAATTTGACACAGGTTTCTGTTGAAATAAAAGCCAATCCTGTTTTAGAAATTATAAACAGTTCTTTGTCAGCGACAATTCAGCATAATCAATCCAGCCAGATAAATTTCTTGCTCAACTCAACAGGCAATGCAGACGTTGAGAATATAAACTTCAGTTGTCTTGGAACTCAATGCTCAGAATTTAATATAACTTTTAATCCTTCACAGGTAACTTCCCTTCCTCCGTTTTCAACGCAAAATATAAGTCTGAACAGCAATATTCCTTTTGGTTATGCTCCAAATCAATATAATCTGACAATAAATGCCTCTGCGGACCAGACTTATAATTCAGCACCTCTTGAAATAACCATCCCTGCAAACAAATCCTGGACCAGAAGCCCTGGAAACTTCCCTTTGTTAAAAATCGGGACAGGGAGCAAGGGATATTTAGGGATTATAAACATAACAAGTCTTGCAAATATTCAAATAGGGTTTAATATTTCCATAACAGGAAATCTTTCAGATTATCTGTCAGCGAATGCATCTCAATTGTTAGTTAATAAAACAGATAAAAAAGGAATAAAAATTAATTATACAATTCCTTCAGTCGGAGGCTATTATACGGCAGTTATATCAATTAAAAATTCAAGTGCCAATCCCAAGGAACAAAATATCTCTATTGAAATTGAAGCCCTTGAGTTTAAAACCAGAATACTTTTTGTAAATCCGAACATTGATATAGAATCCGGAGATATTATTTCAATTATGACAAATGTGAGTTATGAAGAGCAACCTGTTGAGGAAAATATAAGCTTTGAAGTTAAATTCGGTGATAATATTTGTCAGGAAAATTCCACCACCTTCAGTTTTTTAACAGAGACTTGGACTGTAGATTGCATTGCACCTGTAATAATTGATGGCAGATCCTATGATGTTATTGCGCAGGCATATTATTCAACAGAAGATGCAATAGCAATAGATATTCTCGCAGAGGGTATTTATTACAAAGATGTTTCACCACCGGAATTCATAAACATCAGTTCCCCGTCTGTTTTAATAGGAAGCAATGCAACAATATCTGTTTTGATTGAAGATAATACTGAAACAAGCAAGGTTGCAATAAATATAACTTATCCAAACGGTTCTTCAGTTGCTGGCGATATGGAAAACCAGACAGACAATATTTCATATACTTATTGGAATTACAATATGGAAAATATTACGCAAATCGGCGATTATGATGTGATTATAACAGCGAGTGACAGTTTAAACAATTCCGCTAAGGATACCGCATGGTTTGAGGCATATCCAAATCTTGTAAAATTAAGCGGTAAGATAGGTGATGCCAATAACAATTCAGTTTCAACAAAGTTCGAATTATACAGGGTAAACAAATCAACAGAGAGATATTTAATAGATAGCTTTGAAACCAATGAAACAGGAAATTATTCAGAACTAGTCCGTAACAGGACATATAATATTAAATTCAGAACTTTAAGTCAGGTTATAGAATTGTGGCAGGTTCCAATAAACCGCAATATATCAGACCCAATAAAATTTGATGAGATTGAAAAGAAATATATTTCTATTCCTTTGACCAGAAGAATTTTAAGAGGCATTGGCGTGAAAAACAATTTTAATCTTTCCAAGGTAGTTTTAACCCTGAATTTTACAGGAACAGAGTATGAATCAAATTTTATTGATGCAATAACAATTTATAAGTGTTCTGACTGGGATTTTTATTCAAGAAAATGCAATTCTTCATGGTCAAAAATCGGGGGAGCAGTAAATGTAGATTATGAAACTATCAGTGTGAATTCATCTTCTTTTTCTGCCTATGCAATCGCAGAAGAAGTTGTTTGCGGGAATGGAATCTGTGAATCTGATTACGGCGAGAACTCAGATAATTGCGTTGCTGATTGTCCAGTCCCCCCAATTACTCAGCCTACTACCAATAGCGGTGGAGGAGGAACAACAAATGTAGAAGGATTAACAAAAGAAGAACTCAGGGAAGAACTTGAAAAATTAAAAGAAGAAAAGTTGCCCCCATTTGCTATTGAAACAGATTTGATTGAGGCAACTTTGCATCCGGGGGAATCAAAAATGTATTCCATGTGGGTAACAAATAATTTGGATGAAGAGATTAATGCAACTCTAAAGATTATTGGAAATGTCTGGGAATTTATTCAGCTTGAAACCTCAGAAATCAAAATAGGACCAAAAAATTTAGGAACTGTAAAAATTAAAGTATTCACTCTCGCGACAACCCAACCAGGGATATATACAGGAGATCTTATAATAACTGTTGGCGAAACCCAGAGATCAATTCCAATTACAATAGCAGTTACTCCGGAAAAAGAGGCTTTGTTGGATGTTAAAGTGGAAGTAATAACAAAACAATTAGTCTTAAATGACACTTTAAAATTCCATATATCTTTATATAATTTGGGTTTCAAGAAGAGATTTGATGTTCATTTAATTTACAGGATAAAGGATATGAGAACAGAAAAAATTATTGGATATAAAGAAGAGGAAGTTGCATTGGAAACTTCTCTTTCAGCGGTAAAAATGTTTGATTTGGGCGAACTTGAAACACCAGAACTTGGAAAATATTTCCTCGAAGTTGAAGCGAGATATGATAACAGGACCGCGAGCTCAGTTGATATGTTTGAAATAGTTATGCCTTTCTGGACAAAGGAGAGAATAAATATGCTTATTGCGATTATTGTAATAATAGGATTGATTGCGGGTTCTTATTTTGGAACTAAATATTATAAAAAACAAAAACTTGCAAAACTCCGTTACATTTCACCAGTTGATTATAAAACCTTGCCAACCGGGAAAATATGGCTTGGTGAAATAGCGGAAACAAACAGGAGAGCGGAGTTTTCAGTGGATGATTTATCAACCCATATATTAGTTGCGGGAGCAACTGGTTCAGGTAAAACTGTTTCAGCAATGGTTGTTGCAGAGGAGTTGCTAAAGCAGAATGTATCTGTGGTTGTTTTTGATCCTACGGGACAGTGGACGGGTTTTGTTAAACCCTGCAGAGATAAAAACCTCCTGTCGCGTTATAAAGAATTTGGACTTAAGGAAGAAGAAGCAAGACCTTTCAAGGGACTGATTTATGAAATCACAGACCCTAATTTTAAGATTGACTTTGAAAAGTACATGAAACCAGGGGAAATCACTGTATTTACTTTAACAAAGTTAACAACCAAGCAATTTGATACTGCAGTAAGGAATATAATAAATATGATATTTAAGCAGGGTTTTGAGGAATCTCCAAATTTGAGAATGTGTATTGTTTTTGATGAGGTTCATAGATTGCTTGAAAAATATGGAGGAAAAGGAGCATATACTTCTTTAGAAAGAGGAGCAAGAGAATTTAGGAAATGGGGTATTGGTATGATGATGGCTTCTCAGGTTTTAGCGGATTTCAAAGAGGCTGTAAAAGGCAATGTTTTAACAGAATTCCAACTTCATACAAAAGGTTTGGGGGATGTTGAAAGGGTGGAAAAAAAGTTTGGAAAAATTTATGCGGAGAGAGTAACAAGAGAGGAAGTTGGCGTTGGCATGGTTCAGAATCCAAAATACAATAAAGGAAGACCTTGGTTTGTTCGTTTCAGACCTTTATTGCATTCACCGCACAAGATATTGGACAAAGATTTGGAATTATATAAAATTTATACAATTAAACTTAAGAATATTGAAAAAATAATTGAAAAAATAAAAAAGAAAGGAATAGATACTTCAGATATAGAGTTGGAATTGAGATTGGCGGAAGATAAATTAAAAACAGGGGCATTTAAAATGGCTGAAATTTATTTAGGGTCATTAGATATAAAAATAAGAGAATATGAAAAATAAACTTTTTGTTTTGTTGGTTATATTAATATTTCCGGTTTGCATTGCAAATATGGATTTTTCCGCAGAATATCAAAAAAATATTATCTTGCTTCCAGACTCAAATTATACTTTGCCAATTTTAATAAAAAATCATGCCGAACATAAATTAGAACTAAATATAAGTTGCGATTCAGATTTAACAGTTTATTGTCAGAATAACTTGGAATTAAAAGAGAAAGAAACTAAACTTTTATTTATTCAAGTTATAACTAAAGAAAAGGGCGCATATTCAATAAATTTCCAGATAAATAACAAGAGTAATAAAATCAAGGTCAAAGTAAGCAATACGCCAGAAGCTTTAGTTGAATTATTGGATTATTATAATTTTACTTTAAACAGGCTTCTTGTTGAAAAAGGAGACCTTCGAGTTCAGGAATTTGAACAGGCAGATTTGGATTTGCAAATCGCTTATGGTTTATATAAACAAGGTTTATACTACCAGTCAAATGAAAAATTAGAAGAAGTTAAAAGCAGAATAAATGAAGGGGCTGTAAACTTATTGGAAGAAAAATTAAAAATAAATTCTGCAACAGAAAAACAGGAACAATCACCACAGAATTTTTTAGTATTAATTGCAGCTATATTTTTTGTTTGTTTGTTTTGTATATATAAGTTTATGGCACTTCTAATTAATTTAAATAAAAACAAAAGATGGTTTAATTCAGATATATCAAGGATTAAAAAAATGGGTGATTTTGAGATTAAAAATATTATTGGAGGGTTTGATGAAAATAAAGAGCCGGTTTCTCTTAAAAAATTAGTTGAAACTGGTATAAAAGCTATTGAGGCTAATATTAATTCAATGGAGAAAGATGGAAATAAGGGAAAGGATTTTAGTGATATAAAATTATGGCTAAAGTTTGCAAAAGATAAATATAAAAAAGGCCATATCCATCTTGCTAAAAGATATATGGATAAAATAAAATCTGAAATTATGGAAGGAATTTAATATGTCCAAGATAAAGAAAAAAGTGGAAAGGAAGGAAGTTATACCCAAGACAAAGAAAATACTGGAAAAAAAGGAAGAAACAATAGAGGATAAATTAAGACGAGAAGGAATAATAAAGGAAGAAGAACCTGAAAGTGAGGAACCTGAAAAAGAAAAGATTGCGGGGTTGCCGGAATTAGTGATGCGGGTTGACAAAATTGAAGGAAAATTGGAAATGGAGCAGGAAAACAGGAATGCTCTTAATGAAAGAATTTCAAAATTATCGGAAGATATAGGGGATTTAAGAAGGATGATATTGGACAGGGAAGGAGATTACACGAAGTTTGAAGCGGATTTTGAGAAAGTCCAGATGATTGTTAAAGAAATAGAACCTGTGAAAATAACCAAACAATTTGAAAAATTTAGTGAAAAACTTGAAATAGAAAATGCGCAGGTAGAAAAGATAGATATTAAATCGACTGATGTAAATAAGAGGCTAAAAATAGTTGAAGAAAAATTCTCAAAAGTCAAGAATTTTGAAAATCTGGTAAATATGACAGAAAAAATTAACAAAAAAATGAGCAATATTGAAGAAACAAAAAATTATGTGGATAGAATTGGGGGAAAAGTTGAATCGGTATTTTCCGATGTGACTGATAAGCTTTCGCAGTTAAAGAAAGAAAGAGGAACTATTTTAAAATTAGATGGGATAACAAGGGATTTGATGAAGGATTTAGATAGATTGAAATTTAAATTTGATGAAGAAGGTTTAAATAAAAAAGATCTGGATGAGTTGAAGAAGTCTATAGAGAAAGATGTTACGGGCATAAACCCGGAAAAATTCAGGAAATTGGAAAATAAAATTGAAGGTTTTGATTTGCGGGTGAAAAGCGTGGATGAACTGGAGATGGAAAAAGAGAAAATAGAAAAATTGCTTAAGAGGGTGGAATTTGATCATAAATTGGAAGAATTAAGCGACGAAAGTTATGGTGAATTAAAAAGAGCAAATGAAGATAAACTTAGGACGGTAAATTCCATTTTAGAATTTCTTGGCAAAAAAATGACCTATAATAAAATTAAAGAACAAAACAGAAAGATAAGTGAATTGGAATTGGAAATTACCGGGTTGCCGAAGAGACAAGAAGTAAAAGAGTTTTTAGGAAAGATTAACAAACTTGAAGGAAGACAACAAGAACTGGAAGAATTAAAAGGGAAGTTTGAAGATTTAACATTACTTTCAGATAAAGTCGGCGGAATAGATTTAAATTTTAACAAGTTAAAAAGAAGTTTGGATAAATCTCTGGAACTTGGAGATGTTGTTGAGGAACTTAAATTAAAAAGAGGAGAATTTGAAACAGAATTAAAGAAGGAGACAGAGAAATTAATTAATTCAGAGAATTCAATGGATCAGATAAAGAAGAGAATTAATGAATCATTTGAACATATTGTAAAATTGGAAGGGGACTTGGAAGAACTTGAAAGGAAAAAAGAAGTTCCAATGGACATAGGAAAATTAAGAAAAAGTATATTTGAAATGAAAGAATTGATTGAGTTGACGCGGGAAGAAAAAATTGATAAAAAAGAGTTAGAAAAATTTGAATCAAGAATGGAAGATTATCTTTGCAGAAATGCGGAAATAATAAAAAAATTTATTTGGATGAATTATGAGTAAAATAGATCACATTCTTAGGGAACTGGAAAAAAATCTAGAGGATATTAAAAGTAAAAAATATGAAATAGAAAAAAAGAAAGAAGATCCAGAAATTGGCAAAAAAATAGAGGTAATTGAAGAAAAAGTAAGATATTTTGACAAATTAGAAAATAAAATAACTGTTGTTTTGGGTGCACTAAAAGAAAGGTTGGAAACAATAGAATCAAAATTCTCTCATATTCAGGAATTGAGAGAGGGTTTGTTTGACGTAAGAAGAGTAGTTGATGAACATAAAGGTGGGGTGGAAGAAATGAAGGTTATTAAGGATATCGAAACCGAAATTGAGAAAAGAATAGATAAGCCATTAAAAACACTGCAAATCCTTGAAAAAGAAATTGAAGTCAGAATACCCGATAAATTTTTTAGTTTAGAAGAATCTGTTGGTTCAGTTAAAGGAGAAATAACACAACTCAGAGAAAAAATTGAAGAGTTTGAGTTATCCAATAGCGCAGTAATTCTTGAGAAAAGACTTGAATTCTTAGAAGGTGAGGTGGACATTATACTTAGAAGACTTGGCAAAAAAACGGATTTTGAGATGTTGGATATAAGAATTAAGGAACTGGAAAAGGCAATCAATGGAAACGTCAGGGTGAATGGGAATGAGATAAAATAATTTATTAAGGTTTATGGGTATTTATTATAAATTTTGCTTAAGTTGGAAATTCATTTATATTTTTTCTTAAGTTCTTCATAGGTTCTTTTGGATATCATTCCTTTTCTGAATTGCTCTTCAATTGTTTCAAATAGATTTGAATTATTTTTTTCTTCATTTATTTTTATTGTATCATTCTCTGGTTTTTCTTCATTTTTAATATTGAGATTAAGGTTAGAATACTGAAAATCTTTCTTCTTCACATTTTTTATATCTTTTTTTTGTTTGGAAAATTTAATTAATAAAATTGATAAGATGGAGATAACAATCAAAACCGCAAAAATAAGGTAAACCCATTGAGGAATTGTTTGAATAATCATTGTTTCAACGGGTTTTGCTATAGACAATAAATAATCAGCTTTTTCCAGTTGGTTTCTTGCCTCCCCAAGAATTTCTGTTGCTTCTATAAGTTTTTTGTCATTAAGATAAGACTCGGCATAAGTTACCAAATCATTTGCCAATTCTATTAATCTTAAAGCCTCTGCTATATCACCGCCTTCTTCTCCAATACCCGCAGCCCTAAGTTCAATATCAAAAATATATTGTTTTATTTTTTTTATCCTTGTTTCTATCAATTTTTCTTTTGACTCAAAAATCTCTATTTTATAGGTTTTTTCAGTTATATTTTCTTTGGAAGATAACTTAATTTTTGTTGAATATAATTTCGGTTCAGTATCCCGCGGAATATTGAATTTTGTAAGCAGATAGCCTGTGGATCCAGGTTTTAAAATAGATATTTCTCTTATGATTTCAAACCATTCAGGCATATTTTCAAAATAGGCAGAGATGCTGTGTAAATCCCGATTTCCTGTGTTTTTGACTTCTATTATAACATATCCAGCACCACCCTTTTCTATATCGAATTCTGGTGGGAAAATATTCAGAATTTGCAGTTCATAAATTACTGGAGCTGCAAGAACCGGTTGTAATGGTAATGTAGTGGATGGTGAGGAGGATGTTGGTGAATGTGGTGGTTCGGAGGGATTGGTGGATACAATTACTCTAAAAATTCTTGAAGTTTCCAGTACAGGTTTAATTGTGGAATAGTTAAGTCTCGTATTAAGTTTATATTCTCCAATAGGCTGGTCAGAAAAAATATGGAGTTGTCTTTCTACTGTTCTATTTGAATTTGCACCAACAAAAACAGGTTCACTTTCTACAGAATCATAAGTTTTATTATCTTTAGAAATCCAGTAATCTAAATATATGTCTTTTCCAAGTTCTCCTTTATTTTCTAATCTTATTGAAAAATATTGTTCTTTTCCTATTTCTACTTCTGAGCTAATATCAGAAATTACTAAGTCGTAAGGTCCACCTTCAGTCACTCTAAATATGCTGGTTCCTCCGTTTGTTTTTCTAGAGCCTTGGGTTATTGTAATTTCTGCCACATACAACCCAGTATCAAGTTCTCCTATAGGATCATATATATATTCATAAAAGGCAGAATTATCAGTAGAATCAAGAATTTTAAATTCATTTTTTGTACCTAAAAAAAGGGTGGTATTTATAGGCTCCAAATCAATAACTTTTATTGTGATATTGTCTGGTTCTATAAATTCATAAGCATTGGAAAGGTGAAGATAAAATCTAAGCTCTGAATTTGGAAAAAAGAATCCAGAGGTTATGAATGATTTTTCATATTTTTCATAAACCCCAAATTGATGGGTGGTGGTTTGGTTTGTGCTTATATTTACAGCAGAATCATAAAAAGTTGTGAATGATTTTAGTAAATAATTACCAAGAGGAGCATCTGACGGAATTTGAAATGAAGGTATTATAGGAAGTGTTCCTCCTGTATTGGTTTGATAAGAGTTGTTAAACTTAGTCTTATTTAGGGAACTATAAAGAGTTATTGTTGCATTAATTACCAAGGGAATACCCACGCCATCTGTAATATTATAATAAATTGTGCCAGATTGTCCGGCGAAATAATCTTCCCATCCTGTCGCTAAACTTATATTTAATTTTGCATAAACCTTAAAAGAGTCTGTGGCATATCCATACCCTCCAGCATTGTCATAGGAATAAATTGTAATTTCATATAATCCTCTTTGTGAGGTATTAGTATAGTTATATTGCCACAAAGAACTACAACCCAAATTGTTAAGTGTAGTATTCATTAAATTTATAATATCCATCCCCCCATCAGGTTTTGTTATATTTGCTTTCACCCAATTTATTGCAGAACCAGACCGGTCCGTAAGATTTGCAATTATAAATATTGTTTCAAGTTGTTCATTAATGTCTGCTGTTAAGGAATTTACAGTTGGTCCGAAAACAACTTCTAGAGTGATGTTAATAGTCTGGTTTTTTGGGGTTGAATTCCCTGTAGTTGCGTTTATAAAATAACTTGAATTGTAGGTTCCCTGGCTGGCGTTTGTTGTATTATATAGAATATATAATAATTTTGAATTCTGAGCATTTATTGTAAAATTAGTTTCATTTATTAAAGTATAATTCATCAAATCAGGTGTAATTGAATAATTAATAGGTATATTTCCGGTATTGTTAATTTGAATCTGACAGACCAAACCAGAATTATCTATCAGAACTGTTCTTGCGCAGGTTATTGGGTTTGCTAACCAGGTTCTACTCTCTAAAATAGATATATTTAAAAATAAGGTTTCATAACCTCCGTTGGCAGAACTTATATTTATAATACCGGAATAATTTCCGGTTTCATAACCTTCTGGAATGGTTAGATTTATATTTATTTTATGGGAATTGCCTGCATCTAAAATTGATATGTTCTCAGGAATGGAATAAACGCTGAAATTTAAACAAACTTCTCCTTGAATGCAATCAAAACTTATATTTTGCAGGGCGTCATTACCTGTTGAGTTAATTGTGAAATTTCCTATATTGGTTGTTAATCCTTCATTAACAGATGATTGCAAATAAGACTCAACAACTTCAAGAATTGGATTGCTCAGGATAGTTATATTTGCAGGGTCGTAAGTTGAATTCAGGCTGGAATCCGGGTTTGTCCAGTTGATTATTGCATTAATCGAATAATTGCCCGGAGAGGTTTTGGCAGGAACGGTCAAGTTAAAATATTTTATGCAGTTGGCAGAAGGATTTAAATTCCCGCAAGTTTCAGAATTCGGAGAAATGCTCCAATTAACAGGTAGACTAAAATTTAAGATAGTTGAATAAGCAGTGCCGTCCCCTGTGTTATTTAGACATACATTTAATTCAAAAATATGGGATTGGTTTTGAGTGATATTATCTGCAATAAAAACTTTTGGTTTTATATCTATTTCTAAGCTTGTTTTTTCAGATTCTGTGTAAAATAATTGAGAATCAAAACCATGGTTTTGACTTTTTGTTGCATTGCAGGTTAGGTTAAAAGTATTTATTTCAGAAGGAGCTGTAAAATTTATTGAATAATTACCATTGCCGTTATCGGATATATTTGGAATAAGGATGGAGTTATATTCACAATTTAAATTTGCTCCGTTAATCCCATCATCTTTTCTATAATTTTTCAGGAGTAAATTTGCATAAATGATTCTGTTAACAGTTCCTGAGGGATTTGAAATTGTAAGATTTGCAAAGTATAAATCAGTAACATTAAATGTTGTTGAATTTTGATTCAGCAAATATCCAGAAGAATCATAAATTTTTGTTGTTAAATTCCATTTCCCGGTTTCCGCATTTGTTGGCAAGAGGTAAATGTTGGTGTATATATGATCTTCAGCAATAAAATCATTATGCGTTCCATCATCATACAACACCAAAGTTATATTATTTAAAGTAGCATTAATGAATTTTGTTAAATTGTAATTATCTTCTGTAATATTTGCAGTTATAATTAATATTTCTTCTTTATTATAAATATTATAATCCGTTTGGGGGTTAACAGCAACTTTCCAGTTTTCAGTCATGTTTTTTGTAATATTAACAGGGTTTGCAAATCTATCCTTTAAATCAATCACTGGCTGATGGGTTGCTTTATCATTAAAATAAACAATTGTTTCTTCAATAACAGATTCCCCTTGATTTAATGTTGTGGAATCCAATTTTATTCCAATTCTCCCTTCAGGCAAACTCCCCACAGCATAATAATTTGTTGTATTTTTTTCATACAGGTTTATAATTCCAAGACCTTTATTATTGTTTGAATATGCAGAGAACTCTGAGCAGGGATCACTGGAAGAACCCTGCATTGCATCCATCCCAAAAGCTTTGTCTGCATCTAGAGTCAAAGCCGTGATTTGCGGGGAATTTCTGGTTATAGAATCATTTGCTATTAATTGCTGCTGAATTTTAACCCAGGGATTGTCTTTGTAAAAGGTATATTTTTTTATAATTTTTCCTTTTCCTGTTTTAGAATCAGGGTTATTCCATAAGGATTCTTCTCCAATTTGAGTTATGGTTATTTTTACAGGACCTGCTTTAAAACTTGCATTCCACCGAAAATCATACATTAGGTCAGAAGTTCCATTGAAAAGTTTTATATATTCTATTGTTTTTTCAGATTGCGGAGCATCAAATAAGGTAATAGTATAATTAGTGGCATAATAAATTCCAGAGGTATTTTCACCTCTTAAAGTATCAATTTTTATAGCCCTGAGACTGTTATTCAGCCAAAATTCCTCTCCATCCCAAGAATAGCTTAAATTAGTCTGGTAATCTGGAATATTTTTTGAATTATTTAAAGAATCAAAATAAATAAAATAATATCTTTTTTGATTTACCGGTGTTGACCCATTTATAATCCAGGTTACAATTCCAACCGCGTTGCTTGTTTGGCTATAATCAATTTCTTCGTCGAATTGAGAGGGAACCTCATATAGAACCGAACCGGAAGAATTATATTCTAAAACTCTAATTGAATTGTTATCAAAACCTATCTGCAATCCAAGATTTTTCAATTCTTCTGTAAAATTTATCTCTATTTCCATTGGTGTATTGTTTCTTTCATAAATACTGGAATTTATTTCTATTGGAATTCTATAATACCAACCAGAATTCCACCATTCAAAACTCTGCGCATGAACAGGGAATGTTAAAGCTGAAACCAGCAGGATGAAAAAAACAAATAATTGAGTGGGATTCATAATTATAGGTCATATATTTCATATAAATAATGTTTTAGGAAGATATAATAAATAAAGTAATATTATGGGTGCACTAAAAAAGTTTTATAGAAAGAATAATATTAAAACAGAATTAAAATCAGAAGTAGATGGGAAGGAGGATAAAAAGGAACTGAAATCAAGAGGAGATGGGGAAATATTAAGAGATAAGGCATTAAAATCAGGACCAAGAAGAATAGCAATTGTGTCAGGTAAAGGAGGGATTGGTAAAACAACTCTGGCGATTAATTTAGGTTATCTGTTAAACAAGGAATTTAATATGGATAATGTTGTTGTTGATTGCAACATGACCACTCCGCATTTAGGCGTTAATCTGGGATTGTATAATGTTGATGTAACTTTGAATCATATTTTGAAGGATGAATCCAAGGCAGAAAAAGGGATATTTGAGCATAATACTGGAGTTAAAGTAATTCCATCAACACTTAAATTAACTGATTTAAGCGAAGTGGATATGTTTAAATTACCTGAGAAACTTGATGAATTAAATATGCACGCAATTCTCGATTCCGCCCCGGGTTTGGGTAGGGAAGGTCTTGCAGCAATTTCTGCCGCGGACGAAATACTTTTTGTAACTCAACCTTTCACTACTGCAGTTGTTGATTTATACCGGTGCAGGAAAATTGCTGAAAAACTTGATAAAAAAATATTAGGTGTTGTTGTAAATAATAGAAATAATAGGAATCATGAACTTACCGATAATGAAATAGAAAAGATTACAGAGATTCCCGTAATTGGGAGCATACCTTACGACATTGAAATGGAAAGGGCTATTGTAAAAAAATTACCTCTTTCGTTTTACAATCCGAAAGCGAAATCAAATGATGCACTATATTCTTTGGCGTCCACGATAGCCGGATTTGAAGTAAAGAGAAAAAAAACTTTTTTTGAAAATCTTTTAAATTCATTTAAATTAAATTTTTAGTTATTTAAATAATTGGTGTGTTGTAGGTCTTGATCCATCTTTTTGATAATATTTCTTAAGATAATCATTTGATAATATTTCTTAAGATAATCATTTGATAATATTTCTTAAGATAATCATTTGATAATATTTCTTAAGATAATCATTTGATAATATTTCTTAAG
>Ga0164318_10000659_pt1 | contig 27650 bp, 21 predicted proteins | sample GuaBasSedimGuay9_FD_113734 | JGI IMG/M metagenome (GOLD analysis project Ga0164318, IMG submission 113734) | Subseafloor sediment microbial communities from Guaymas Basin, Gulf of California, Mexico - Guay9, Core 4571-4, 0-3 cm | ecosystem: Environmental > Aquatic > Marine > Hydrothermal vents...
GCTTCATTTCATTTTCTACAATCGTTTTTAGCTTTAAACGGAAGTGTAATTATACGCCCCACTAATATACAAAACAATCAGCTTGGATTAAATAACAGACTTATTGTTGCCAGACTTACCAGACTTAATCAATGGGTTTTTCATGGTCTATCTCAATCTCATGGGTCAGTATGGAAAGAATTATCCCCAATTTTAAAAAAAATGAAAGATAATATTCCCGAACGTTTTTTGTTCTTTTTTAGGTATATTTTAGCTCCCCATAAAGCCATCCCATCAGATATCGATTCTTTAGTACAAGAAGGGCTTAATAAGCTTACACAAATACGCCATGAGTCAATTTATGAAGGTTATGGTTTTGACGATTATGTTTTTGACGGGTTAATAAACAAGGATCAAGCAAATCCCTTTCAGGGTATTGAACATAAATCTATAGCATATAGGTTATTTGCTACAGAATTCTTAAACTTGTGTTTGAATGATATTTTTGAGCTAAAGAAAAATAGTTTAGATCAATATTGGAGTACGGTTGAAGATTTGTTTACATATAGCATACTTATTCCACCTTTTGAATCGGGTATCCCGGATTTACTCGATGCTCCAGAAATAAAAACTCGGGTAAATGACTTATTAGCATGGCTAAAAATAGGGCGTTAACCAAATCAAGGGAGAAAGGTAAAAACATCTGACGCCCCTGTCAAGGGATAAAAAGAGGTGTGGCCGCAAGAGAGACGACTGTAAAAAGGGTCTTTAGGTTTTGTTTCTTAGGCTTCTTTCTGTAATTATTTCTTTTTTCCCGTATTTCATAATATGTTCTTGTTGGTTTTTCGGCAGTTTTAGAAGATTCAATAGCTGGCATACCCGCACCCTTGAAATTCCAAGCTTTTTTGCTAATTGACTCTGATTCAGGTTTTCTTTGCGCATCATGTCATGAAATTCCATTGCTTTTTTGAGAGGGTTTTGGTATGATTTGATATAGTCAATATGACGTTGTTCTTTTTGAGTGATGATTTTGTTTTTTGGAAAATTGTCAGGACTTGGGCCCCGGAATAGAGTTTTGCGTCTGTTGTGCCATCTGTAATGGTATGGGATTATTTCGGTTATGACACGGGAAGCTGTTCTTTTCGTGTCCAGTCCGGGGAGCCATTGTTGACGAACAGACGAAACTGAATAGTTCGTTATGTTTCGTAATACAGAAGCCCGTTAGTTTTAACGACTAGCGGGCTTTTTCTTTTTAGAAATTTATCTTGACATATTGTTTACTGTATGTATACTAATGTATACCATGATAAAAGAAAAAGAATTGTCCTCAAAAGAATTACAAGCTATTAAAGTGATCAGAAATTCGTTAACCCATAAAGGGCGCATGCCTTCTTATCGTGAATTAATGGTTTCTTTAGAATTTAAGTCTCCTCGTTCATCTTCGCTTATGTTTCATCGGCTTGAATCAAAGGGTGTTTTAAAAAAGAAAAAGAATGGAAGTTTTCAGTTTATCGATATTGAAGAAGACGACGAACATGCTCAAACAATAAACATTCCTTTAGTAGGAACAGTAGCTTGTGGGGCACCTATGCTTGTAGAAGAAAATATTGAAGCTATGATTCCTGTTTCGAATAGGCTTGCAAAGCCAAATGCCAAATATTTTCTTTTAAGAGCATCAGGTGATTCAATGAGTAAAGCCGGAATCAACAATGGAGATTTGGTTCTTGTAAGGCAACAGCAGACAGCGGAAAATGGGGATTGGGTTGTTGCTCTGGTTGATGATGGCGTAACTATTAAGGAATTATCAATATCTGAAAATGCGGTGATTCTTAAACCACGTTCAACAAATAAATCCCATAAGCCAATTATTTTAGATCGTGATTTTAGAATACAGGGTGTTGTTGTAACAGTATTAGGGAAAATAGGTATACTATGATAGATCAATGTCATCTTAAATATAAAGAGCGAGTTAATTTAGGTAGTTATTATACAAAACCAGAATTGGTATCATTGGTATATCAGCTAATTAGAAAAAATGTTAAAGATCGCCAAGAACATATTTTGCTTGATACATCTTGTGGTTATGGTTCTTTTCTCCGAGAGAACCACTGGAACAAGAAAAGAATAGGTGCTGATATTGATGAAAATGCACTAAAGGAAGCGTCGTCTATTAATCCCGATGTTTATTTTATTCATAAAAATGCCCTTAACAATGTTTCGCGAGAACAATATCAATTGTCTGCTAAGGATAAAATAATAATAGTAGGAAATCCTCCCTATAACGACACCACATCTATTATACGAAATAATATAAAGCAATCGTTCGAAGATATTGACCCGTTATTAAAAACAAGAGATCTAGGCATGTCATTCCTCCTTTCCTATAATAAACTATTTGCGGATTACATCTGTGTATTGCATCCTTTGTCTTACTTAATAAAAAGAGCTAATTTTGCGTTACTTAAACCTCTATCAAGAAAATATAAATTGGTGGATTCCATTATTATCAGTAGCGGGGAATTCACGCAAACATCTAAAACAACTTATTTTCCTATTATTATTGCGTTATACAGAAAAGATGACTTAGGAATGGATTATAAATATATCAAAAATTATCATTTTCGAACGAAAGAGGGGAAAAAGTTTCAATTGTCAAATTTTGATTCAATATCAAATTATTTGACCAAATACCCTAATCAAAAATATGTAAACCCGAGCGATGCTGTCGCTAAGTTTTGGACAATGAGAGATATCAATGCTTTAAAAAGAAGCCGCACCTTTATAAGAGAAACAACAACGAATACAATTCTGGTTACAAAGAAATTATTTGATTATTATTGCTATGTAGATGTTTTTAAAAAATTTATCCCGCATATTCCATATTATTTTGGTAATTGTGATGTTATGATAAATAATGAAGAATTTTTGAGAATCAAAGATGATTTTAGAAGATTCAGCTTAGCGTATCACCCTTATTTAAAATCCAATATCAATTTTAAAGATGAAACAAGATTTAACATGAAGAAAATTAATGACTATTTTCTGCAATTATTAGGAGAACATTATGTTTATTAAAGCAAAAAGTGATAGTAAAAAAGAAATTGTTGTTGCTATACCCTTGACAAAAGGAACTGAAAAAACTCGCATTAAAAAGAGAAGTATACTTAATGAGTATGGTTTTCCAGTTGCGACACGAACGGATGCTTTTTGTCAAAAATGTTATGTTGAGTGGCAAATAGGATACGATGTAGTAGTCGCTGAACCGGATAAATTATCCAGAACTACATTAAAGAACCAGCGTTTTATCGGTGCAAATGGCAGAGAAAAAACATTGTATGAATTGTCAGAATATATTTATTACTTTTATAAGTGGAATGCAGTCAAGAATGAAGAATTAACCAGTATTAAAAATTTCTTGGAAAATATCGATTTGGATCTATTATTGGATGTAAACAAAGAATATATGATTGAAAGAGGTCACCCCATACCTAAAAAATTATTCAATATTGATTTTGAATATACCCAGGTCAAATATCCGTTGCTCATTCACAAATTTGATCCATTTGAGATTATTACGGAAATCAAGGTTACTGAAAAACAATATGCTGTAGGTGTTCAGCCGATGCTATATTTTTGTTTTCCGGTTACAGAATTAAAAACAGATGTCCCTTTAGTAGGTAGAATTGCGGAAAAGAAGGAAAATGCGGATTTTGTAATCAATCCGTCAAATATTCAAGTTTTCCTTGAAGGATTAAAGATATTCGGTATTTTAAGCGACAATCACAGAAAAGATATAATTTCAATAATTGATGTGATTTTGAGCTAGCATTAGATAGTAAAGCCTTGTATTAATAGATTAGCTCTAAAAATTTCTTATTTCTGGCACCGCGCCAGGTTTTAATTTTTACAAGTAATTGGCAGTATTGGACTTGTGGAGTTCGTTTTGCGTCAACTTCGGGGAGCCAGTCTTGATAGTCCCCACTGTCCAAATGGATAGTGGGGATTTTTTTTAGGATAGGCCGGAATTGATGTAATGACCCCCATTAGTCAAGCGATTTTTAAGTTAGAATGTGGCTCTTTGTTAACCCCGATGCTTCGTTCGGGGCAGGTATAGTTTTCATGATATTGCTTTGGCGTCATATTGTTGAGCGGTTGATGTGGAAAATCCGTATTGTAGTCGTTAATCCATTTATCCAAAGCTGTCTTAAATTGAAAAGGATTATCCCAATCGTAAGGCCAAACAATATCTTCTTTGATAGTACGCATTACTCGTTCGGTATCAGAATTGCCTTTAGGATTAGACCAAGTGGTAAATATTTGTCTAATATTTAACAGAGAACAATTCATCATAAATCTTTGAGAAGTGGGCTGACAGCCATTATCGGATATTAAGAATAATTTTTGTTCTTTTTCGTTTTTTTAATTCAACAGTAAGTTCTCCAATGATATTTTTAAGCTTTTTGACTTCTTGTTGTAAATGTTGTTCTTTTTTAGTAATGTTTTTAGTTTCAAAGGCTTGATGGCTGAATTTCAGGAACTGATCGCGCCATAAGTAATACTGTTGCCGGGCTATTTGGTATTTAACGCACAGCTTGGTGATTTCAATGTTACCGCTTAAGCCTTCGAGAACAATACGGGTTTTTTCTTTAATAGAATAGGCTTCCTTTTCCTATAAGCCTATTCTAACTTAAAATGCCCTATTTGTTAATGGGGAGTAGTATAAGGGTCTTCTCTTCCCTGAATGCCTCTAATGCTATCTTTGCCTTTAACCCTGGACTGAGCTTCTTATACATTCTGAACCTCCTTTTGTTCCCTTTACATTATATATTCTCTGATTTAAAATGGGAGTAAAAGTGGTCCAGTTTTTCCCGACCATTATAACTGTCTTCTTTTATAAGATACACTTTTTGATCTTTTGAGATATAATATATTACCTTTTTGACTGAGATGAGAAAAGAATGCTTAATTGAGTCCGGAAGAAAGCCTTTGTCTTAGGTGGACTTTCAACTACAGGGTGTTATTATATAAAATAGGGCAAAACAAAAGGAGGATATGTTGGCAAGAGATAATTATTCATATCAAAAGCGTCAGAGAGAATTGGCAAAGAAAAAGAAAAAAGAAGCAAAGAAACAAAGTAAACTGGACAGGAAAAATATGCGGGCCAAATCGGGTTCAGAACAAATTCCGAATTAAGGGCTAAGATGTTTATCCCGTTAGAGAAAGTCACCGTTGCCGCACCGTTAGAAAAATTCTTTCTGATAGGGCTAATGGGGGTTACCGGAACTAATGTTTTTCCGAATAGAGTCAATCGCGAAAATCGTTCTCTTGGAAAAGTTTTGAGAAAAAGACCCTTCGCTTTTTAGCGGAGGGTTTCTTTTTGAGAGATGATTGATAAGAAAGAGGGAAACGGCGCCTATTGATTTATTGTTTCGCAGCGTTCTTTTATCTTGGCATATACAATATCTTTTAGCCGGATGAAGTCGCCGGGTAAGAAATCTTTTGTTTCAATTGAAGGAAGGAATTCTATGGTGCCTGAGACTTTCCTTTTAAAAATCCAGCTTCCTTTAGGAATAGCTTTCCGGGTCCCGTTTATGGCGACAGGAAGGACAGCTTTTTTTTCTTTTATTGCCAGTTTAAAAGCCCCGTTTTGAAATTTATTCATCTCATCGGAATAACTGCGGGTTCCCTCAGGGAAGAATGCTACTGACACTTCTTTCCTGAGCCAGACAGCTGCTTTACGGTAGACTTTCTTAATGCTTGTATATTTCCCCCGTGCCAGTTTGATGTGTTTTCCAAGAGAAAGGCACCAGCCGATAAAAGGAATTTTGAAAAGGCTTTCTTTTGCTACCCATTTAAACTGTATGCGTGATTTATACAGTATTATTATGTCAGCAAGGCTTTGATGGTTAGCTGTTATAACATACGTTTTCTTTGGGTCAATGTTTTCTAATCCTAAAACAGTTACTCCCCAATATGGATTTAAGCCGACAATAGCGTCAGCCCACCAGAAAGACTGAGCATGAATAATTTTTCTCTTTTTGTCAAAAGGGTAAAGGATTATCGTTAAAAACAGGTCAACCAAGAACACAAGAATTGTTAAGACTGTAATTCCTGTCCATATCAATATCGATAGCACTGCCTTCATGCCTTCTCCTTAACCCAAATAATGCGGTTAGCATTATTTGCCCGCTTGTGCCCGTAAGGGCATAGGGCCGACCCCATATTTTCCACTGGAAAAGTATGGCTTGTGCCCGTAAGGGTAAAAGGTCGGGGTTACCTAAGGGGAAAATGTTGTGTACTCTTTAGTACAACCTCTGTTTAATACGACTATTTAAGCTGCCGGGCGTTATAAGCATTTTGCGCTTTCAAGTGCGAAGCCTGCCCTTAGGGTACAGCATTTTCCCGGTTGATCTTTAACAGAACAGCATTATATCATGAATTATCATTTTACGATAAAAGTATTTGTTTAAAATGAAGCCCTGCGGCCTTACCAGATTGGGTATTGCGTATCGGGATAAACGATGGCGAAATGGTATTGCTTCCCGTGCCTGTTTTTGTTACTTGCTAAAACTTACCAAAAGAGATAATATAAACAGTGCTTGACAAATATATATAAATCGTGGACTTGATAAAAGCTCTAAACACTAAACCCAAAACTCTAAATAAATACTAAACCCAAAACTCAAATGTTCGAAACTGATTTCTTTTTAATAAGGTATACATAATGTTTTGGATTTTAATCATTTTGATTTTGGATTTGTTTAGGATTTAGAGTTTAGAATTTAGGGCTTACGATATCTATATATTCATTAAGTGCCACATAGGAATCTTTTTTTACAGATAGAGCAAATAGTATTGAAAATAGAAAACCCCTGGAGGTTTAGTTATGTCTCAACTAATATTCAAGAATTATGGCGGAAGTTATCAGCTTAGAATCCAAAACGCGCAGGATTTAGAGAAGATACAAGTCCTTGATGAGGCGCATTGGGCAGCTACCAGTGTCCCGATTAACAGCCTTAACTGTGATGCGGTATTTACTTCTTATATGGATACCGACAAGAACGGCCGAATAAGGACTAATGAAATCAAGGACGCGCAGGCTTGGCTGTTTCGGGTTCTTGCCAACCGGAGCCGTTTATCTAAAAGCAGTGATGTCTTAGATTTAAACGATATCGATACCGGCAGTCCTGAAGGTAAAAAAATACGCGCGGCAGCAAATCTGGTTCTAACCAATCTCAATTCTCAGGATGCCGGAAAAATCAGCCTGTCTCAGGTGCGTGATGTGCAAAGCATTATGGATAGCGCGGCGAGTAATGGCGACGGTATTATTCCTCCGGAAGCCGTATCAGACTCCGATTTATCTCAATTCATTACTTCTGTTATAGAAACTGTCGGTTCTGTTTCGGATGCCGGCGGCAAGCCGGGAATTAGCAGGGAACAGCTTGAGCTGTTTTTTCAGGAGACAGAAGGGCATCTTGCCTGGAAAGCTAAAGGCGGAATACCTCAGGGGAAGGATTCTACAGAGGTTATGCCTTGGGGGAAGGATACAGTTCAGGCTTATGATTTGATATCCGGATTAGAGGATAAAATCGAGCAGTATTTTGCGCAGTGCGCAATGGTTAGAGTTGATGAGAGGGCGGCAGATAAAATACGGCTTAGTCAGAAGGAGCTTGAAGAAATCGATTTTAAGGATAAGTCAGTGATAGAAGCCCGGATTAAGGATGCTCCATTAGCTGATCCAAACCCGAAATCTGTTTTGGATTTAGAGGGAGATATTAACCCTTTATATGTTGAGCGCCTTTCTTTACTTAAGGAAAAGGTTTTGAAACGCGCTCTTGGCGGGCCGGTAAAACACCTTAGCCTGAGAGAGTGGCATAAAGTAAAAGATGTCTTTTCTTCATACCGGACGTGGTTGGAGAGTGAACAGGGTATAAAGGTAAAAGGACTGGGTGAAGATAGGCTTAGGGCCTATCTTAACGGGGATTTCAAGAAACAGGTGAGTGAGCTTATTGAAAAAGATGCGGCTGTTGCCGATGAGTTAAACCAGATGCGTAATTTGGAGAAGTTAATTCTTTACCAAAGATGGCTTATGGAATTGGCAAACAATTTTGTGAGTTTCGCGAATCTTTACAATCCTAAAACCCGGTCCCTTTTTGAAATGGGGACTTTAGTTATCGATGGGAAAGAAATGGCTTTTACAATAAAAGTTCATGACAGGCAGGCGCATAAAAAGATAGCGGAAAAAAGCGCTATGTATCTATTGTATGTAGAGGTTACCGGCCGGCAGGATAAAGATATAAAGTTTGAGATTGTAACCGCGGTAACTTCCGGTACTGCAAGAGGGCTGCGGATTGGTAAACGCGGAATCTTTTTTACTGTAGACGGCAGGGAATGGGATGCTGAGGTAGTAGATGTTGTGGAGAATCCTATTGGTATATATGAATCAGTGGAAGCTCCTTTTAAGCAATTTACGAGTTTTATAAGGAGACAAATAGATAAATTTACTAAATCCGGCCAGGGTAAGTTAGAAAAGAGTTTTACTGCTCCCAGCGCGTCGGGTATGACTCGCGACCTTTTATTGGGCGGAGGTATAGCTGTTGCGGCTTTGGGATCGTCTTTTGCTTATGTTACCAAGGCTCTTTCCCAAGTAAAGCCGGTGCATATTTTAGCGGCATTAGGGGGGATATCAGCCGTTGTTTTATTGCCGGGCATAATTGCCGGGTTTATCAGAATACGTAAAAGGGATATGAGTGTCCTTTTAGAGGCTTCAGGCTGGGCGGTGAACGCGCGTATGCGGATGAATGCTGTTTTGGGCAGGCTTTTTACTCATCTGCCGAATCTGCCTAAAGATGCGCGTAAGGAACGGAGAGATATAGTAATAAAGTTTGTGAAAGACTTTGGGTACGCCCCCTTGAGGTCAAGGAAGGTGGCTATAACAATTTTGATTATTTTACTCATCGTGCTTGGCCTGGTGTTAGGGTTGTTTACCTTCCCGGGATTGAATCCTCTACGCTGATATTTGTAATACACTTGTAAAACAGGGATAAATATAGAGGCGGATACTTCAACTTCTTCTAAAAACATTCTAACATTCTTGAGAATGTTAGAATGTTGAGAACGCGTGAATATTCTCGCGGTTTAGCATAGACGGAATTACTCTGCTTAGGGATAAAGATATTGACTATCCTTCATTCCGGGGTAAAATTATGTTTAAGTAAGAGTCCCGTGTTCGAAGGAGTAAATCCCGGACGTTTCGCCGGAGGCGGATCCGCCGAAATCAAGTAAACCCCGTTAGAGAACTTCATTCTTTAACGGTCCGCGGTGACGGTGGCTTTAAACCATTGCCGCCTTCAATCGGTAATGACCACCGATTAAAATCGGTGGCTTTCTCTAACGAGGTAAATTATAGAGGCGGGAAAATAAGTAAAACCTTCGCAAGATAAGCGGGGGTTTTTGTATTTTTGGAAGGTAAAATGAGAAAGTTTTTCACTATTGCAGTCAGTATCGGAATATTTTGTTTTTCTTACTTCTTAGACGTCTGCGCGAAAATAGCTCCTGAATCTCCTGATATCCTTGGTGATTTAGGAATCTATGGATATGAAGAGGGAGAAGATTCTCAGGGATTTATTTTAGGCCTTAAGCAAAGGATAAAAGCTGATCCTTATAATTATGAGAATTACGGAGTCCTGGCTCTTGTTTATGATTATATAGGCGATTACAAGAATGAGCTGGAAGCGCTGAAACTTACGGTGAAGTATCTTCCGGAGAGAGCAGAGCAGAAAGATGTTACCTATGGAAACCTCAGCAGGGCATACATCTTAAACGGACGGTATGAACAGGCAAGGATATGGCTTAATAAAGCGGATAAGGTGAATCCTGAGAATGTTTTTAATAGGTGGCATTCTATGACGATATATGTCCTGAAGAATAATTATAAGGAAGCGGCAAAAGAGTTAAAGAGAATAGAAAAAAATAATCCATCGGGCCGTGATTGTTATTATGAGGCTTATCTCTATGCTTTAGACAATATCAAAAGCCGGGATTCTGTTGTAAAATTGTTTAAACAAGCAGTTAAAGCGAATCCCAAAAGCGCTCTGTCTCACCGCGTATTAGGCGTTGCCATAAGAAATTCTTCGTCCAGGGATAGTTACGAAAAAAATATGCCGGCAGTTATGAAGGAGTTAAAAAAGGCGCTGGAATTGGATTCCAAGTATCTTCCTACTTATATAACTATCGGCAATACCTATACCCTGCTTGCAGTCTTTGGAGGGAAGAAGGAGTATTACAAAACTGCCCTGGAATGGTTTGACCGGGGATATAAAATTGACCCTAAAAATCTGAAATTAGCTTATTCTATAGGTAGTACTTATGAGTATATGCGGAATTACGATAAAGCTATAAAGAAGTTTGAATACGCGTATAATAACGGATTAGAAGATGAGTTCTTAATACGGGGGTTAGCGAAATCTTATAACAACAAAGCATATGCTATTTATCGATCAGGAAAAGATTTAGAAAAAGGCCTGGAGCTGGCTGAGAAAGCGGTCAAATTGGCTCCCGATAACGGGGTAATTCTCAGCACCAGAGCTGAACTGCTTTATAAAATGGGGAAATATGAAGAAGCTTATAGATGTATTAATCAGGCTTTAAGTCTGGCGCCGGACAAGGAGGAAATAAAACAGGATTTGGCCAGGATTAAAAAAGCATTAGGGAAGGAGTGATTGGTTAAAATGTCAAAATATTATAATCCTCAAAGAACAAGGAATTTGTATAATCCTAATTCAAATGATCCTTTCCGCGTCAGCCGGTCAAAGATTGAACTGTTCATTAACTGCCCGCGCTGTTTTTATCTGGATCGGCGGTTAGGGATAGGCCAGCCGCCGGGATATCCTTTTGCTCTAAACTCAGCTGTAGATAATCTTCTCAAAAACGAATTTGATTCTTACCGCGAAAAAGGTAAACCCCATCCTCTTATGGCCGAAGCGGGTATTGACGCTGTTCCCTTTAAACATGAGAAACTTAATGAGTGGCGGGATTCTTTAAGAGGAGGAGTGTCTTTTTTGCATCCTAAGACTAATCTATTTATTACCGGCGGGATTGATGATGTCTGGATGAATTCAGAGGGCGAGATTGTTATCGTTGATTATAAAAGCACTTCAAAGAACGGGGAGCTGTCAATAGACGCTGACTGGCAAATCAGCTATAAAAGACAGATTGAAATATACCAATGGCTGTTTAGGATGAACGGGTATAAAGTTAATTCCACAGGGTACTTTGTCTATTGTAACGGGATCGCGGAAGCTGAAGCATTTAATAACAGGCTTGATTTCAAAGTTGAATTGATTCCCTATACAGGAGATACATCCTGGATTGAACAGGTTCTTTTTGATATTTATTCCTGTTTGAACGCGGATAAACTACCTGAAAGCGGGAAAGATTGTGATTTTTGCAGGTATAGAAGTGCTGCAAGAAGGCATGAGGAGAGGAAATACTGAATCCTAAACCCCGTTGGAGAGAAGTTATGTTAGACGGAATTCTCTAACGGGGTGAACAAACTCAAAATGAAGAAAACCCAAAACGAAATATTTTAAAATAAAAAGTATTATATTTATTGTTGTTTTGAGTTTGAGGCTTATTTGGTGTCAGCTTATGGTTGAAGAGTTTTGGATTTAGAGTTTTAGAAAATGAAGATATTCTTTCACATTTCAGGAGAATAAGTTTTGATAAAGGTAACCTAATCTATGAAAGCTGTTAAGGTTTTAGCCATAGCTGTTATTCTGTTGGCAGTATCCTTTTTATTCCTGAAAGATCTTCTTCTGAAATCTTTTATTGAGCATTACGCCGCGTCTGAATTGGGCATAGAGTGCGGTATGAAAAATGTCAGCATATCTCTTAAACAGATTTCTCTAAAGGGAATCAGCGTTTCTCATAAAGGGTTCGACCTCAAGATGAACAGAGCGAGTGTTTACTTGCTTTACGACAAGGGAGTTATTCCCGGTGTTCACAGAATAGATTTAGAGGGGGTAAAGGCTGATATCTCTGACTTTGATGAAACAAGAAAGTTTGTCCTTAGCAGAGCAGGCAGGAATATAAAAGAAACCGGTTCTACCTCCGGCAGGGAAAAGGTTTGTCCCCTGGATATTGATATAAGTAACGCGGATATAAGAATTGCCGCCCCGGATAAGTTTGAAATCAAAGGGCTGGTTTCTTTTAGAGGCAGAATTTATCAGCAGAGAATAACTGATTGGTATTATGCTGATATCTCTCAGGGCAGGATTAAGGTTAAAGGTTTCTCGTCCCGGTTTAGTCTTAGTCCAACAGGGCATAATAGGTATATCTTCGAGATGGCCGGAATGAAAATGAAAGATAAGAAAGTCCCTGGATTGTCTTTTTACCTCTATCTCAAAAGCCTGTCTGTTCCTTTTAAGGGTATTGACACTCCTCTGTTAGGAGCTAAGTCATTGGTCAAAGGAGTTATGGATATATCCGATTACAAAAGGGTTTGTATTCACGCTGATTTTGAGAATTCTTCTTTTGAAGAGGCTGTTGATTTATTTGCCGGCAAAGAAAACATGATGTTTCGCGGTATCTTTAAAGGAGAATTGGGCGCGTGTTTAGATAACGGAGTTAGCGGCTTGTCCGGGAGTTTTGTTAACAAAGATGGCGGAGTGATAAATATAAAAAAAGAGGCTTCTTTATCTTTTTTGAGGAAGTATCTTGATTTGGCTTCTTATCAGGCTTTGATTAGCAATCTTAAAAATTACAGCTATAATAGAGGGGGGATAAAGATAGGCCAAAAGGATAAGGTTGTTACAGTTGATATGGATTTTTATTCCCATGATTTGGGGAAGAGGAATTTAACAGTAACTCTGCATGATTTCTAAATACCCCTTAATTAGTATTGAGCCCCGGATGATGATGTAGCAGTTTGACCTTTTAGCAATTTAACAATGTAATAATCGGTATATCTCAAAGGAGGTGCGTAATGCGGAACTTGGTCATTTTTTTATTTCTGTTGGGAGCTGCGGGATGCGCTAAGTTGAGTGTTGAAACGGCTAAGCCTATTAAGGTTGACATCAGTATGAGGCTGGATATTTACCAGCATGTGGCTAAAGATGTGGAGTCTATTAACGACCGGATTTACGGGAAAGCCGATAAACAGATGAATTATATCTTTGGTTTAAAAGAGGTTTACGCGGCGGAAGATTCCGGAGGATTAGAATCAGCTGTTAAACGAATGAGAGAAAGAGTAAGCGCGGTGGAAGAGTATCTTTCTAAAGGGTATATCGGCGAGAATTCAAACGCTTTACTGGAGATAGTTAATAAGAACCTTTCTTCTGAAATGAGAGGCACTATAGAAAAGTTAATTTCTCAGGAGAATCAGGACAGGAAAGTTATCTATGAATACACCGCTCAGAAGAATGGGGCAGATGTTAAGCAGGTAGAGAAAGTGTTTTTTCAGGATCATTATAAGCGCGCTCCTGTGGACAGCTGGTTTGAGGTTTATAGCGAAAAGTCCGGTAAATATGAGTGGGTGAGGAAAAGTAATTAAAGGTAGTTAAAGGAGACAATATCTATGAAATCTTTCAGGGAAGATCTTTTGTTTAATACTAAGAACGAAATAGAATTTGTTAATATTACTTCCAAAGTAGAGTTACTGGTTAAGAAAAGCGGGATTAAGGAAGGGCTTTGTTTAGTGAACGCTATGCATATCACAGCTTCAGTGTTTATTAATGATGAAGAAAACGGCCTGAAAAGTGATTTCAGAGAATGGCTGGAAAAATTAGCTCCCCGGGATGTCAGTTTGTACAGGCATAACTTAGGTGGAGAGGATAACGGCCATGCCCATGTAAAACGTACCCTTATGGGTCGGGAAGTAGTTGTCGCGGTAACTAAAGGGAAACTTGATTTCGGGCCGTGGGAACAGATTTTTTACGGAGAGTTTGACGGACGAAGGCCTAAACGGGTGCTGGTCAAAATAATAGGGGAGTAAAAGTTTTTGTATGTTGACTAAGGAGTTTGATTTTGATTTACCGCGGGCACTTATCGCTCAGGAACCTTTGCCGGAAAGAGATGGATCCCGGCTTTTAGTGGTTAAAAGGGAAGACGGTTCTCTCTCTGAAAAGGTTTTTAGAGATGTTACAGAATATTTTTCTTCCGGCGATGTCCTTGTTCTGAATAACAGCAGGGTTATTCCCGCCCGGATGTTCTGTTCCCGCAGGACCGGAGCTAAGATTGAGATTCTGCTTTTAGAAGAGATGACCGAAGGCAAATGGGAAGTTTTAGTTAAGCCGGCTAAACGGGTCAGGATAGGTGAAGAGATGTTTTTTCCGGAAACGGATTTCACGGTCAGAATTACTGAACGCAGTTCAAGCGGAAAATGGACAGCTGAATTTTCTCCTAAAAGGATTGATGCCCTTATGTCGAAGAAAGGATTTATGCCGATACCTCCTTACATTAAGAAAAAACTTAATTTCCCGGAGAAATACCAGACGATCTTTGCTGAAAAAAACGGGTCGGTCGCCTGTCCTACTTCCGGCCTGCATTTTACCGGGAGTTTAATAGAGAAGATAAAGGGGATTGGAGTCAAGGTGGTTTTCGTAACTCTCCATATCGGGATAGGCACTTTCCGGCCGATAAAAGCGGAGTTTTTGGAAGAACATTATATGGATAGCGAGTATTTGGACTTGCCTGAGGATACTGCTTCTGTTATAAATTCAGCAAAAGATAGAGGAGCTAAGATATTTGCCTGCGGGACGAGCGCCGTAAGGACATTAGAGAGCCAGGCGGATTCTTTATCTATGAAGGTAAAGAAAGTTCTTCCCGGGATAAGGAAGACAGATTTGTTTATCCGGCCGGGGTATAAATTCAAAATAGTTGACTGCCTGATTACAAACTTTCACCTGCCTCGTTCTACTAACCTTGTGTTAGCCGGGACTTTTTTAGGTAAAGAGCTGTTGAAAAAAGTCTATAAGAAAGCTGTGGAAGATAAGTTCAGGTTTTACAGTTTCGGCGACGCGATGCTGGCTTTATAACCATTGTTGTCCATCATCTGAAATCTTCAGGTCTGTCTATCTAACAGAAACAAAGATATGCAGGAAGATAATAATTTCCATATTCAGTGGCATATAACCGATTTCTGTAACTTGAGATGCCGGCATTGTTATCAGGATAATTATACTCCGGATAGGGATTTAGGCAAAGCTGAGCTTTTTAAGATTGCTGATAATATCATTGAAACAATGGAACTTTGGGGTAAGAAACTGATTGTCTCTCTTACCGGAGGAGAGCCTTTTCTTAAGAAGGAGCTCTGGGATTTGCTGGGTTATCTCAGTGATTCGGATGTTGTATCTGAAATATCAATTATTACTAACGGCACGATTGTTGATAAATACAGGGGACAATTAAAGAGTTTTCCTAAATTGAATCAGATTCTCGTTTCTTTAGATGGAGTTACTCCGGAAATTAACGATGAAATAAGAGGAGAAGGTGTCTTTAAAAAAGTTACCGATAACCTGGCCTTTTTAAAAAGAGAGAGGTTTAAAGTTTTGGTTATGTACACGGTCTTGAAAAGGAACCTTAACCATGCGCGAAGGCTTTTATCTTTTGCCAGAGAATATTCTCTTGACGGATTTATCCTTGAAAGGTTTATTCCTTTAGGCCAAAGTAAAGGAGTAAAGGAAGAGGTAGTCAGCCCGGAAGAATTAAAGATGTTATATTCGGCCGTTTTTCAGCAGGCAGGAGTTGATTTCTTTCAGGAATCTGCGCGGTATCATGCTTTAAAGGTGGAGTTGTCAGGAGATGATACGGATTTATTAGGAGCGGAATGCGTTGCCGGCAGGTATGGCTGCGCGGTCCTTCCTTCAGGGATGGTCTTGCCCTGCCGGAGATTTTATCTGCCGATAGGTAATTTGTTAAAGGATTCTTTAAACGATGTATGGAACAACTCAAAGGCGTTAATAGATTTAAGGAAAGGAAAGGATAATTTGAAGGGAAGATGTTCTATCTGCGGGCTTAAAGAATGCGCGGGATGCAGGGCTTTGGCTTATGCTGTTTCCGGAGATTATTTGGCTGAAGACCCTCTTTGCTGGCTGAAGTAATGATAGGATAATTGATATTTCCTTATTTCATATAGTTTTTATGGTATAATAGCGCTGTTGCGTAATAGCAATATTGTTTGAAGACAGCGATATTCTTATACCCTTATGAGCACAGGCAGGCTCAAGTCAGAAAATGAGGACAGTGATAAAAAGCTAATGTTTTCAATCGTTGTCCTCTTGTATTAATCTCTGAAATCAGGGACTGGCGCATTTCGCGGCAGTCCCATAATGAACGATTCCTATTTTACAAAGGAGGCTGAATTATGGGATTAGATGAAGTTAAAATTTCGCGGGCAATAATTGAGTCTTATGAGAAGAAACTGGTGTCTTCTTTAAATCTGGATGCCGCTATTGTTGGAGGAGGGCCTTCGGGGTTGATTTGCGCTTATAACTTGGCTAAGAAGGGAAAGAATGTCGCTCTTTTTGAGAGAAAAATGTCTATAGGCGGAGGAATGTGGGCCGGGGGGATGATGTTTAATCAGATAGTTGTCCAGTCTAAGGCAAAGAAGCTGCTTGATGAAATAGGTGTCAAGATTGTTAAATACAAGGCTGATTATTATTTAGCCGATGCGGTAGAAACTGTATGTTGTTTAGGATACAGGGCTGAACAGGCTGGGGTGAAAGTGTTCAACCTTATTTCCGCTGAGGATGTTATGGTCAAGAACAAAAGAGTCTGCGGCTTGGTTTTAAACTGGAGCCCGGTTGAACTTGCGGGGCTTCATGTTGACCCTTTGACGGTAGAAGCTAAGTTTGTAGTAGAAGCAACCGGCCATCCTATAGAAGTTGTCCGGGTTGTAGAGAAAAAGTCGGGGGTCAGGTTAAAGACCAGGACGGGTAAATCTTTAGGTGAGGGATCTATGTGGGCGGAAGTAGCTGAAACGATGACTTTGAAGAATACAAAAGAAATCTGTCCGGGGCTATATGTTTGCGGAATGGCCGCTAACGCTGTTTTTGGCGCTCCGCGGATGGGCCCTATTTTTGGCGGGATGCTTTTATCAGGGGAAAAAGCCGCGAAAGATATCTTACGCCGGCTGAAATAATATATTTAATATAATCGAGGGGAGGAGATATTATGATTAAATTAGTTTTGCTTAGGCATGGGGAGAGCATTTGGAATTTAGAGAATAAGTTTACCGGATGGACTGATGTGGGGTTATCGGAAAAAGGAGTTAAAGAGGGGCACAGTTCTGCCGAATGGCTTAAGAAAGAAGGATTTACTTTTGATATCGCGTTTACTTCGGTTCTTAAACGGGCAATTAAGACTCTCTGGATGGTATTAGAAGATATGGATTTGATGTGGATACCGGTATACAGGACATGGCGTTTAAATGAAAGGCATTACGGTTCTTTACAGGGCCTGAATAAAGTGGAGATGGTTGAGAAGTTTGGAGATGAGCAGGTTTTGAAATGGAGAAGAAGTTATGATATTCAGCCTCCGGCATTGACTAAAGATGATGAAAGGTTTCCGGGAAAAGACCCAAGGTATAAAGATTTGAAGCCGGAAGAAGTTCCTCTGACTGAATGCCTGAAAGATACGGTTAACCGATTTCTCCCTTACTGGCATAATGATATTTCTCCTGTTTTGAGAGAGGGTAAGAGAGTAATTATTGCCGCTCACGGAAACAGTTTAAGAGCGTTGGTAAAGTATTTAGACAATGTTTCTGATGAAGATATTGTTAAGCTCAATATCCCGACGGGTGTCCCCTTAATTTATGAGCTTGATGAGAATCTTAAGCCGGTTAAACATTACTATTTAGGCAATCCTGAAGACATCAAAAAAGCCATTGATTCTGTAGCCAAACAAACTAAGAAATAGCCTTATTTAAACCTGTCCCCCCTACGCGGTGGGATAGGTTTGGGATGAGATGGAGAATCAAGTATGGGAAACTATGATGTTATAGTTGTCGGGGCCGGACATGCCGGGGTTGAGGCCGCAAATATATCCGGCAGGATGGGGTGTAAAGTCCTTTTAGTGACAATTGATATTGACGCTATTGGAAAGCTATCCTGTAACCCGGCTGTAGGAGGGGTGGCAAAATCGCATTTGGTAAGAGAAGTAGATGCTTTAGGCGGGCTGATTGCTAAAATTACAGACCAAACCGCTTTGGCTTACCGGATTCTTAACCGTAGCAGAGGCAGGGCTGTATGGGCTACCCGGGCGCAGGTCGATAGGTTTGAATATCCTAAGTCTGCCCGGAGGATTTTAGAAAACAATAAAAATATCCGTATCCTTCAGGCAAAAGTGAGGGATATACTGGTTAAGAATAATAAGGTAATAGGGATTGAGGCTAACTTTGGAGAGATCTTTTATGGCAAAACGGTTATAATCTGCGCCGGAACTTTTTTGAACAGCACCATACATATCGGCCTTAACAGTTTTTCCGGAGGGCGGATTTATGAAGAGTCCAGTGACAGTTTGTTTAAAAGCATAAAAAAATTAGGGTTTAAAACTAAGCATTTTAAGACCGGGACCTGCGCCAGGCTGGATAAACGTACTGTTAACTTTTCCAATACGGAAGAGCAGAGGCCGGATTTAAATGCCAAGCCTTTTCATTTTGGCAGTAAAGAATTGCCCCGAAAACAATTGAACTGTTATATAACTTATACCAATTCCAGGACCCATAAGATAATTCTGAAGAACCTTAAATACTCTCCTCTCTATACCGGTAAGATTAAATCCAAAGGTGTCCGCTACTGCCCTTCTCTGGAAGATAAGATTGTGAAATTCCCGGATAAAGAAAGGCACAATGTTTTTATAGAACCTGAAGGCAGAGATTCTGTTGAAGTTTATCCTAACGGCATTTCTACATCTCTCCCTTTTGATGTTCAGAAAGAATTTATCCGGACTATCCGGGGTTTAGAAAAGGCGGTTATTCTTAGGCCGGGGTACGGAATTGAACACGGCTTAATTGATTCCCGCCAGCTGAATAAAACTTTAGAATCAGAGTTTGTGGAAGGTTTATACTTTGCCGGACAGGTTAACGGGACAACAGGGTATGAGGAGGCGGCCGCTCAGGGAATTGTTTCAGGCATTAACGCAGTTCTTAAAGTAAGAAAAAAGAGCCCGTTTATTTTAAGAAGAGAAGATGCTTTTATAGGCGTATTGGTTGATGATTTGACTAAACGCGGGACAGATGAGCCTTACCGGATGTTCACTTCCCGTTCAGAGTTTCGGCTTTTGTTAAGGGAAGATAACGCTGTTTTTAGGCTCAGCAGGTATGCCTTTAAGCTTGGCATTATAAGTAAAGATAAGTTTAAAAAAATAGAGGACAAATCAGATAGGATTGATAAAGAAATGTCCGGGTTGAAAAGAATCAAGGTATATCCGGATAAAAAGACTAACCGGAAATTGGTAAGGTTGAAGACGGCTCCTTTAGATAAGGTTCATTCGGCTTTCAGCCTTCTGAAACGGCCGGGTGTTTCTTATCGGGATTTAGAATTCTTGGGATGTCCTTTATGCCTGACTGAAAAGGATGAGTTAGAGCAGGTTGAAATTAAAGTTAAATATGAAGGCTTTATAAAGAAACAGTCAGTCCAGTTAGAAGAAATTAAAAGGCTGGATAGAATAAAGGTCCCTAAAACTATTTATTATAAAGGTATCCCCGGCTTGAGTAAAGAGATAGCCGAAAAGTTAGGTGAAAACCGTCCCCGTACTCTCAGGGAAGCTTTTGATATATCCGGGGTTACTCCCGCGGCAATACTTATTCTTATAAATTATTTGAAGTCTCATCGAGAAAAGCCTTAGCTTAAACCTTACCACAGATAAACACGCTATAGCGTCTCTATGTGTGGTAATAGATGTGTGGCAATAGATTCTACACCACTCACAAAATGCAACAGCTCCTTGAAATCTTCTGCTAATTATTGTAATTGCCGCTATTATGCGCCAGCACCTATATTTCTTTAAGGATTTCCCGGGCGGCGGTTTTTGACGCGGGTTTGCTGCTTAAGACGTCTTTTATCCGGCTGATTTTCTTTTTGGTTGAATTGTAATATTCAGGGTTATTGAGAAATTCCCGGCAATAGCCGGCTATATTGGCAGGAGAAGCTTTGTATTGGATGAGTTCGGGAAATACTTCTTCTTTAGCTAAGATGTTTACTATGGATATAAAGTCTATCTTAACGATGCTCTTTAGAATCAACCATGATAACAGCGCGGTTTTATAGATTACTACTGTGGGAATATTCAGGAGGGCTAATTCTAAAGTGGCAGTGCCGGAAGAACTCACCGCGATTGAACTTTCAGCTATTGCATGGTAACGGTTTTCTTCTATTATTTCTATTCCTTCTTCTCCGGCTTTCTTAAACAGGCGTTTCGGCAGGCGGGGGTATTTTATGACAGCGAAGGATAATTCCAAAGGCTGAAGCAATTTCTTTGTTCCTATCATCAAAGGCAAGTGCCGGGTAACTTCTTTTGTCCTTGACCCGGGAAGAAATACTATTTTCTTTTTTTCAATAGAAGGATTTTGTCCTGTCAGTCCGTCAGGTATAGATTCGAATGAAGGGTTGCCCACATATACAGCTTCAACGCCGTGCCTTTTATAGAAATCTTTTTCAAAAGGGAAAATCACCAGGACTTTATCTATGTATTTCTTGATGAGTTTTATTCTGTTCTTACGCCACGCCCATACTTGAGGGCTTATGTAATAAAAAATCCTGAACCCTTTTGCCTTAAGTCTTCCTGCCAGCCGTAAGTTGAAGTCGGGGAAATCAATTAGGATCACTATGTCAGGTTTTATTTCCTGTATTTTACCGGCTGTCAGGTTGAATTTATCCAGAATCTTTTTTAAGTACCCGGCAACTTCAAATATTCCGGTTACGGCTATTTCGGTGAGGTCAGTTATTTGGCGGGAATATTTCTTTAAATGTATCCCTCCGGCAGAGTAGATAGAGGTTTCAGGAGATATTTCCTGTATGTGTTTAGCTAAATTTCCTCCGTGGATGTCTCCGGAAGGGTCTCCGGCGACAATAAATATTTTTTTCATAATGGACACTTTATTGGCTTATGTGCAGGAGGAGAAACCTTTACCCCGTTAGAAAAATCTACTACTAACCCCGGTATAAAATATTCTTCTAACGGGGTTTATATTTTGATATTATCAGAAAGCTTGAAGGAAGTCAATTAATCTGATATAATCTGCGGGCATAATATACCAAACAAGAAAAATGAAAGAATACTTCCGTCTTTTAAAGTTTGTCCGTAAAGATTTAAGCCTGTTTATCTTTGCTTTTATCTGTATGGGCTTCTCTGCCCTTTTTGACGGGGCAAAGCTGACTATGATTATACCGGTGTCTGATGTCATCCTCAGCGGCAAGCACATTGTTTTTCCTGAGCATATGCCGGCGTTTATCGTTAACTTTGTCAGTAAAGTAAATTCTTTAGACCCTTTTTTCTTGCTCAAGATAGTCTCCGTCTTAATCATAGTCTTGTTCTTTTTCAGAGGCATATTCCAATTTCTGCAGAGTTTCTTAATGAGCATTATCGGCCAGAGGGCTGTGCTGAGGGTCCGCGGAATGCTCTATGCGAAGTTCCAAGACTTATCTCTTGATTTCTATTCCCAGAAAAGGGCGGGAGAATTAGTTTCCCGGATTACCAATGATGTAGGCTTAATAAGCAACGCTTTGTCTTCGGGGCTTACTGATTTAATTTACCAGTCTATGCAGATAATAGTTTTCAGTTTTTTGGCTTTCTACATATATACCAAGATGGCGCTGGTTATATTTGTTATTTTTCCTCTGATTGTTTTCCCGGTTCTCAAAATAGGCAAAAGGATAAAAAAGCTTGCCACTCGTTCGCAGGAAAGCATGGCTGATTTAAATACCATTCTGGTTGAAACCATAGGCGGAGTCAGAATTGTCAAGGGCTTTTCCCGTGAAGAGCATGAAATAAAAAGGTTTGGGATTATTAACCGGAATTATTACCGATATATGGTAAAGACGATTAAAAGGACTCTTATTTTAGCTCCTCTTACCGAGTTTACCGGAGCAGCCGCGGCTATTGCTATATTCTTAATAGGAGGCCACGATGTTATATCCGGTAAGATTTCCTTCGGAGTGTTCGGAGCTTTTTTGGGGTTTTTGATGAGCCTGATAAAGCCGGCTAAATCGTTGTCCAAGGTATATTCTCTTAATCAGCAGGCTTTGGCTGCTTCTAAAAGGATTTATAACATTTTGGATAGAGAGCCTTTAGTTAGGGATAAGCCTTCCGCGAAAGAACTGGCTATTCCTCAGAAGGAAATAACTATGGACAATGTGTGGTTCAAATATTCGGCTTCTGAAGACTATACTCTCAAAGATATAAATTTTACTGCTAAGGTAGGGGAGATAACAGCGATTGTAGGGCCAACCGGAAGCGGCAAGACTACTCTTTTAAACCTTATTCCCCGTTTCTATGATTCTCAGAAAGGAAGAGTATTGTTTGATGGGATAGATATTCGCGATGTTACCATCGCGTCTTTAAGGAAAATCTTAGGGGTTGTAACTCAGGAAGTTATACTTTTTAACGATACAGTTAAAGCTAACATAGCTTACGGGAAGTTAGCCGCTTCCGATAAAGAGATTGAGGAAGCTGCAAGGAAAGCCTTAGCTTATGATTTCATAAAGCAGCTGCCTAAAGGATTTGATACGTTTATTGGCGACAGAGGTTTCAGGCTTTCCGGAGGAGAGAAACAGAGGATTTCTATAGCCAGGGCGATATTGAAGAATCCTAAGATTCTCATTCTTGACGAAGCCACTTCTCAGCTTGATTCGGAATCCGAACAGCTTGTCCAGAAAGCTTTGGATAATTTGATGCGGGGTAAAACCGTTTTAGTCGTAGCGCATAGGTTATCTACCATAAAGAATGCTAATAAGATACTGGTTATTAAAGAGGGGAAAATTATAGCTGAAGGCAGTCATTCCGAGCTTTTAGAGAATTCGGATTTATACCGCAGGCTTTATGAGCTGCAATTTAATATGTAGGGGCAGGAGGCGGAAGGACCAAATAATAAATAAATCCTAAGCACTAAATCCTAAATACTAAATACTAAACAATATCAAATGTTCAAAATACCTGCCTCGCTATTGCTCGCATATTGGTGAAGCCGATGGCTCGGCAAGGTGGGCAAATGACCAAAACAAACTTCTTTTCAATGAGTTATGAATAACGTTTTGGATTTTAATCATTTTGATTTTGGATTTGTTTAGGGTTTAGAGTTTAGGATTTAGGGTTTACGATGTCTGTGTATTCAATAGATAGATAACAGAAGGTAAAAGACAGGGGTTGTAAAAAAACATTGACATAATTTAGGTTTTAAGAGATAATCAATGAAATTTTTAGAAAGGAAGGTATAGAACGTGGCTAATGAAACAAACACAGAATTGCAGGAAGCCTATTTTTCTACGCTGAAAAAGTTTAATGACGGAGATATTGTTAAAGGCAGGATAGTGGAGGTCCGCCCGAGAGAAGTGATAGTTGATATCGGGTATAAGTCTGAAGGCATTGTCTTGACTGACGAGTTTTCCGCTGACGAAACTCCTATCGCCGGCGAAGAAATAGATGTGCTGATTGATACTTTGGAGGATGATGAAGGAAGGTTGATTATTTCTTACCAGAAGGCGAAGAGGACTGTCGGCTGGAAGAAATTAAGCGATGATTATAAAGAGGGCGATATTGTTGACGGTATAGTTACCCGCAGGGTCAAGGGCGGGTTTATGGTTGAGGTTTTCGGCACAGAAGGATTTCTTCCGGCAAGCCTATCTGTTTTCCGCAATAAACCCGAAAACGAAATCACCAGGCATAAATTCTTGTTCCAGATTATAAAACTCAGTTTGGCGAAACAGAACTTTATCCTTTCCCGTAAAGGGGCAGTCCGGGCAGAGAGAGAACTTGCCAGAGGCAAGATTTGGGATAACCTTAAAGTAGGCAGTACTGTTAAAGGCAGGGTAAAAAGCATAGCTGATTTTGGGGCTTTTATAGATTTAGGGGGAGTTGACGGGCTTCTTCACATAGCTGATATGAGCTGGAAGAAAGTTAACCATCCTTCGGAGATAGTAGCTGTGGGCGATGAAATTGAAATAATGATTCTAAATATAGATAAAGACGCGCGCAGGTTATCTCTTGGGATGAAACAGCTGACCCCTGATCCTTGGGACAGCATTGATAAGAAGTTTCCTTCAGGGACAATTATTAAAGGCAGGGTAACCAATATCCAGAATTACGGTGTGTTTGTGGAATTGGATAAAGGAATAGAAGGGTTAGTACATGTTTCTGAATTTGCCTGGGGAAAATCGAGGGTTAACCCCGGAGAGATGTGCGCTATAGGCGATATGATTGAAGTTAAAGTGATGAAGGTTGATGTCAGAGAGAGAAAGATTTCTTTAAGCATAAAACGTTTGGAAAAAGATCCCTGGGAAAGCCTGCCGGAGAACTTCGTCCCCGGAGAGAAAGTCAAAGGCACAGTTGTCGGGTTTATACAGAATGCGGCTTTTGTTGAACTGTCCGAAGGGATAGAATCTATTGTTTATACAAAAGATTTATCCTGGACTAAGCGGGTTAACCGCCCTCAGGAAGTCCTCAAGAGGAATCATATATATGAATTTATTATTTTGGAAATTGACAGGGATAACCGGAGAGTTGTTGTCGGGTTAAAACAGCTGAGAGAAGATCCCTGGCCTAAAATAATTGAGAATTACCCGGTTGGCTTGGTTATAGATACCGAAGTTATCAAGATTACTGATTTCGGAATCTTTGTTAAATTGGAAGATGACTTGGAAGGCCTGATTTTTGAAGATGAAATCTCACCTGAAGAAAAAGAAAAGATTCAGCCGGGGCAGATTATAAAATCTAAGATTATTAGGATTGATAGCGAGAGCCGGAAAATAGGCCTTTCTGCTAAAGTTGAACCTCAGGCTGAATAACCCCGTTAGAAGTTTTTCCCTCAAAGATGAGGTATCTGCTTTTGGATGTTTACTTCTGACAGGGGCCGCCTTTCCTTATGAATATAGAAAAAGAAACATCACGGCAGTTAAATCTGATAAAGAAAAACACCGGTGAGATAATATCTGAAAAAGAACTTTCCTTTAAAATATCCAGGTCTTTACGTACGAACATCCCTCTTAAAATAAAAACAGGGTTCGACCCTACCGCAAAAGATATTCATTTAGGTCATGTTGTCCTTTTAAAAAAACTGAGGCTTTTCCAGGATTTGGGGCATATAGTTTATTTCCTGGTGGGCGATTTCACCGCCCGGATAGGCGACCCCAGCGGAAAAAACGAACTGAGGCCGGTTTTAAGCGAAGAGGCAATAAAAGATAACGCCGAGACTTATACCGGCCAGGCCTTTAAAATACTGGACAGAGATAAAACTAAGGTTGTTTTTAACAGCAAATGGTTTGATAAAATGAAGATAGAAGAGTTGATTCCAATTTTGAGGAGTTATACTGTTGCCCGTCTTTTGGAAAGAGATGATTTCTCTGAGAGAATGAAGAACCATTTGCCGATAACGACTTTGGAATTTCTTTATCCGCTTCTTCAGGGTTATGATTCTGTAGAGATAGAAGCTGATGTTGAGTTAGGAGGGAATGACCAGAAATTTAATCTCATTGCCGGCAGGCACATACAGGAATACTTTGGAAAACATCCTCAGGCAGTGATTACCCTGCCTTTGTTGATAGGCCTTGACGGAAAGGACAAAATGTCAAAATCTTCAAACAATTATATAGGCATTGATGAATGCCCCAGGGATATTTACGGAAAAACTATGTCTTTATCAGATGAGATGATGTATCATTATTATGATTTGCTGACTGATTATGATTTAGGCAGTATTAAGAGCATGCATCCAAAAGAAGCAAAGAAGAAGTTAGCCCATACTTTTATCTGCTGGTTCTATGATAAAAATACGGCAGATAAAGAACAAAAGGATTTTGAGAAAATCTTTTCTAAGAAAAATCTTGAAGAAAGCGATTTTCCTGAGATTAAGGTTAAAAAAGGTAAGCTTATTCTATCAGCCCTTGTGGATTTCAAAGCTGTTAAATCAAAGAACGAAATGCGCAGGCTTCTCAAGCAGGGAGCGGTAGAATTTGCCGGAGAGAAAATAACTTCTGAAAAACACGCTATCAATAAGCCCGGAATATTAAGGATAGGGAGAAAACTCTTTTTCAAAATAACAGTTGCCTAAAATCCTTTCTCACCTACGCGGTGGGACAAGGTTAAATCCTCTCGCTGAACTTTTTTATAAATGCCCTTGACAAGGTATTGAGGCTATGATATATTTGTGGCTATCTCTAAAAGGAGATTGCAGGGATTTTTTGTAATTTGATACTTTGGCGGCGTTCAGATTCCGCCATTGATGGTGGAGATAAAGGCTATTATTTAGGGGTAGTCCTGAGTAAAGCTTAGCTTTTAAGCCAAGGTTTGTCGAAGGGGTTAGTTAAATAATACTTCCTTTTTTGGAATTGAGAAATTTGCAAAAGAAGCATCTTTCGGGGTGCTTCTTTTATTCTATGGTTAACGGATCAACCTAAGTTCTTTGAATTAAAATGGCCTTTTGGAGGGTTTGATCCTGGCTCAGAGTGAACGCTGGCGGCGTGGATTAGGCATGCAAGTCGAGCGATCCTAAATAATGAACTGTTTGAAATTGCGGAAGTCCCGAGTAATCGGGATGGAAGTAATGGATGACAGCTAGTTTCTTAGGATAGCGGCAAAAGGGTGCGTAACGCGTGGGTGATTTATCTTAAGATGAGGGATAGCTTTGAGAAATCGGAGGTAATACCTCGTACACCCTTGACATCTTTGATGTCAAGGGGAAAGGCGGCTTAGTCCGATTTATCGGAATGCTGCTGTCTTATGAGAGGCCCGCGTCTTATCAGCTTGTTGGCAGGGTAATGGCCTACCAAGGCGATGACGAGTAGCTGGCATTAGTGTGTGGCCAGCCACACCGGGACTGAGACACTGCCCGGACTCCTACGGGAGGCTGCAGTCGAGAATATTTCCCAATGCCCGAAAGGGTGAGGATGCGACGCCGCGTGGGGGATGAAGATTTTCGGATTGTAAACCCCTTTTGTCAGGGAAGAAAAACCGGCGGCGAATAACTGCCGGCGTTGACGTTACCTGACGAATAAGTCACGGCTAACTCCGTGCCAGCAGCCGCGGTAATACGGAGGTGGCTAGCGTTACTCGGTGTTATTGGGTGTAAAGGGTCCGCAGGCGGCTGGATAAGTAAGAGGTGAAATCTCCCGGCTCAACCGGGAAACTGCCCCTTATACTGTCCAGCTAGAGGGTAAGAGAGGAAAGCGGAACTGCCGGTGTAAGGGTGAAATCTGTGGATATCGGCAGGAACGCCAGTGGCGAAGGCGGCTTTCTGGCTTATTTCTGACGCTCAGGGACGAAAGCTAAGGTAGCAAACAGGATTAGATACCCTGGTAGTCTTAGCTGTAAACGATGGGCACTGGGTGTTTGGGCGTATGCCTGGGCGCCGAAGTTAACGCGTTAAGTGCCCCACCTGGGGACTACGGCCGCAAGGCTAAAACTCAAAGGAATTGACGGGGGCCCGCACAAGCGGTGGAACACGTGGTTTAATTCGATGCTAC
>Ga0164318_10000660_pt1 | contig 27630 bp, 29 predicted proteins | sample GuaBasSedimGuay9_FD_113734 | JGI IMG/M metagenome (GOLD analysis project Ga0164318, IMG submission 113734) | Subseafloor sediment microbial communities from Guaymas Basin, Gulf of California, Mexico - Guay9, Core 4571-4, 0-3 cm | ecosystem: Environmental > Aquatic > Marine > Hydrothermal vents...
CAAGTCCAAAATAATCGAATGCTCTTCTTAAGAAAGGTACTTTGCATGCACTTTGATATGTTGTTATAAGTATAGGTGTCCATTCTCTAATACCACCGCCATATATACCTATTTTATTTTCATCAATTTTTAGGAGATTTATAATCTTTTCTTTCCATTGAGTAAGTAGATCTATTGTGGGTACTACAATAAGCGTTTTTACTTTTAGCTTTTCAATTAGTTTTAGTGCAAGAATTGTTTTTCCTGCACCTGTTGGAAGAACTATAACTCCTTGGTACCTACTTTTTTCCAAATTAGAGACCAACTTCTCTTGATAAGGTCTTAGTTGTAATGTTTCCCCTACGATTTCGAAATCTAAATCAAATGAAACATTTAGAAACAACTTATAAGGTATTCTTCTCTGTTTTAGAAATTCGATTATCATCCAGAAATTGAATGGTAAAGCCCTAAAAGTTCTTGTTTTAAGGTCGATCTTAATCTGATTTATCTCCTTAAATATACTTGCAAGACTCCAAAAGAAACTTTCATTCTTCGTTTTAAGGATTAATTCTAGTTCTCCTTTTGTTATAAGAAGCTCTTTATAGGACATTACTAATCTCTCGCGTAGTACTAAAAAATATTATAAAAATACAGAGATAAGAATTTTTACAGCTATTGGTATTAATGCCATAAGGATGCTCTTAGATAAGTTAATTCTCATCATCCTAAATAATGCTAGTGATAGTAGGAAAACTTCCCAAATGAGCAATATTACTGTAATTGGATTTAGAAGATCTATATTGAGCATTCGAAGAAGCGAAACGTCTCCGAAGATGAAATATTTATACATAGCACTAATTGGTATTGGAATCATTGAAAATGCTCGTATATTTAGCAACCGAATGATATCAACACGTTCTCTGAATATTGATATTGCAATTGAAATTAATAGTGTGTCAAATATCCACCAAACAACAGGAATTAATATTGCCGCTGAAATAGCACTTATCAAGAAGTCTATGACTGGACTAGCGCGCCATAACCCAATGACGATTATACCAAAAAAAGCGACGCTAGAACTTAGAAAAGTTAACATAAACCCTAACATTAGCTTAGCCATGGTAGATAACGACTTATCTAGATATTCATCTAATTCTTTTAAGCCCTTCCAAGGCAGTATAATCATATATATAAATAATTTTAGAAGTTGAAACATTTTTACCATCCATTTAAGATCTCTTTAATATCATATTTTTTCGAACTTTTAAAAAAATAATGCATAAGTCCTTGGAGGAATTACCTTGAAATTCAAGGAATTCAAGAAGCGTGTTCAAGAAGAACTAAAACCCTTTTTTTATCCGAAAGGAATTGCAGTAATTGGTGCTTCTAGAAAAGAGTATTCTGCAGGTCACGTAATTTTTAAACTGCTATTAGAGAATCATAGAAAGGGGCTATTAAAAGGCAAGGTCTTTGGAGTTAATATTAAAGGTGGCAGTATTTTCGGTGAGAAGCTATATAAAACAATTGAAGAGATCCCTCATGAAGTTGATCACGCAGTAATAGTAATACCAGCTGATCTTGTTCCTTCTGCGATGTATATGTGTGGGAAAAAAGGCGTGAAAGTAGCTACCATTATAACTGGTGGCTTCTCTGAGGTGGGTCGTAATTACTTAGAGGAGGAAGTTATTAGAATCGCCAACAAGTATAATATCCGGATAATAGGGCCAAATGGCGTCGGGATTTTTGATGCTTACTCTGGCGTTGATACTCTTTTCTTACCGACGAAAAAGGAAGTTGAAGGAACTCTAGAGATTAGCTTACCACGCCCGCCCCCCGGTTTTATAAGCTTTTTATCTCAAAGTGGTGCATTAGGCTCTGCAGTTATCGATTATATGTATGGCGAAAATTTAGGACTAGCTAAATTTATAAGTTGGGGTAATAAAATTGATGTCAATGAAGCCGAGATGCTTGCATATTTAGCAGACGATGAGTATACAAGAGTTATTCTTATGTATATCGAGGCATTTAAGAAAAACGGTAAGTTTGTTATTGAAATCGGTAAGGAGGTCTCTAAGAGGAAGCCCATCGTTGTTTTAAAGGGCGGAATGACCGAGGCTGGGGCAAGGGGTACTCTCAGTCATACCGCATCTATGGCAGGTAATGTAAAACTATATGAAGTTGCATTTAAAGAGATGGGCGGTCTCCTTGCCGATAATTTGATTGAATTCTTAGATATGGCTAAAGCATTATCTATGCAACCACCAGCTCGAGGTCCTAATATAGGGATTGTCACTAATGGCGGCGGACCTGGGATACTTGCATCTGATTATGCTGAAAAAATGGGATTTAAAGTTCCAAAATTTTCTCAAGATACTATAAAAGAACTTCAAGGATATGTAGAATCTGGTATTATACCGAAAATTGCTACTTTTTCGAATCCTATAGATTTAAGCGGCACAGCAACAGACGATTCATATGCTTATGCTACGGAGGCATTATTAAGAGCAAAAGAAATTGATGCCGTTATTGTTCTTGCATTACATCATCCACCGACAGTAACAGATGCGATGCCCAAGAAACTCATAAATATCATAAAAGATTATCACAAACCTGTTATTGCTATTGATGTCGGAAGCATTGGTGTATCCTTATGGGTAAGAAAAATGTTTGATAATAGTAGTATTCCAGCGTATCCGCTTCCGGTTAGAGCTATTTACGGCATGAAGGCATTAATACAATATGGTTCTTGGCTTAGAAAAAATGGAGTTTTGGAACAATATCTAGAATCATGGAAGCCGCCTAAGATGACTGGGGGTATCTAAATGAAACCAAAATGTTTCATAACAAGAAAAATACCTGATGTAGGATTAAACAAAATCGGACAACATTTTGAGATAGAGGTATGGGAAAAAGACACGCCCCCTCCGAAGGAGATACTTAGGGAGAAAGTACGATATGTGAACGCTCTTGTTACTCTTCTCACCGACCCTATTGATAAAGAAGTCCTAGCAAATGCTCCTAAACTAAGGATAATTTCGCAATATGCAGTAGGATACGATAATATCGATATTGAGGAATGCACAAGAAGGGGAATCTACGTAACAAATACACCTGGAGTTCTAACCGATGCTGTAGCGGATTTGACATGGGCACTAATCTTATCAATTACAAGACGAATTGTAGAAGCTCATGATTATGTGATAAGTGGTAAATGGGAAGAATCAAAAGTTGGCTGGCATCCGACATTAATGCTCGGAACGGAATTAAAAGGAAAAATATTAGGTATCATCGGCATGGGACGTATTGGACAGGCTGTTGCAAAACGAGCTATAGGGTTTGGAATAAAAGTGATATATTATTCAAGAAAAAGAAAAGAAGAAATTGAGAAAGAACTAAATGCTGAATTTGTCGATCTTAATACTTTGCTTCGAAAATCGGATATTATTTCGATTCATGTATCCCTAAATAAAGATACATACCATATGATTAATTCTGAAAATCTGAGGTTAGTAAAACCAACTGCATATTTGATAAATACAAGTAGAGGCGCGGTTATCGATGAAAAAGCTCTATATATCGCTCTTACCTCCGGAAAAATAGCTGGTGCTGCACTAGATGTATTCGAAAAAGAACCAACACTGTCAGATAATCCGTTGCTGAAGCTTAGAAATGTTATTGCCACGCCACATATTGGTAGTGCAACTAATGAAACAAGAAATAAAATGGCCGAAATCGTAGCAGATAACCTCATTGCTTTTCTAAATAATATAATCCCTCCAAATCTAGTTAATACTGATGTTCGTCGTATCAGAAAACCGGGATTTGATTAACTTAAGTATATAACGCCAATTTTTTAGGTAGATAATTTAATATTTATAAACAACTATTCCTTTGAGGAATTCTTTTGGTGCTAAAAATGTCGAAAAAAATAGAATGGTATCTAGATTTCGTAGACTATGATTATAAACCTTCTAAAACAGATTTAATAGTGACATTCTACGTTGAACCTGCCCCTGGCATGTCATTTGATGAGGCTGCAGGACGCGTTGCATCAGAAAGTAGTGCCGGAACGTGGACAACTCTTACAGAACTTCCAGATAGGATTAAATCTCTTATGGCAAAGGTTTATGAGCGTAACGGTAATATAATTAAAGTTGCATATCCATTAGATCTATGGGAACCTGGCAATATGCCTCAACTTTTTTCAGGAATCGCAGGCAATATTTTCGGAATGAAAGCTGTTAAAAATCTCAGATTATTAGATTTTGAACCACCATACGAATATGTAAAAAGCTACAAAGGACCGCAGTATGGAATTGAGGGCGTACGAAAGTTCATGAATGTGAAAGAACGTCCAATTCTTGCAACTGTTCCCAAACCGAAAATTGGATGGAGTTCCGAGGAAACTGCGAAAATAGCATATGAAATATGGACTGGTGGTGTAGATCTTCTAAAGGATGATGAGAATCTCTCTAGTCTTAAATTTAATAAATTTGAGAAGAGAGTCGAAGAGGTTTTTAAAGTTCGAGAAAAAGCAGAAGCTATTACTGGAGAGAGAAGAAGTTTTCTTGTTAATGTAACTGCTGAGACCAAGGAAATGATAAGAAGGGCTAGATTTGTCTCGGACATTGGCGGAGAGTACATAATGATAGATATAATTACAACCGGTTGGGCAGCATTACAAACAATGAGAGAAGTTTGTGAAGATTATAAACTAGCGATACATGCCCATCGGGCCATGCATGCAAGCTTTACGAGAAACCCAAAGCATGGAATTTCTATGTACACAATAGCAAAAGCCGCTAGATTGGTTGGCGTAGATCAGATTCACACAGGAACCGTTGTTGGAAAACTAGTAGGTACCGAAGAAGAAGTTGAGCATATTAACAAATTCTTAAGAACTAAATGGTATCACATAAAAGAAATCTTTCCTGTATCTTCTGGGGGCCTACATCCGGGTCTTTTACCTGAAATACTCAGAAGATTTGGCACTGATTTAGTCATTCAAGTTGGTGGTGGGGTACTTGGGCATCCAATGGGTGCTCAGGCAGGTGCCAAAGCAGTTAGACAAGCAATTGACGCATATTTAGAAGGAATACCTTTGGAGGAAAAAGCCAGAAAAAACCCCGAGTTAAAAGCTGCATTAGACAAGTGGGGTTATCTTAAACCAATTTAGATCTCTCAGACTTTTTATTCTTTTTCTACTTTAATATATTTTAAATTTACCAAAGTCTAAGGAATGTTTAAGGTGCTGATTATTTGATCGGAAGTCGAATTATTTTCTATGAAACTGTTGAGTCAACCATGGATGTAGCTAAGAGTCTAGCAAAAAGTACAAGTGAAGATGGTCTTGTGATTGTAAGCAAAATTCAAACAAAAGGAAGAGGCCGTTACGGTAGATATTGGAAATCATCCTTAGGGGGTTTATGGTTCTCTGTAATTCTTAGAGAAAAAATAGATCCTAAGAAACTTGGCCTTGTTTCAATAGTCTTCTCGCTCGCTGTATGTGAAATTCTACGAGAATTGGGTTTGGATTCATGGATTAAATGGCCGAATGACGTCCTTGTAGGAAATAAAAAGATAGCGGGAATCCTTGTGGAAACCTCTTTTAGAGGTAGCGAATTAGAATTTATAATCGTTGGTGTTGGTGTTAATATAAATAATTCATTCATTGAAGACAAAACATTATCTGAAATCGCTACAAGTTACTATGATCTTACAAAAAGGAAATATGACATTTTACAATTTCTAGAAAAATTACTAAAAAGGATAAATTCATATTGGTATAAATTTCTTAAAGATTCGAATGTTATTATAGAACACCTAAAATCAAATACATTGATGTTGGGTAAGATTGTCGACATTAGGACTGCAGAGGGAACATATCAAGGTAAATGCATAGGTTTCGGACCTTTTGGAGAGCTTTTAATAAGAAAAGAAACTGGAAAGATCATAAATATAAAAGATGCGGAGAAAGTCATTTTGGTGAATTTTTAATGCCCGAAAGAGAAGAAGTTTATCGTGTTATGTTAAATAATACTATTAGAAGAGTCATTCTAAATCCTAAAGAAAATAATGAATTCAAAGTTAAAATTGATAATAAATCTTTTAAGGTAAAAATTGAAAAAAGAACCGAAGATTGTTTCATAGCACATGTCGGAGATTATAAATTAAGAATTTCTCTAAGCGCAAATGGGAATCCTGAAATAATTTATGTAAATCAAATTCCATATAAAGTGAAAATTAAGCCGGAGCTCATGAATTCTGATACAAGATCTCTCAAAGATAGAATTCTTGGATTGGCTGGAAAAACACAAATTAGTATGGATGGAAAATCGATTGTTTCTCCATTGACAGGCAAGCTCGTTGAGATAAAGGTTAAAGTTGGGGACGAGATTAAAAAAGGAGATATAATTGCTGTCATTGAAGCAATGAAAGTTCGAAACGAAATAGAGGCACCGAAAAACGGCAGAATTAGTTCTATATTAGTTAAAGAGAATACAATTGTAAAAAAGGGAGAAGTGATCGCGAAGATCGAATAAAATATTTACAAATAAATTACTCACTTGTTTTTTGATGTCGAAGCCATTTTGAATATTGAATTAAATATTTAAGTACCCTTACCGCTGTTTCTGGATCGTCATAGGTTGGAACATTATTTCTTTCTAGAGCCATGGCCACCTCTCTTGCTTTACGCCCCCCGGGAAGTATTGTAATCAAGGGTGTGTCTATTGAACTCCTTAGCTCACTCATATCCTTTATAAATTCATTGTGATTTATAGCTGGAGATTGAAGTAATGCAATTACTATTAGGGCACCAGGTTTTTCATTAATTGCAATTTCTATTGTTTTTTTGTATCTACTAGCCGGGGCATCTCCAAGTATATCGATCGGATTGAGAACACTTGCAGATGCAGGTAAAAATTCTCTGAGTTTTTCTTGAGCTTCAACAGAAATGTCCTTTAACTTAATACCCTCTCTTGCTAGAGCATCTGTTGTAACTACGCCAGCACCGCCTCCGTTCGTTACGATTATCACTTCATCATTTTTTGGAAGAGGGAGCTTTGAAAAACCCTTTGCACAAGCAAATAAATCCATTAATTGATCTACCAGAACAATTCCAGCTTGTTTAACAGCACCTAAGAATACTCTGAGATTACCAGCTAAGGAGCCTGTATGTGATCGAACTGCTCTTTCTCCTAAGGAGGTTTTTCCCGCTTTGTATATTATTATTGGTTTTTTTAGTGAAACTTTTTTGGCAAGACTATAGAATTTTCTACCATCCTTAACGCCTTCAACATACATAGTTATAACTTTAGTATGAGTCTCTTGACCTAAGTATTCTATTAAATCAGATTCATCAATATTTGCAGCATTTCCATAAGATATAAAAACACTTAGCCCGACATTTTCTTTAGAACAAAAATCAAGAAATGCAGCACCAAGCGCTCCTGATTGTGATAGGAACGCTATATCCCCTGGTTCTGGTTTGTCTTGCCTATCTGATGGATTAAAAATTGTATCCATATTATTTAAAGTATTATAAATTCCAAGGCAATTCGGGCCCAAATACCTAAAATTCCACTTCTTTGCTATTTTATTTAACACGTCCTCTAATTTTCTTCCTTCCTCGCCAGTTTCACCAAAGCCAGCGCTAATTATGATGGCCCCTTTTACACTTTTTTTCCCACATTCCTCAAGAACAGTAGGCACAACTTTTGCGGGGACCGCAATAACCGCTAGATCTACATCATACGGTATGTCTAAAATTGACTTATAGACTGGCATACCAAAAGCAGTACCCCCTCTTATATTCACAATATACACACTACCAGAGAATTTTTTACCACCTTCGAGACCTAATAAATTAGATACTAAAGCTCGACCTATTGTGCCAGGTTTCTCGGATCCTCCAATAACTGCTATTGATTTGGGAAAGAATATAGGCTCTAGACCTGTAGTCAATAAAATCCCTCGCGTTATTCTATTGGATATTTGAATTACAAAATTACTATTAAAAAATAGTATTATTTACTTGAATTCTGTTTTTACAGATATTAAGAGAAAATATTTGTCTAAACTAACAAAATCGAAAAAATGGAAAAAATTAGACAAAACTTAGATCCTTGACGATCATAGAAACGTATTTTCCTTCTGGTAATATTTTAGGATCATTTGCAACTCTATAAATCTTGTGCAGTAAATCAAAGAAATTTCCGCTAACTGTTATTGATTTTAATGGATACTTTACTTCACCATGCTCGATATATTGAGCATTAATATTTGTCATAGCAAAAGTGCCTTTAAGCGGATCAGTAAGATGAGCTCCCATCATATATCCACGTATTAAAACACCTTTTTCTGTTTCCCGTACAAGATCATCAAGTGTTCCCTTTCCATGTTCAATTACGGCATTAACGAAGGATATCCTTGGAGGCCTCTCAAAGCTTCCCCTCTGCGCATTTCCAGTACTTTCTTTATTCTCTTTATGAGCCGTATACGAATCGTATATAAAGCTCCGAAGTACTCCTTTTTCAATTATTGTTTTTCTCCTCGTCGCTATGCCTTCTCCATCAGATTTTACAGTTCTAATTCCCTCTGGTAATGTTCCATCATCCACTAAGGTTAGGATTTCAGATGCTACTTTTTCATTTATTTTTCCAATGAATTTACTCCTATGATTCTGTACATTCTGAGCATTAACATTATATTGAATTGGCCAAAGAAAGTCTGGAACACACTGATTTTCAATCACAGCATCAGCAGTTATTGCTTCCTTTAATTTTTTCCCACCAAACATTGAAACAGCATTTCTGACCGCTTGTACGCCTAAATTTAGTATTTTTCGCTCATGTATGGATCTAGATACCTCGAATGCAACACCAGTAACTTCTTCATCATCTTTCTTTACATTAATATCAGTATATGCTGATAGAACTGTAGCTTTATCACCAATTTGTATTCCATTGCTGTTTACTATTGCGTATTTTATGATACTTCTATTGAATCCAAAATCTACTTTTTTAATTAATTGACATGAATCATATGCGTGGGCAATTGAATCTCTAACCATATTTGCAAACGCATCTGAGTGATATTCAATTAGATTCTTATCAAATATTCCTTTTGCAGTATATTCTTTACTTGGTTCTGGTAGATGCGATAATCCAGGGTCTTCAGGCTTATTTTTTGCTATTTTTATTGCTACTTTAATAGCCTCTAGAATACTCTCTTCATTCAATGTGGATTCTGACACAAAGCCGATACTTTTACCTACTAAAGCTCTAATACCTACACCAGCATCGATTCCTTCCCGAATTGTAGTATACCTATTTATGACTCTTAAAGAAAAGTTCCTTCTACTTTCGAGATATATTTCTAGCTCATCTGCACCTAAATCTCGCGTTCTTTTAATAAATTTAGAACCTATCTCAATTAATTCATTAACCGTTACCATTATGCACCACCCCCAATAATCGCCTCTTTTACTGCAAGATACGGTCCGCCGAGCCCCACTGGTAATGGTGCTTGTCCGCCTTTACCACAACCACCAAGAATTGATGTCTTAACAAATACTTCCTTAGAAGCTCCAATGATATTCTTTATAAAGTCCAGAATATGTCCCCGCATAACGACTCCCTTAAGAGGATATCGAATTTCACCATTCTTTACCCAATATGCTCTATTTGCCCCAAATGTGAATGTTCCGGTATCTTCTACCTGACCACCACCACTTCCTTCAGCATAAACACCTTCTTTGATCAGCTCGAAAACTTCTTCCTTGCTCATGTCGCCCCCTCCGAAATACGTATTTCTCATTCTAACTATTGGCGGAAAGCGATAATTAATTGCTCTGGCATTTCCAGTAGGTTCCATATTCATAATCTTTGCAGTAGATCTAGCATGTAAATAACCCACCAAGACTCCATCTTTCAGTAATTGAACTGTTTTCGTATCAACACCTTCATCGTCGTATGGAATCCAAAATCCATAATTAACAGGATCTCCGGATTCCATTACGTTCGCATGTTCTGAACCTATTTTTTGGCCTAATCTCCCTGCTAATATGGAAGCTTTTGTTGCTACGTAATCTCCCTCGGTTAAATGCCCGAATGACTCATGAGCCAAAACACCTGCAAAATCAGGATCCGCAACCGCGGGATACTTTCCACTCTTCAAGGTTTTTGCCTTAGCAGCTTCGTGAGCGCCTCTTAATGATGTTTTTGCAATGTTCTCTGGTTTTTTTGTATCAAATAATTCAAGTCCCATCGAAGCTGAGATCTGTTCTCTAGAATTACCAATATTACCATTTTTTCTTACCACATGTAAGTAGAAAAGACCAACCATTATAGGCTCCCAGAATCGTTTTAGTCCCTCACTATTTAAGAAATATTTTTGCCCCCAAAGTTCACCGTAAATTGCTCTTAGGTTAACTACGTTCTCTTTTAGAGTTTCATCAATACCCTTCTTAGCTAGTTCTATTTTATATTCTATATCAAAGTCTTTTGGATGCTTCATAATATTTGGTTTTTTACCCGAATATTCCTTAGGGGTATAATCTACAGGAGCGCTAGAAATTTCGGATAATATTGTTGCTGCTCTTGCTTGTTTAAACGCGCTTTCAGCAGCATCTTTGATACTATTTGAATCTTGAGATGTGGTAAAACCATAACCTCGAGCGCCTTTATATATGACAGTAAAGCCAATACCACATAGAGTACTTCTATTTATATCCTTTATGATATCATTCTCAAAGTTAATTAGAAGTCTATTAATAGATTCTCCTCTCGCCTCAACAAAATCAGCACCGAGTTTTAGAGCAGTATCTATTCCAATTTCCATGAGATTCCAAAAATTTTCCATAAAAATACCCCATATCAAAACGAGCTTCGAAAATATTTTACAATATTAAACTTAAAATTTTTGTATTTTAAAAGAAAAAGCAGTTTTCCCATAATAATCCGTTCCAAAAAAAGAATTAATTAAGAAATTTTAGTCTCATTTTTATGATGGTCTATAAATGCTTCTAAAGGAATACCATTAAGCTCAATTCTAGTTAATAATGGTTGCGCAGTAAAATAATCAATTTTACTAGCTAATTTAAGATCGTTTAACCGATTTTTCTCGATTTTTAGGAGTTCTGATGCCCAAGAACTACGAAGAACACATTTTTCGATATCACATTTTTTGGCAATTTCAATCAATCTATACGACTCACTACTCAGCTCATAATTTTTCTGCCGAAGTTTATCTACTAATAGACCTGCACAGAATTCATCTTCAATTCCCCGTATACCCTTCCTTCCTACAGCAAGTACAAGTATATCTTTCTTTGTTTCTTTAGCTAGAATACTAACCAGCTCTGCTACGGAGGATATATTAACTAAACCGCATGTTGTGATAAGATTACCTTTTCCTTTAACATAAGATATCGCCCTTACACCATTTGTTGTACGGAGAATCAGTATATCTCTTTTTCTAGGGCTATTAAGGATCTCATATGGAGAATTTGAAAAATCAAAACCAGGAACCTTTATTCCATCTTTTTCTCCTGCTAGAATAGCATCTAGTTTTTCACGTAATTGAAATGCTGCATCAATATCGGAAATAGGAACAATATATTTATATCCTCTGGCAAAAGCTGCTGCGATCGTTGTAGAAGCTCTAATTACGTCAATCACAACAACTATTTTATTTTTTACAGGTTCTGTTGGTTCCATCGGTAATGGAAATAAAGAATATACCTTAGGCATAAATTATCGCTCCCTGTACTTTTTATGTAGGACTTTATCTACAAACATATCGTCTTCAGAAGTTCCTATATTTGTTTAGGTTTTTTACAAATGATTTTATAGGATGTTTGGTTATCTTTTAACATTTTTATATCGTTTAGGATGTATTTCTAGGGGCGTTTTTTCATTCCAGAGTAACACTATTCTTGCTCGTTCAACTTCATCTATATATTTATATCCAAGAAACTTATTGATTTGTCTCGCGAATTCTCTGATCTCATCCATTGTCGGTACGGAATTATTAGGTAATCGCTCGCGAGACCTTCCAACCCAAGTATAACCCTTTGGTTCTACAAAATCTGGCTCAGCTACTCTAATAAGCTTTGCATAGCCTTCTGGATTTATCATATTCAAACCTTTAACGGAAGTAATTCTTATGACAGTTCTTGTATTTAAAGAAGGCAGCAACTCCAGTGTCTTAAGTAATTTGTTCCATTGCTCTTTAGCATTCCATAATGGTCTTGTAGCCCTCGCCCATGTCTTATAATCGGGGCCTACTAAGCTTATATAAAGTTGTGTTGGTAAAACATCCATTTTTTCGAGCACTTCAGGAAATGTACCATTTGTAACTATAAATGTTGTCATCCCGCGTTTTTTGCCGATTTCCATAAGTTCACCAATCTTTGGATACATTGTTGGCTCACCAGTAAGGGATGTTGCGAGATGTTGTGGACCATTCATAGCATCTTTCCACATTTCTACATCTACTCGAGGGTGATGCCTTGGATCATAGCTTTTAAGTGTATTATAGTATTGTTTAATCGCTTGATCGATTAATTCTTCGGGCTCATCCCAATCTATTGAATTTAGATCACCTCTAAATGCAGGAAGTTTCAAATCACTTCGATGCACTCGCCAACAGAAAACACACTCTTGATTACATTCGAGAATCGGTGACCATTGTATGCATCTATGTGTAGGAATACCATAGAACCAATATTTATAGCACATTATTCTCTTCGTTAATGCTGTTCTGAAATAGTAGCAGGGCTTATAAGCTCCATATTTACCTACGAATTGATATCCTGCCTTTATATATATTTTTTTAAATGGTTCTGGTAGTGGTGATCGGCTTATTTCCTTGATATTTACAGATTCCATGAATACCAACTCTTTTTAATACATCTCCCTTAAAATTAGAAAGATACAATACTGTTATAAAGATATCAAAAACATTGGTGAGAAAAAATGTCTAAACAGCCACCAAAAGATAAGAAAAATCCATTTCTAGAGCAGATGGAACGGCAAAAAAGAATTAAAGAGCGTATGGCCAAAATAAAATATAAAATAGCGGTATTATCCGGAAAAGGCGGCGTGGGTAAAACAACTGTTGCAGTAAACCTAGCATATACGCTAGCTATTAGAGGCTACAAAGTTGGTCTACTAGATGCAGATATATATGGTCCAGATGTTCCTATTGCCCTCGGTATAAACAAGAAATTTCCGGAAGGTAGTGAGGAAGGAATTGAACCTATTTTAGGGCCGTTAAATATAAGAACCATGTCGCTTCAATATCTTCTTGAAAGAGATTATGATCCCGTAATTTGGATGGGCCCACTAGTTGTTAAGGCGATTCAGCAGCTCTTAAGTGATGTAAATTGGGGCGAATTGGACTATCTTATTATAGATTTGCCTCCTGGAACTGGTGATGAGGTTCTTGGAATAATAAAATCGATCGAAGATCTCACAGGGCTAGTTGTTGTTGTCACTCCTCAAAAAATTGCCGTCTCTGATGCAAGAAAAGCTATTGCTATGGCAAAGATTGTTAAAGTTCCGATAATAGGAGTTATCGAAAATATGCGAGGCTTTATTTGCCCACATTGCGGAAAAATAACTTACATATTTGGTAAAGGTGGTGGAGAAAAAGCGGCAAAGGAATTTAATATCGAGTTCCTTGGATGGTTACCTCTTGATGTTAGAATCATGGAATGGACCGATGAAGGCAAACCTTTTGTGGCTGAGGAGAATACCGAGCTACACACACGATTTATAGAAATTGTTAGTAAGATAGAGAAACGAGTTGAAAAAATAAGTAAGGAATTATCAAAAAAAGTGAAAAATACGGAAACTAAGAATAATACTCTTTTTAGAGCGAAAAAGTGAAACCCTTTTTATTTCGGCAAATATTTTTATACCAACCCTTTTTTGTTTTTTGATATCCCTAACAGCCCCACCATTTCATGGGGCTACAAATTTGTGGGGGCATTAAATATGAAAAATGACGAACTTGAAGAATATTCCCTTGCTAGAATATCTATACTTGCAGCAGCCTATGCTGCAGTAACGATATTGATTGCGCCTATTGCATATGGACCTATCCAATTCAGAATTAGTGATGTGCTTCTACCTTTGCCGTATAATAGAAAATTTGGCGGCAAAAATGCGGTAATTGGGCTTACAATTGGAACCTTGATAGCAAACTTAGCCTCCCCCTTTGGAATCTGGGATCAGGTCATAGGAACTTTTGCTACATTTTTCGGCGTTGCTGGTGCGTATTACATGAGAAGATTTAAGTATGGAATGATTTTCGCGGCGATAATGCCTGTGATATCCGTGACAATACTAATCGGTTTCGTACTATTGTATTTAGTGTATGATATTCTTCCACTCTGGCTGGACATTCTAGGCGTTTTCGTAGGCGAGATCGTTACATCGGGATTTGGAGGATATTTGTTACTTAGAAAGTTAGAGACTGTTTCGTAGAGGTAAAGAAATGGAACTTTGCATTGATATCCAAGAACTTTCCGTTTCATATAATGGACAAAATATCCTTAAAAATATTAATCTAAGGATAGAAGGCCCTGGTATCTATTTCATTATTGGACCAAATGGGAGCGGAAAATCAACGTTATTAAGAGCATTAGCCAATTTAATACCCTTTGAAGGAAAAATAAAGATCTGCAATAAAGATGTAAGAGAATTTAGGCGAAAAGAGTTAGCTCAAGTACTTGGGTATGTCTGGCAAAATCCATTGTATGGCTTCTTTGAGGAAACCGTTGAAAGAGAAATTCAATTCATACTAAAAAATATCAAGAAATCATTAGATAAAGTGAGAACGATCTCTCAGGAATTTAATATTGAGCATTTACTTTCTCGTTCCCCTTTTTATTTGAGTGGTGGTGAGGCAAAACGGGTTTCTATAGCAAGTGTTGTAGTTGCAGATCAGAATATATTATTATTAGACGAGCCAGAAAGTGCGATGGATCTCGATGGGATAAAAAATATACTAAATTTTATACATCAAAAAGCTGATGAGAAGTTAATCATCATAGCTACGCATAATATTCTGATAGCTAAAAAGTTAAGTAAAAAAATTCGGAAAATTGTCTTCATAAAGGATGGAAAGATTTTCTCCGTCGGTGATGCCAGTTTACTGGATAATGATCAGCTCCTAGAAGAGATCAGTGTCCCCTCTCTAAATTGGTGGTTAAAATGACACTACTAGATTTCGTGCGAATCCAGAGAAAAAATACAATAATACATAGAATACCTATTCCTGTAAAAATACTCCCTTTTGTCTATACAATACTTGTACCATTTATTTGCTTTCTAAGGCAGTATCAACTAATATCGTTAGCCTTAATTATGTTTACTTTATCCGTTTTGTTTATTTATCCATTGAAAGAGATAAGGTATATTGTAAGCATTTATATAGCTTATCTTTCATTAGGTGTAATTGTTCTGGGAACGCATATTATTTTTGGTGGGTATCTGTTAGAAACAGTACAAAGGCTTTTGTACATACTTACGATAGGATTCTCTTTCTTGTTTTTCCTTTCAACTACAAAAATCAGCGATCTTGAGCGGTTCCTCAAAAAAATTCATTTCCCTGAGAAAATAATAAACTACCTTATTACCGCATATAATCTATTACCTTCGGTTTATTTCGAGCTAGAAGAAATCAGCAGAGCACAAATGGCTCGAGGACTCGAACTGAACCGAAATCCAATAACCAAAGTAAGAAGAAGTCTAGCCATATTTATTCCTTTCTTATTTGTGACCTTACTTAGAAGCCAACAACTAGATGAGTCGTTCAAGGCTCGAGGACGTGATTAAATTAAAACTGCGTACTTAAGCAAGTCGATTCCAAAATTCTTTAAGAGCAAAGATAGCTTATATATTGGTAAGCCGACTACATTGAAATAATCTCCAATAATTTTCTCAATAAATAGAGCACCAATACCTTGTATTGCATATGCGCCAGCTTTATCCATGGGCTCTCCAGAACGAATATATAGTTCTATTTCCGAAGCTGTAAGATCCTTCACTTTCACCTTAGTCACTTCATAGTCATAAAGGATTTTTTCTTTCTTAATATCATGCACAACTATTCCAGTATAGACTTCATGAACCTTGCCACTAAGCTTTTTTAATGTGTTAAACGCATCTTCTTTGCTTCTTGGCTTTAATAAGAATTCATTATTACAATAAACTATCGTATCCGCTGATATAACAATTCCGGTATCTAATTCATTAAGCACACTTTTTATTTTCATGGTAGCCGCTCTAATTACAAAATTCTGGGGCAATTCATTTATAGTTGGTTTTGGCTCAACTTTTGGCTTAATGACTTTAAACGGAATTTTGAATTTTTTAAGTAGCTCTATTCTTCTTTTAGATGATGACACCAATAGCAACATTTTTTATTCCCAATCTTCTAGTTTTAGAATTAGATATGTATTAGCTGTCATTTTAAAAAATTTGTTAATCGGAGGCGCATACGATGTCTGAAGATATAATTCCAAGCATCCTTCAAAATCCAGACGAATTAAGGGAAAATCTTCAAGAGATGGGGCTCTTTTACATTCTATTTGGCATTTCATTAGGTTTCTCGCTAGCTCTTGGTCTTTATATTGAGATTCAGAGTCCTGGACTCAGCAATATTGAATTTATAAATTCTATGTTGCCATATCTAGGAGGATCCTCTGTATTAGAAGGTATTATTTGTCTAATAATTTCCCTATATGGTAGCAGAATTGCAATGTTAGTGGGCGACAAGGTATTAAGGATCGCTGCATTTCTGCTGATGTCATATGCGATATTAGATGCTGTTTCGTGTTCTTTACTAGTGTTTGTACCTCCATCTGGAGAGGAACTTATTGCAGCTTTGCAGAATCCTGATATAACGAGTTATATTTTTGTCTTGTTTGAAATAATTGTTTTCGTCGTCTGGGGGCTTTCCTTCGCAAAAACCAAGCATATAAAATTAGATTTAGGAGTGGCTAGAACAGGTAGTTTTTTAATAGCACTCGGAGGGCTACTAGAATTCATCGGATTTGGTTATTTTGTTTTAACTCCTGCCTTTATAATTGCTGGTATCGGTTTTCGAAAAATTAAAAAAGCAGTTGAAGAGATTCCTCCATTATTCTAAGATCTCTTTTTATCGGTGTTATTATGCAGAAAATAAAAATTTACGAAATCATATCACTTCTTTTTTCAGCACCATTGTTTGCCACATACCTACATCTGTATTTGCTATTATGTATATCTCAATATAGTGAAGGCTTGTTCGGGAACTTTTTTCTACTATTTCATGGCACTATATTTCTTTTAATTTTGCCAATAGCGCCGATCTTATACGCCACTAAAAAAGGAGAGACTGATATTTATGTATCTAATAAAAATATGCGTCCTAAATTCTTTATTTATGCAATATTAAGTTATTTTATAGGCGCTTTAATTTGCTATATTTTAGAGTACAACCTTGCTATGGCCTTTATAGGTTGTTACTTTACAGTTACTTTATCAATCGCAATATTAAGCTTTAAAACAAAAGTTAGCGTACATGCAGCAGGAATTAGTGGACCCGTAACCTTTATGGTATTCTTCTTTGGAACACCTTGGATGATGTTATATCTCTTAGTGGTATTAGTTGGTATTGCAAGAATTAAAACAAAAGCTCATTCTGCAGTACAAGTAGCGCTAGGTAGTATTGACGCTTTGCTCGTAACTTATATAACACTCTATCTGTTAAAAATAGCTTCATTTATTTAAAGAGTCAAACATATATCTTAAAAAATGTTTTATATTCTTTATATAAGATTCCTAATAGTAATAGAGATTATATAGATTAAGTATGTCATGCCTTTCTGTGATTCAAATGACAATACAGGAATTCCCTAAAGCGAGAAAACTGAGATTGAAAATATCTGCCATAGATCTCGACAATGTCCCAACCATGTCCAGCCACAAGAAGGTTCTACAAGTGGATAGTGGAAGATACTACTCAACTATCGGAACTGAATTTTACATCAGAAACGAATTTCATACATTATTTATTGAAGGAAGAGAGATACCTACTATCATTAATTTCCTGTTCTGGAATATTAATCCAGCTTTTTCCTTTAGAGATCTAAGAAGATCATACTATAATGGCTCATATGCGATCTTATTTTTAGCTGAAAACTTAGATGAAATTACATTCGCTAAGATTCTTTATTATTTCTTGGAATCAGTTAACTCGATTTCACATAAAACGCCATATTATATCTTAGTAAGGAGTAGTATTAAATTCTATAGCGACCTCTTATCTAATATATTTGGAAATCGACTCAATATTATCGTTTCTCCAAGATTTAATTTGGAACTTTTCACTAAAGACTTTGCGAAAAAAATCCCATATATTGTAGATAAATCAAAAGTGGGGCCTGCACCAATCAAGCACATAGAAAAAATGCCTAGAATAATAAATGTTCTTCTTAGGAGAAAGAAAATTAATCAGACATGTTTAATGTTCTTACTATTAACGTTATTTAATATTTGTAAATATAAGGAAGTAGGTAAACAGGCCGCAGATGTCGCGATATCGTACCTAAAGAAATATATTAATGAAATTTCGCATGAGGATTTCCATGTTATTGCAAATGCTCTTAGTATGCAAGATGATAACGTTATACTTAATTTTCTCGAAAAATATCCAAAAACGCGAAGATTTCTAGTTCTAAACACGGCAGTTCGAATCCTTAGAAAGGATTCAAAAGAGATCCATAAAATTCTTGCGGCAGCTTATTTGGTTGATACAAATCCATCCTACTTAGAAAACTTTTTACTCTACTCAAACAGTGAAAAGACTAAGAATATTGTAGCATGGATTCTCCTTCAGAAGAATAGCGATATTGCCTTTAATTATTTACTGGAATCTGTGAATACGATAAATGATATTGATTTACTAGATGATATTGTTGTTGATCTTGTCAAATTTTATGGGGATTCTAGATTACCTGAAATAATACAACTTGTGAGATATAACCCTAAACTAACTAAATATTTTGCGAAAGGGTTATCCTATCTAAATCCTTCCAAATGGTATTCTGTTGTGAAAAATTCATTCGAGGAAAATAATTTCATTGAAATACTTTATTATGTATCCAAAGCTATTGGCAGACAGAAATTTCTAAATTTGGTTAAGAGACTTGGCGATAAAAAAATATTAAAACTATTTGAGGCGCTAAGTAAATAGCAAACTATTATTTGAGATTCGGTGTCATGCCAATGATTTCTGAGCTTAGAAGCCTCCTCCAGAATGTCAAGGCCATAGTATTTGATTTTGATGGTACATTAGTTTATCCAATAAATGCAGACTGGGATCGTGCTAAGAAGAAAATAAACAAACTAATGATTAAAAAAAAGATTACTCTAGTAGAAATTGATGCACCTTATTTAGTTAGGATTGTCGAAACTGCCAAAAAACTTGGAGATAAAAAGAGCCTTGAATTTGTGAAAAAAGCATATAAGTTTCTAGAAGAAGAAGAACTAAAGACCTTGAGCAGTCTCAAAGCAACAACAGATCTAGAACTTCTACTAGAAAAAATCATCAAAAATAATAAGAAAATAGGAATTTTTTCTGTAAATAGTAGGGAATTTCTAAGACGTGCTATTGATATCCTGAAGATAAATAAATATATTTCTGCATTGGTGTCTCGCGATGACATCACGAATCCAAAACCGCACCCAGATGGAATTTTACTCGTATGTAAGAAACTAAACGTTGTTCCTAAATTCTGTATAATGATCGGCGACTCGCCTCAGGATATTCTAGCAGCAAAAAAAGCCGGTGCAAGAACGATTGCAGTACTTACTGGTCGAAAAAAATACAGAGATAAATTGCTTAAAATAAAACCAGACTTCATTATAGAGTCTATAGATATCCTACAGAATGTCTTTAATGGCTAAATTTTTTGAGCTGCAAAAGTATATTGCTTCAGAATTAAATCATTTCAGTTGATTAATATGATATGATTTTAATATTCTAGCACATCTTAAAAATAAGGCTGAAGATGTATATCTACATCAGAGAGAAAAGGGAAAATCATGAAAACCTTAGATTTAAAAATAATATATCGTGGCCTTAAAAACTTCTATAAAGATCTTGAAAAAGTTCAACGTAGAGCCCTTAAATTGCTTTTTATAATATATGAAATTATGTATACCATAATCAAATGCTCTAACTTGGGAATTAAACCAACATATTACTGGCTTTCTGAGAGAATGGATATTACGAGGCTTAATATTTCACGGCCCACCATTCAGAAATATCTTAAAATCCTAGAGAAATACAACTTAATATGCAGGAAATACTCTGAGCAAAAGAAAACCAAGAAGGAAATTAAAGTAACCACTTTAGGTGTAATTTTCTTCTTAATTATAACTTCAGATACGTTAAAAAAACTGAAAAAGCCCTTGAAGACATCTCTCAGAAATATTTTATTGAAGAAAACGCTACAAGAGAGGCCCTTAAGTATTTATCCGTACGAAATGAAGCTCTATATAATACCCTAATGCTCTTAACAGAAAATGCAAACAACCTAGAAATGGTCCTAAATTCATTAAAGGATCGAATTTCGGAGAACCCCCTCTATAATGCTTTGAATTTTTCACTTTTGGAGATCTTGCAAGAATCCGATCTCGAATTTTTGGATCGGGTAATATTCCTTCCCAGGGTACAAGCGTTAATCATACTAACGATGCTTTACGAGAGGATGAATAAATGTGAAAATTTAATTGAAAGGGATACTATTTTAGATGATCTTAATATCTTAAGTGACATTTTAGACAAAGCCAAAAAAATAGCTGAGGAGGAATTAAAGAGTCAAATTAATCTATTAATAAATCAATTAAATCTGCTAAACATTCACTACAATAAAATTCGCAATAAAATTGATTACATCAGAAACCACATTTAATAGTCTAAAATCCTATTATTCTGGAGATAAAACATTGTGTAGATTTATTACATAAATTTTAGATATGTATTCTTACATATACTTTTTAGCCCAAGTTATACTTCTACAATTCTTTTATTTTTTTCATGCATTATAGTTGTGATCTTATCAAAAAATTAAATTGGTGAAGATAATGTCCTCTAAGAAGAGAAAAGGAGGCAAGAAAAAGAAGAAGAAATCTTCTGGTGAGGAGTAATTTCTGCTAATATATCGTTCGAAAATCTTTAACCATTATTTGATTTTCTTTTTCTTTTCAACAACTCTTATTTGTTCAATCCAAGTTTCTGGGTATTGACCGTTCTCATCCTTTTCATACGATTTTATCATATCCCAGATATTAAGTAAAGCAATAGCAACACCAGTTAATGCATCCATTTCGGATCCTGTTTTACCTATCGTCTTCGTTAGAACCTTAACTTTAATTCTATTATCATCGACCTTTTCTATCGTAACATCAATATTAGTAAGTGGTATTGGATGGCAGAGAGGTAATAACTCTGGTGTTTTTTTGACCCCAAGAATCCCGGCTAATTTCGATGCTACAATGACATTCCCCTTCTTGATAGTACCTTCAAGAATTTTCTTGATCGTAGATTTCTTCAGGTGAATAATTCCCTCGGCAATAGCAATTCTAATAACATCTTTTTTTTCAGAAATATCAATCATTTTCAATTCATCGCTCATAAAAATCACCTATTTAAAAAAAGGTTCTCTTCGTTTTACAGCCTCTAAAAAGCGCTCTTTTAAAGCTTCTTCGTTAGAAATTACATCAAGAAACGGAACATGATTATCGTCACGCATAAGGCATGGTTTGAATTCTCCTGTGGCAGTTACCCTCAGTCTTGTACAATGCGCGCAAAAATCCGGATTAAACATAGGCCTTACTAATTCAACTTCAAGGCCTGAGGGGAGAATATATCTTCTTCTGTGTTGCATCTCTCTAACAATAATTTTGGACGCTTCTTTCTCTAATTGTTTCTCAAGAGATTCGAGAGAGTAAAAGTGATCCCTAAAGAACTCGGATTGATAACCATTTGGTTCTTGTAATTCTATGAATTGAAGAACTACACCAAGTTCCGCACCAAATTTTAGAAAATCGTTAATTTCTTTTTCATTATAGCCTTTTAGAATAAGAACATTTACCTTTACCGGATTTAATCCACTATCCTTTGCTATTTCTATTCCTTCAATGATATTTCTAATGTTATCTTTACTTTTACTTCGGGTTACTCTCTTATATGTCTCTTCATTTAATGAATGTAAGCTTACGTTTATTCTCTTTAGACCCGCTTTTTTAATTTTTTTAGCAAAAAATCTTAGAAGATGCCCATTTGTGACCATAGAGAGATCTTTAATACTATTTATCGCCGAAATCCTATCGATTATTTCAACTATGTCCGGTCTTAGTAATGGCTCTCCGCCAGTTATCTTAACACTTTTTACACCAAAGTTGGCGGCAACTTTTACAACTTTCTGTATTACTTCTGGTGTTAGATATTGAGTTACGCCAGGTCTTTTGAAGCATTTATAGAATGATTCTGACCAAATGCCCTCTCTATGGCAAAATATACAGTCAAGATTACATTCTGCAGTAACTGCTATCCTGAGATCATATATTGGTCTTCCGAATCTATCGAATAGAACCATTTGAACACCAATCTTTATACTGAATAAAAAGTACTATAACAGTATTTTAATTTATTCTTCGGATACTTCCATATCTTCTGTTTCCTCTTTTGGTTTTTCTAACGAAATATCGAACATTATTGCTAATTTCTCGAGCAATTCGTCCTTCGGAATCGAAATTTTTTCAACGAAAGTTTCATAGCGATTATAAATTTTGATTAAATCTTCCCTAGATCGTCGCCAGTAGATATAACTAAATATTAAAGAGCCCAGTGCAAGTGATCCTATTGTGATAGAAACATATGTAAGGAATATCCCTAATGCCGTACTAATGTTGTAACTAGATTTACTAAGAATATCTAGATATATCCAAAGTAAAATGACTAGGGAACCATATCCAAAAATTGCTGTTTTTATCTTATTTAGTAATATACCTGTATGACCTACTGTTCCATTATTGAAATTTATATATCTTGCTCTAGAACCAAAAATTATCCAGTAAGGTAGACTTAATGAAGCGATTAAACCGCTAATTATGATGGAAATTAACCAAGAGAGTATATATGCTTGAAGTAACCCTAGCTCCCCGATTGGTCCAACTTGAGCATTAAAGATCCTTGTAAGAAGCAATGTCACGCCTAGCATTAAAACGAAAGGAATCTTTGAAATGTTTATATAGTCCCAAATACTCTCAGGAATTTCAATATATTCCTCTTTCAAAAGTATTGCTTTACGCATTTTTCCGTGCCCAAGTATTTTGACCTCCCACTGAGCTAGACCCGTAAGAAGATTAACTAAGATATTCCTAAATAAGCGAATACTCAATAGCATGAAGAAAGCCATTAGTATTGCTATTAGAAGCGAAACTCCGAGGCTGAAAATTAATGATAAAAAAATAAATAGCAGTAAGATATAATCAATAATTCCTGCCTTTCGCATCTTAATCATCATAATACTTATTTAATATATCTTATTCTTCTTCTACAAATTCCTCTTCTTCCTTTTCTTTAACCACTTCTTCCTTCTTAACTTTTGCAATAATGTAGTACCCAAGCAAAATCGCACCTAAAATTGAGATTATCAAACGTAGAACATAGAATGTCTCCATAGTAGATGGTGAAGTAACAATAGTAATAAGGCTAGGAATATATAAGATGAGAACTAGAAGCGAAATGAATTTCGAAAGTCCAACATATCCGCTGCCGACTAAGAGCGCTGCTAAAAGTAGTGCTAGGCCTGCAAACGAGATAGCTCCTAAGAAGCTCATAACATATGGCATTAGCTGAGGAGGTATATTTAGAGGTGTTATAAGATCTACTAACTCCGTAGTACGGATCGTTATTCCAGCCCAAAGGATCATTAATCCGTCTATGGTAAGTAACATCATCCATCTGTAATATCTCATCGTCGCCATAAATGCAAGCATTGTTCCCACGCCTGCCATACCGACGCCAACTCCAAGTTTAATCCCCAATTCATAAAATTCGCCTGCCTCTAGAAGTATCTTTAGCTCAGGCCCCATCTGTATAATGGACATAATCAACATAGTCATGCTTATGCCCGCTCCGGTGTCTATGAAGAAATTACCTATACGCCTCAGATCAAGAAATCCCGTGAAAAGTCCGCCAATTATAACACTTATTCCACCCAAGCTTGCAATCGTCTGGAGCGCTAAAATCCCAAGTGAAGCTTGATCTGGTTGAATAAAGCCATACTCTATTAAAAGATTTATTATTCGAATATATCCGCCAGCACTACCCGTTGCACCAACGTAAAGCAGAAGCAAACCTCCAGAAATCGCAAAGAGCAGTTCGGGTATATGAATTTCTCTCTTTTTTTCACTCATAATATGACCCCAATTTTAATACGCTACAAAAGTTTAATAGTATATATAAAAATAGTATTAAAAATTGTACATTAAATCTACATTGAATACTCTCAGTTTTTGAAATTTTAGTAAATCGCAATTCTAATTACTATAGCGTCAGTTAATACTAAGAAATTTTTTAAACATAAAAGTTATGATGTTAGAAAACCAATTCGTGAGTTGTTATAAAATGAAAATTGATATCGAATGCCTTACCTGCCTCATAAATAGGCCTATTCATGTCGTTAGATTTCTGGCAAAAAAATCTTGGCCTGAAACAATAAAGTTCTATAAGGAGCTATTAAAATTTCTAATTGAAAATCTTAGTGAAGATGAGACTCCAGCGTATATAGGTTCTTTGAGGGAATTCTTTTTACAGAAATATCTAAATGACCCAGATCCCTATAAAATAATAAAAGTAAAAAGCAACGAAGAAGCCCGAAAAATTGTAGAAGAATTGGGAGAGATAATTAATTTCAATAAAATAAATTATAAGAACTTTAGAGATGCCCTATTGTTAGCAACCGCTGCTAATGCCATGGAATGGTTCATACCGGGCTATGAAGTTAGTTTCGACGATCTTAAGAAGATTTTTCTTGAAGTCAAATTTAACATTTCAATTGATGATAGTCTCTCGCTCTGGAAGAAAATAAAACAAAGCAAAAAAGTACTTTACATACTTGACAATGCTGGAGAAGCAATAATTGATGCTGAATTTATCAAGCACCTTAAGAAAATTGTACCTACAATAGTTGTTGGCGTAAAATCAAGTCCGGTACTTAATGATATCACTTACGATGAGGCCTTGGAAATAGGCCTAGATAAAGTAGCCGATAAAGTTGTACCAGTATCTGGCTATGTTGGGGTTATATTCAAATATACATCAGAAGAGTTCATGAAGGTGTACGAATCATCAGATTTAGTTATCGCGAAGGGTATGGGTAATTATGAAAGTCTAAGCGAATATGAATTAGAAAAGCCAGTATATATTCTATTAAAAGCAAAATGCGAACCTGTTGCACGACATTTAGGAGTACCAAGAGGCTCATATGTGATTAAGAATCTTAAAAATTTGTGACTGTTAAGTAAATTTTAGTAATAATTAATCTTATTTTTTATTGACATTAAAAGCAACTTAAAATTAATGTTATCTTTATCTTAAGAAAATTTAGAGGAAAAAATTTTTGAATACTTTTTCTTTATTAAATATACTTTCTTAGGAGGCGAAAACACCTATGCAGGTAATACCACATATAAACATCGTGAAAAATGTCCTATGGTCTAACGATGGCACATATTTTGTTACACTAACTAGAATTAGAAAAGTTAGAAAGAAGGGTCTATACGACTTTTTAGTAATCGTATGGGACTATGAGGCAAAAGAAATCGGAAGGTTCGTCTTAAATAATATTGATAAAGTAGATCTAAAATTTGATCCCTCCGGTAACATAACAGTTGTTGTCCCCCACGAAGCAGAGGAAAAAAAGGGAACCACAAGAATAATCTTACTCGATAAACAATGTATCGTCAAAAAGGAAAACACGCTTAGAGGCGTCGCATTATCATCAGCATGGTCTAATAAAGGGGAGTTGTTATCACTAAACGTAAACGGAAAAGTTGTGCTTCTTAATGAAAACCTAGAACTCTCTAGCGAATATAAATCTGGAGAGGTTACATTCTTTAAATGGTTCCCTGATGATGACCTGCTTTCAGGAATACGAGAAAAAAAGGTTGCTGTATGGGACTATAAAAAACCAAAAACCCTGTTTGATCTCAAAGTTAAAGGGGATGTAAAAGCAATGGATATATCATTCGATGGAAGATACATTGCAGCAATTGGTAATAAGGGTGGAGAAGTAAAGATCTGGGAGCTACAATTTGAAGGTAATAAGATTAAACCTGTTGAGATTTTCAAAGATAAAGTTAAGCATGGCATTTCGATAAAATGGAATCCAAGAAACCTACAAGTAGCTTACTGCGGGGACTCATTAATAGTCTATGATGTGGAAACTCAGTCAAAATCAGATTTCGGAAAATATTGTGGGGAAATTAAATGGTCTCCAGATGGCGAATTTCTAGCTGTAGCTAAAGATAACAAAATATTTGTTCAGAATCTCATCGAAAGAGATAGGAAAAAAGAACTATTTCATGGTGGTAAGATTCTAGATTTCACATGGTCTCCTACAAGCAAGCAGTTATTAGTTGGTTCCAGAGATTATGCTGCACGACTTTGGGAACGAGGTGATGATTTCTAGACTTTTTTCGTATTTGTTTTCTATCCTATATATTTTGTTAATACTACGCTTTAGGATCTTCCCTAATACACATTTCTGTTTTTAACATTCATATGAATGACTTTCTTGAAGATTATCTCTATTTTCCAGGTACACCTCTTTAACTTGTGAGCAAAAGATATTTATTATATCATTTATAACTTATTTGGAAAGATTATTTTAGAATGCTATAACACACGCATGTTAGAGTCAAATATAAATACTCTGATGTTTCTTTATGTGTGGGTACTGTCGAACTCTTGGCGTAAGCCCTTAGAGGAAAATTTTCAAAGGATTCCGTCAATCTAAGTGGAGGTAATAACATGATGGATCCTATAGCATATATTGACCCACTTTTCTTCGATTATATAACCAGAGCCCGAAAGGTTTTTTTCATTAGAAAAAATACGCCAAAAGCAAAGAATCTAGAAAAGAAACTGAAGGAATATATAAAGAAGCATAAGAAAAAGAATCTTACCGGAGATCTTAATGTGGCTATAGTAATCGGCTTCCATCCCCATGAATTAAATAATGGCTCCTATTACAATAAGGTACTCTATGGCTCCTTACAACGCGCTCATAAAATATTCTTCATAATAGATATCTTCTTAGTTGAGGATATCCAAATATTGTCTAAGGCGACTCTTCTAAATAGAGTCCAGAGAATTGATCCTAAAGCTATTTGGAATTACTTAAATAAGAAAAATTGAGCTTTTTCTTCTTTTGTTTTGAACTAGAATTTTTTAGAATATTTAAGACTTAAAAGAGTATAAATGCAATATTAGCTAAAATAATAATCATACCCATGAATATCAGAAAATCAGAATAAGAGAATTTCTTCGCAAAACTTACAAGCAACTTTATGATAAAGA
>Ga0164318_10000661_pt1 | contig 27585 bp, 29 predicted proteins | sample GuaBasSedimGuay9_FD_113734 | JGI IMG/M metagenome (GOLD analysis project Ga0164318, IMG submission 113734) | Subseafloor sediment microbial communities from Guaymas Basin, Gulf of California, Mexico - Guay9, Core 4571-4, 0-3 cm | ecosystem: Environmental > Aquatic > Marine > Hydrothermal vents...
GATAGACAGGATTTTCTGGATATAAGGAAATCACGCCGACCTTGTTAACTCTGTCAGAAGAGCTCCGCCGGGCTGGTTAATTTAAGCCATACTCGTACCCCGTCTCATACATTGCCACAATATTCTCTGGGGGGCTGACTGCCTGGATGTTGTGACATGGTGCCAAGATATAGCCGCCGCCTTCCCCCAAGATATGAAGGTTATCCTTCACCTCCTGCCGAACCTCTTCCACCGAACCAAACGCCAGCGTATATTGATTATCGACGCCCCCGTGGAAGATCACTTGATCGCCGAAGTCCCTTTTGAGCCCCTCGCGCTCCATCCCCTTGCACCTCCACTGGATGGGGTTTAACACATCAATGCCTGCTTCAATCATATCTGGCAGGATCTCTCGGATTGCGCCGTCGCTATGATGGAACACATAGGCCCCAGCCTGGTGAGCCAGGTCTATCATCCGCTTCATCCTGGGGATGAAAAATTCCCTGATTTGCTGGGGCGAGTACATCAATCCCTCCTGCGAGCCGAAGTCTTCGGCAACATAGGTGATCATCACCTGGCCCGGAATCTGCTCATAGATGCGCAGCGTATTCTCGTAGCATAGATGGAACAGCTTGTCCAGGCAGTAGTGTACGATCTCAGGATGGAGAATCAGATCCATGAAAGCCTGCTCCTGGCCGCGCAGCTTCTTGTATGTCAGAAACGGTTCTGAACCGCCCCCCCGAATAGGGTATTGCTCATTGCCAATCACCTGCTTATGGATTTCAGAGTAATCCCACCAGTCCGGGTTGGGCCACCTGTAGTTGCGCTTGATCTCATCCAGTGTCTTGTACTGGGCCAATGGATGATAGATACACTCCGAATACACACCCGTTCCATAATCCATCTCTTTGTGTCGACAGCCAAAAACGTCAGTATCTTTGGGTAGACTAGGACCAACATACTTAGGGCCTACGGTGACGACTCTGTCGATATGCAGGCGTTCAAACAGAGCTCGCTCGTCCTCACACCCCAAATACTTCATCAGCTTTTCCGTAGCTTCCCGGGTGGCCCAGTAGTCCATCGGCACCCGATCTGGCTTCTGACGCTTGAGCACTGCCAGCCACCGTTCTCGGGGGGTCATAGTTTCCTTGACCATGATCTTGTCTCCTTCTCTTGTCGTGGATTAAGAGGCGCCGCTTCGCATCAGCAGGTTCTAAACAACCTTTGAACTGGACTGCCTGTATCCCATTAGCATTAAGGAAATTATGTGAGTTTTTGGCGCTCTGAGACTCTTTTCTCAGCCCCCAATATGCGAAACATTTGTTTTGCTGTCAAGGGGATGATGAAGCGAGGCTTGTAGCCTCTATCTCCGACAAGATCGGCCTCGCGTTGACAAAGTAGCCGACTGAATAAATAAGTTCCGAGACAGAAGGGGAAGCATAGCTAAAGGGCAAACCCTACGGCTGGCAAGAGAAAGGGACGACCATGCGGGTCGCCCCTACAGTGCACTCCAATAGTCACCCGAGACACTTGACACAAATTGGCACAGCTTTCCACTGGTAGATACGGGATTGGACAATCACAACTTTTCTCTCCATAAGACAAAATGACGAAATACCTTGCTTTCCGTTCTGGCGATGATAGACTTGTATTAGTTTTTTAAATTACTTTCCCGTGCTGTCCTAACGGGACACTAAGCAATAGGTGCTTTGCCAATAAACCATTGAATATTAAATAGAGACGCCAGCACTGCCGTGAACATCCGGCATCCTGCCCAATATCTGTCCTTGCTAACGGGATTGTCAGGTATGGCCCAGGCTGTTGGCCGTAGCGAGCTAAGGTGTGCGCGCCGTTCATTAAGTTCTCGGAGAGGGAAACAACCTATTAGAAGAGGTTATCTGCTTTCGCTCTACATCATGAAAACAGCCGCTACCATAATTGGCCATGAGATACTGGGTTATGCACCCCTGATTGTTTTGCCCAGGTAGACTTCACAAACCACCTCTGAGCGCTCAGGCAGACTTTAACCGTCACAAGCATCACTGGCACATCAATGAACACGTCCACAACTGTGGCCAGAGTTGTCCCTGAGCCAAGACTGGACAGTGTGATTGTCGCGGCAAAGGCTGCCTCAAAATGGTCGGACTCGACAATTGTAGTTAACGGGACTAACACCATTGCAGGTCAAACCTTAGCAAACGGCTATCCCGTATATTGTGACAAAGATCAAGCAGCTCTGGCTGAATAGAGAAATGGGATGAACATAATGCACTGGAGCTCGGCAATGGTCACATTTTCGTTGAAGTGAGAACAGAAGCGCAGGCGACGCCAACCAGCGCACTGATGACACTCCCGGTGCGAAACTTGATTGTCTCATCTTTCATATCAATGATGTTGACCTGCTCTTCGGTGACCATCATACCGTCTATTTTAGACTGAGATTGTCAGAGATAACCCCTGTGGGTCTCCCAGTTCCACCGCAATCTGTCCAGGACTGCTCTTGTACTGTAAATAACTTCCCCCTGCTTCCGCATCGGAGAATCTTCCAGCTGCGGGGTGAAGCATCACCTATCAGGCTGCAACTGAATTGTTGTCCTCACCCTAAAGGCATCATGGTAGCCCTTTTTGCGGAGCTTTTCGAGTAGTTTTTCTGCTTGGGCCGCAGAGCCGCAGTCCCCCACTCTCACCTTATAATACGGGGCTTCAAATTCAAGGTAGACATCTTCCTCCAATATCATCTCCGCGCGTTCTTGTGCCTGTACCGCCCTTTCTCTATCAGGGGAAGCAAATATTTGAACCCTGAAGCCCTGAACATACTTGGGTCCTTCTCTCTGGGAGGTATCTGGCACTGCCGGACTGCTGGGCGTAGCTGAGGCTGTTTCTGACACTGCCGGGGCAGGCTTCTTCAACTCCTCCCAGATGTCGTCGTCCTGGAGTGAAAGAGGATCAAACTGTTCCTCCAGCACTCCTCTCTGGCAGATAACCGCTCGCCCGGAACAACCAATCCCTAAACAGATCAAAGACACCACTGGGAATAGAAGCAGCCACCGAAGTGGGAAGTAAAGGAGCAGAGAGAAGCCCTGGTTTGCTCTATCCTGTTTCTTTTCTCCCTTTCTCCTTTGCTGTTTACTGAGTTCCAATCTATTGGATAACATACCAATACCTCCGCATTGAACCTTCTATTGTTTGAGACCCAGTTTTACTGCGGCAGCCAGCAGCGGGATCATAATCTCGTGATGGCCTGTGAAACCAAAGGCTTGGCCCCCGGATTGAGTCGGCCGCTGAAGCACATTCACCCGCTGTCGGTAGTGCTGAATCATATCGAAATTAGCAGTGGTGAATTGTTCCACCCGATAGCCCAAGTTCCTCACCACCGTCAGCGCCTTGAGAAAAACCTCAGGCAAAATCACCGCTGACCCAAGGTTTAAAACCACACCTCCCTGGCCTATCTGTGAAATCTTGTGGGCGAATATTCTGAAATCACGATAGCTGGTCTCACCTATGGCGCTGCCTGAGGCAGAGGGGTGCTGATGAACAATATCGGTGCCCAATGCCACATGGACTGTCACCGGGATGTGCATTCGATAGCCCACTGCCAGAATGCTTTTTTTTGTGTATGGGGCCCCTTGGAGGCTTCTGCCTAATGCCTCCCCATAACCTAAACCCTCCTGCTCACCCTGGCGGATAGCTTGATTTATAAGCCTTCCAGTCTCCTCTGCCATACCGAAGGTCCCGTTTTGTAGCCCCTGGGCCACATCTTCTGAGGTCTGTCCCCAATTGGCGATCTCGAAATCATGTATGCTGCCTCCGCCGTTCAAAGCAATGTGCGAAATTATCTTCCGCTTCATCAGATCAATCAAAACCGGGCTGAGACCACATTTCACCACATGGGCACCCATCATGACCACCACTGGTTTCCCTTTCTTCGCTGCCTCAACGATCTTTGCCACCAGAGTCCGAAAGTCTTCTCCCACCAGGATATGAGGTAGAGAATCAACAAAACCCTGGAACTCAGCTCCGGGATCGAAAACCGTGGCGAAATCTGTGACCTTAACCTTACTTTTTCGCTCAGAAAAGGGATATGTTTTGACATCGTTCAGCCGAATTTCCTCGTATTTAGACAATTCCTCGCTCCTTTATTCTTAACAAGTAGCTGCCCTGTTTTTTCACTACGGCTCTTTGGGCCAATGTCGGGTCAACTCTGCTGTAAGGGAACCTACCCGTAATTTCAACTTCATCAGAACGGGCATCTTCCGCTGGTCGTCTGTAAGCCAGATGGTGAGCTTTCCCTTTGGCTTAAAGAAAACCCCCGGGGTTTCCATAAGCGGGCGAACAACTAAACAGTTGAACCTCCCTGCCTTCACCTTTATTCTTTGCCGGCTGAGCACTTGCACTTCAAGCCGATAGACATCATTGTTACTATGGTAGTTGACAAACACCGACTTTCCAGGTGTCAGATCACAGGTTCTAAGGAAATAGAAGGAAGAGAGAGGGTCCTGAACCAGAGGAGGAATCTCAGTGGTGTCATTCTTTGAGACGGCCAGATGTTCCTCATGGTCGTAAAAGACAGTGTAGGTTGTTTTGAAGCTGCCTTCGTGGATCTTTTTTCTGAACCCCCTGCTGAATATCCCCTGGGTATCAATAAAAGACTCAATCTGGTCTTTCACTCTAAAAAACAGGGAGAAAAAGTTATTAGAGCGGGTTATCGAGACTACATGGTAACAAGGATGTTGGTCTACGGGTCTTATGTCTTTCACTTCCATAGTTCCCCTGCCCGCCCCAATTGGCCCATAGCGAAGGATGTAACAGAGCTTCTCTCCTATAGCGAATGCCTGGTTCTCCACCGCCCGGACCTGTGGTGGGCCGTCTGCGAGTGCATTGTCAAGGAAAACGGCGGGCAGAAGACAGAAGGTCAGAACAGAGAACTGCTTAATCTTCACTATGATTTTCCTCCCCGGGTCAATTCCCATAATTTAGCATATTTGTTGAAGACGTAGAAAGCCCCTAAGGCTGAGATGAGAAGGCCTGCCTTGCCGTCCAAGAAACCTAACTGGCACAGATACATCCTTGTGAATCTGAGCAGCGGGCGTAGAATAATATCCTGCAGATGAGAACTTCTGTCCTGTTTTGCCATCTGTTGGGCAGAGAGGGTGGAGTAACGGTCTATCTTCTTCAAGTGATCGGAGATATTGCGATAAGGATAATGGTAAAGATCGCCTTGCAGATATCCAACCTTTTCTGATGTAAGCACAACCCTATCATGAGGATCAATTCCGCCCCAGCGGGCCTTGCTCTTTCGGAAGAGGCGGAGTCTGTACTCCGGGTACCAGCCGCAGTGGTTGATCCACCTGCCCAGATAGAACGTCCGGCGAGGGATGAAGTAGCCATCGACCGGTGGCTCAGAGCTCAGCAACTCAAGGATGCTGTGCTTCAACTGCCCAGAGACCACCTCATCGGCGTCTAAAGCCAGAATCCAGTCATAAGTGGCCTTGCTGAGGGCGAAGTTCTTCTGCTGAACAAATCCTGGCCAGCGGTTCTGTACGACCCTGGGGGTAAACTGGCGAGCGATCTGTGGCGTCTTGTCCTGGCTGAAAGCATCTACTACCACAATCTCATCCACCCAGGTCAGGCTCTTCAGACAGTTTCCGATGTTCCGCTCTTCGTTGTAAGTGATAACACATGCTGATAGCTGCTGTCTCATTTTCTTTGGCTGCTGTGTGCCGTACCTAAACGTATGAAATCCAAACAGGTGGGCGAAAAGACTGCCTATCGAGGATCTATAGACGCTGATTTAAGTCACCTTTCGGAGTTATTTCAATATAATAGATTGACTCAATTTCTACAAGAGTTATATTTCATCTCTGCCGACAGCAGTATTGTTTGTAGACGGGATCCAAGGCTTCAAATTGGTTTGTCCGCAATTGTCTTTGGTGGTTCTTTCAGGATTCTCAGTTTATTGATCTATCTTGCTGTGGCGGTCGTAACTATCTGCCGTGGAAAGGAGAAAAATAGCCAGAAGGCAAAAAAATCTTCAATCCCCCCAAAAAAGACTTGACAGGTGAGGCTTTTTGTATTATCTTAGCAACCGAGGGCTAAAGATCCTGGTGTATGGTGAGAATTTGCCATAGGTTGAGTGGTTGAGTTGCGTAGGATCAGAGATTCCAAAAAAGAAAGAAGGTGAAACTGTTTTGCCAAGAGGTAGAGTGAAGTGGTTTAGCAACAGCAAGGGCTATGGCTTCATTGAGCAAGAAGATGGCGAAGACGTCTTTGTCCATTTCTCTGCGGTTCAAGAAGAAGGATTCAAATCTTTGACAGAAGGTCAAGAAGTTGAATTCGATATAGTAGAAGGCCCAAAAGGACCACAGGCAGCTAATGTGGTCAAAATATAAATATTAGCTGAAGGGCCCCAACTTGAGGAGAACTTTCGTTGGGGCCTTTTTCTTAAAGATTGGTAGGTGCATGAAAAGCCCGTTCTGTGACGCTGAGCTTATCGAAGCATCTCATAACCTACTAAAATTCACCAATAAATGAGATTTCTCACTCGCTTCAGAGTGACATGTTCGCTTCTTATTACGAAGTAATCAAGAGTGATTGTGGTTAAATATCACGAGCAACACAGTGAAGGGTTTTTGCGGAGGGAGGCAATGAAGAAGAATTTAGCTAACTGGATAGTCTGTGGAAGTATCTTTTTGTCTCTGAGCTTTATAGCAGGTTGTGGACAGAATCGAATAAAAGTTGAATTCGAATCGTCGCAAAATCAAAAGGCAAGATTGGTTACCAAAATAGGAGCCGCTGAGTTTAATCGCTTATTATCAAATGGATATCTGTTCACAGATATGAAGAGTGGGAAATACTACTTTACCGTGGTGGCCAATGGATATTTTGAGACTAAAGAGTGTAATGTGAAATTCGGGCCATTGCTTCCCAATTCAGTCAAGACCTATGTGGTGAGATTTCGCATCCCTGTTGCTGACACTAGCCGGTCAGTGGGGACAATAGTGTTCAGCAGCGACAAAGACGGAGCTGACAATTTGGAGATATACTCTATGCGGTTGGACGGTTCGGGACTGACCAATTTGACCCGTCACGAAGGCTCCGACACCGAACCTTCTTGGTCACCGGACGGCAGTAAGATAGTCTTTGTGTCGGATAGAAATTCCGGTCTAATCCACAGTGCCATATACCTGATGGACGCCGACGGCTCAAACCAGACCAGATTGACCTTCAGCAATTCTAGGGATTATAGCCCTTGCTGGTCACCAGATGGCACCCGAATAGCCTTCTGCAGTCAAAGAACAGGTAGGGACCAAATATTTGTGATGAAGGCCAGGGGTGATTCGGTCACCTGTATAAGTGATGGCACTGCCTCCGACAGATTCCCTTGCTGGTCGCCTGACGGTGAAAGGATTGCCTTCGTGAGCGACCGTGATGGCCGTGGTGACAAAATTTACTTAATGAGACCCGATGGAACCGATATTGTCCAGTTGACCGACACCATAGAGATGGACTGGAATCCCGCCTGGTCGCCTGATGGGACTTGTATTCTCTTCGATTCCAGCAGAAAAGGGGGACGAGATATATACATCATGAAGGGCGACGGCCAGTGGCCGACGAGATTGACCTTAACCTCAAAGAACTACGAATGGGAACCGGTGTGGTTGTCCAACGGGCAAAGCTTTCTAACCGCCGCCGACTTAGAAGGGAACTATGATATCTATCTGATGAGTCTCTCTGGCGACCGGATTATAAACCTGACCAAGACAAAAGATTGGAATGAACGCCATCCCAGTTGGAGGCCCTTCTAATCGAGACCAGCAGGTAGTAGCTAAGTCTCTGTTTAGTTGCGATGTTAGAACGTCTAAAATCCCTAAGAACACCGTTAGGGATCTGCCTTAATAAACTGGAGCCAACACCGGTCAATTAGCTGATTTCCAGATTTCGCCCCGGAAGGGCCGCGAGGCTAAATCGTCCATTGACAACGGAGGAGTATTGAGGTTACAAAAGTGCAGCGAAATCTCATTTTTGCCCTTTAAGTCATATTACTGGGTTGGCAGATTCTCACTGTTTTGAATGCTTGATCTATACCTTAGGCGCGAGATATTTCCAGAGGCCAATGGGTCAGGTTCTGCAGAGTCTTCTCGCAAATAATAGACGTTTCTGTCCCCTAATGGAACAAGAATACTGTTGCCATTGTAAAGAATGCTTGCCCAATTCACCCTGGGAGGTGATAGATGATGCAAGACAGGATCTTGGGATCCGCCCTGTCAAATAGAATTGGTCTGGCCCGACTCGTAGGGGGCTGTTTGACTCTTATGTTCCTTGTTGGCTGTGCTACTACCCGGGTACAGCCCCCATCTATTCCAGCCGGGAAGTCCATGATCGTACTGGAGGCCGGTGGGGTTGAAAGCCTCAATTTCGGCATCTTTGATCAGAACACAGGCGAAAAGGTCGTTGAAACTGCTGGACTCACTGCCTTCGTACCACCGGGGGTCTATAAGCTGGTCGTTCAAACAGATATAGACCAGTCGGTCGTTATTGACAGTGTGAAGATCCAGACCGAGCTGGAAAAGCATATAGAAATCCCTGTGGGGAGATTCATAATGACAGTTTCCGAGCAGTATACAGATGAACAGGGCGAAGAGAAGACCAGGAGGGTGCGCCCACGATTCACCATATATGACTACACTTTAAGTCGCCCTCTGGCAAAAGGTATAACAACTTTCCCACCAAAGCGTTATGTTCTTCCTATCGGCGACTACAAGGTGAGTATTGAGCTGCCGGGAACTTTTGAGCAGCGCATAATAAAGGAAGCAAAGATAAGGTTCGGCAGAATATACCCATTGGAGTTTCGGTTCACCAGTAGGACCCAGTAGTGAACTCACCAGAAGAACTTATACTGTGTGAAAAACGGCCCGTCCAGATTGGGCCGTTTTTGCTAATCTATGGCGAAAGTTGCCCTTCTTTTAAAAATGGGTTCTCTCTCCGTTCCTCTCCTATGGTAGTAATCTCTCCGTGTCCGGGATACACCATTGTTTCCTCACTAAGCGTCAGCAGTTTTTTTCGTATAGATTCCACCAGCACCTCCGGTGATGCACCAGGGAAGTCTGCTCTCCCTATGCTTCGCTGAAATAGGGTATCACCGGTAAAGACTACTCCGCCGGGCACTAACAGGCTAATTCCGCCGGGCGAGTGCCCCGGGGTGGAAAGTACCTTAAAACTTAACCCGGTTATCTCTATTACATCACCTTCCTCCAATAGAATATCGGCGGGTGGCGAGATCACTGGAGAAGAGAGAAAATAGGAAAGATTTCCTACCGGGTCGGTCAGCAGTGAGCAATCCGATCGATGAATGAGTATCTGTGCCCCAGTCTGCTCCTTGATCTCTCGATTGGCACCTATGTGGTCACAGTGACCGTGGGTATTTATAATCTTCTTGACCTTGAGCCTCTTTTGTTCTATGAGCTTGAGGATCTCGGGGCCACAGGCACCGGGATCTACAACTACTGCCTCTTCACCTTCGGCGGCAGCCACAAGATAGCAGTTTGTCTCAAACTCGCCCACCACTATTCTCTCGATCAGCACTGACTCCCTCCTGTAAGTTCCACAGAAGAGAATCCTGTCAACTCCTGAATGACAGAGGGTTCCCCCAATGTAGTTCCCAGCTCCTCAGGGCTCACTATCCCCTTTTCAGTAACAAAGCCGAAGAAATAATCCAGGGGAGTTTCCTCAAAGTATATGTTTTGTACAGTGAGATACTGGTCGGTTGTCTCACAAATCTGGGCAGGGTCCTGTTGCCGATCAACCACCGGGAGATAGCGTCGGGGCAAGAACTTGTCAGTCTCAAAGGCAGCATAAATCGGCACTGAGGCAGCCTTAGCGAGCAGAGCCACCCCACGGGTTCCCACCTTGTTGACCAGGGTGTCTTCTGTCACTCTATCTGCTCCAACCAAAAGAACATTGGCCCTGTCAATGAACTTGGAAATGGCGGCATCGACGATTAGGGAGCATTTGACCTCCTGTTGGCACAGTCTTAAGGCCATCCGAGTACCCTCAAACATAGGCCGAGATTCGGGAACAATCACCGTAAATCTTTTTCCTGATCGCTTCGTACAGATCAAAATAGCTTCAACCAGGCTGCTGGCGCTGTAGGTCATCACCGTATCCCAGCCAGAAATGATCTGACTGCCAAACTCGGCAATCCTCTCCAGGGCTTTCTCATTCTCGTTCTGATACCGGCGAATTTCTCTGCTAATCAGGTTTTTTGCCTCCTCAACGCTGACAGTCTGAACAGATGCGTCCTTAGCAACACTCAAGGCAAAATTGATTCTGTTGAAGACCGAGGCCATAGAAGGTTGAGCCTTAATCAGGTCTCTACCAACCACCACCAGTTGTTCAAAAAGGTCCTCTTTCGAGCGCTCTCTCCCTCTTTGCAGACAATCCAGAAACAGATCCAGGCATCTTCTGCCCAGAATCGAAGCCCCCGAAATATTGTCGCCTTTGATATTCAACGCCATCTAACTTCCCAGCTGATAGAGAAATTTGTCCAACTTTTTCTTGAAGATTTGTGCTTCATTGAGTATAATCTCTGCCGGAAGAGCAGTATTTTGAATAACTTGCTTGAGTCGTTCTATCCCCTTCAGAACGATATCTCGGTTGGCGTAGGTATTTTTCGCAATTGATGTCTGCTGTGATAGCACAGAGGGAGAGATTGAAGACAGAACTGGTCCCAAGGCCTTATGCAGAAGGCGCCCCATTATCTTCTTCGCCCTTATGGATTCGGATTTTTCTAAGCCACCCTGGGCGATCAAAGCAGAGAGATGCTGGAGCATACCGGAGGCAAAAAGACTTCTGTTTATTTGACCCAGTAATATTTTGTCATCTTTGGACCGGAGAGTAATCTCATAAAGCTCTGCCAGGTCTCCGGAAAGGCTGAATTCAATCTTAAACACCCTTTTCATAACAATTCCCCCTTGGGGACGTTTTTCATATCAGGCACAATTGAAGCGTCGGAACTGAGCAGAGTCTGTTATGCCAGTGGACACGGCTGCGATGATGTGAAGTGCAAAACGCGAAAAAGACTGGAACATTCATATCTGATCCAGGGTTTTGGGTATTACATTTCAGGATGAGCCGAGAATAAGCTAAGGTCCGAGGGGAGACTTCTTCTCGGTTTTCCCGTGCGTCTGGTATAGGACCGAATTTGCCTTTCGGCTGCCTACAGTCCCAACTGATCGCTTATCGCCTGCATTGCTTTGAGACTTATCTCTACAAACTCTTCTAGGCTCAAACCCAAGTTGTTGCATTCTAAGATGGTCTGACGATCCACATTACGGGCAAAATCTTTTTGCTTCATCTTTTTCAGCACTGATTTCACTTTCACCTGGGAGAGTCGTCTATCAGGTTGGACCAGGGCTGTGGCAACGATTAGTCCGGTAATTGTCTCGGCTGAAGCCAGGCCAAAGTCCAGTGCAGTTTCACGCCTTATGCCTGTCTCTTGGTTATGGGATTTGACAGCGTGGATAACCTCAGGTGCGACCCCCCGATTGGCGAGCACCAAAGCGGTCATCAGTCCATGCCTGCAGGGATCGTCCCTTGTCTGCTCGAAATCCAGGTCGTGGAGCAGACCGGCTATACCCCATTGGTCTACATCTTTGCCCAATCTCTCTGCCAGGGCCCTCATTATCGCCTCAGACGCCAGAGAATGGCGGATGAGATTCACAGACTCGACCTTCTCGTTGAGTAGCTCCCAGGCCTGTTGGCGGCTGATCCCTGCTGGAGTTTTCTCTGACATAATTCAGCCTCCTTCAAAGCGGGGAGTAAATCCCGTTCTATAACTGCTTATGCAATACTGCTGCACCGGGCACACCTGGCAGCGGGGATTCCGTGCCCGGCAGATGGTTCTCCCGAGCCTGAGCAGATTCAGATGAAAAGAGTAAGCCTTGCCCGGCGGCACCAGCTGGTTGATAATGCTATGGGCTTTTAGGGCAGAACTGCCTTCCGGCACTATCCCCAACCTAACAGAAATTCTGAGGATATGGGTATCTACTGGGAAAACATCTCTGCCGCAAGCAAAACAGAGAACCACACTAATGGTCTTCAATCCTATTCCTTTAAGCCTGCAAAAGACGGAGATGGCCTCTTCTGTATCCATATCGCAGATAGATTTCAGGCTCATCTGGCCGTAATTTTCCTTAATCCAGCCAAGAATGGCCTTGATCCTGGTTGCCTTCTGCTCCGCCAGTCCTCCCACCCTGATAGCAGCGGCAATCTCAGCCGGATCCCCCGCCAGTGCATCCTCCCAGGTGGGAAAGCTCCGCCTGAGAGACTGGTAGGCGCGGTCGCTATTGGCATCAGTTGTATTCTGGGAGAGAATAGTGCTAATCAATATGTCTAGGGGCTCGTTGACAGGCTGCCTGCAAGGAACCCCGAAGGCGTTTTCCAATATCTCAATCACACTTTTCACTTTCTGTTTCAATTGAGATGAATTCCTTCCAATTGCAAAAGGGCTCTTTTCCATTTGAGCCCGGCGGAGAAACCTCCTAAACTGCCATCGGCCCTCACTATGCGATGGCAAGGCACTACAATAGGGAATGGATTTTCAGCTAGTGCTCTTCCCACAGCTCGGCCTGCTCCGGGGTTACCCAACTGGGCAGCAACCCAACCGTAGGTGCGCGTCTCTCCGTAGGGGAGCTCCGAAACCACTCTCCAGACATCCCTCTGGAAATTCGTATACCCAAAGAGCTCCAAAGGCACAGAGATTCGGATAGCCTCCCCTGAAAGATAGGCTGCCAGGGCATCGATAAGACCGGCTAACTGTTTGTCAGATACTGAAAGTTGACGGAGGCGGAACTGACCAGTGGGCTTGAACTCTGAGAGCTTGATTGCTTCCAATTTTCCGTTGTGCCACTGGATTGAAATCTCCCCAAAGGGCGTTTCTAAAGGAACCATCGATATTGCATCAGGCAATGCAGACTCCTTTGACCGTCTCCAACATTCGTTAGATTCTGTTATGAACCTGAAGAGCAGATTTCCTAGCTCAGCGGGGCAGGCCCGGCAACTCACCGGAGATAGCCTCGAAATACTTCATCAGAAGCTCCTCATATTCCTCGGGATAGCCTTGCTTTAGGGCTTTTTGCAACTCGTAGCGAAGTAGATTCTCCCTCTCCCCCAAGCTCGGGCGCAAGGCTATCGATCTGGGCCGGGTGAGATCTTGGCCCACCTGTGACTCTCTCTTTCGACTGTGATCCGCTTTTCTCAGCGACCTTTGGGCGTCTAAGAGTCGGCGGAGGATTCGCCGCTGTCGTTCTAATGTCTGTGAAGTGACCTGTTGCCTCTGGAGGTCTCGGGCTACCTTCTCCATCTCCTGGCCTAACTGGTCGATTCTGCCCAGGATATCTCGTCTTGCCGCTAGCCTGCGGCCAAGCTCCTCAATCGCCTTCTGCAAGGCAATCTGCTGGGCAGCAAGTGAAGCCAGAAGGGCCTGCTCCTGAGAGGAAAGGCCTCGTTTTCCTTCAAACTGCTGAGTATCTTGATTCAGCTGCTGCTGTTGCTGGCTCAATTGCTGCAGCTGCTGCAATAATTGGCTGAACCCGGTTGCCGAGGGTGATTGAGAAAGGGCAGAGAGCGACTGATACAGTAGAATAGCCGTGCGGTTCAGTGCGCCCAGCGCTTCTTTTTGCCGGAAGTTCAGAAGGTAAAGATTTCTGGCCTCTAAGGCCGATATTGCTCCCTCCATCTCCTCAATAGCTGAGCTCAGACAGTTAAGTATTTCATTGTTTACCCAGAGGGTTTTCTTGGCCACCTGGTGCAGAGATTGAGCTACCACAGATGCCCCCTCTTGAAGCTGCTGCTCGGTTTGCCCCATCTCCGTCAACCACAACTCCAGGGGAGAGCCCGCTGGTCTGCGAAATGCTTCCTCTTGTCGCTGGGAGATGTAAAGGAGATCATGAAGCGCTTTCTCCATCTGCTTGGCGATTTCGGTCCGGTAATGTTCCAGTATTGCCTTCCGTAAGTCTTTCAAACTGGCAGAGAGCTGATTCAGGTCAGCCAAGCTCTTCTCTTCCAGTTGCTTAGCCTCGGTGACCTCTCCTCCTCGCAAAAGGGATACCGTCTGCTCCATTCTGGGCACTAAGGACTTTTCATTTATGAACTCCAACTGCAAGTCTATCTGTTTCTGCCAGGCGGGGGAGAGTCGCCTTAGCCGTTCCAGGCTTTGTTTCAGGTTCTCTGTCTCCTTTTTTATTGCCTCCTGTCGGTTGGCCAATCTCTCCGTATCCGTCCCTGACGCGGTGCTCTCCTTAAGCAGCTTCTGTCGCCTCACCAGCTCCTCTGCCTGTTTGACCACTGCGTCCAGTTGTTGTTCTATCTGTAGTTGTTTTAGGACGGAAATAGTCCGTTCTATGTTTCTCTGAAGCTCTTCCTGAGAGAGATTGAACTCTTTGAGGAGCTGCTGGAGTTGTTGGGGAGCAAGCTGCTCCATTGCCTTGTGGAGTCCTTCTAAGGCCTTTTTCATCTCAGGGGTGATAGTTTGCTCCAGCAGTTGCCTCAACTGCTCCAGCTTTCTGACCGTCTCCAGGGTGATCAGGTCCCTTTTCTGCAATTGTTGGCTAATCTGGTCTATCTGTTCGGAGATTCTGCTCAACTCTGTTGCTATTCGGGTTTGGGTCTCTATGGCGGTTTGGAGTTCTCTTTTCTCACCCCAAGAGAGGGTCTGATTCTTCAGAGCTTTGCGCCTCAACTCTTCCAAGCGTTTCCGGCTAGTTTGTAGCTGTTCAACGATCTCCTCCATCGCAGCGATCTGCTTGCTCTGCTCTTCTTCGCTTTTCTTGAAGATTTCCTCAATGGAGGGAAAACGTACCGTCAAGCGGCGGCTCAGGGCTGATTTAGGACCTGTCAGGGAGTCGTTGTCGTAGACCCGAACCTGGTAGACCACAGAATCACCGGGTAGAAGGTTCAAATGGGCCAGATCCCAAATGTAATGCTCTTCCACTCTCGTATCAGATGTGGAAGAGATCGGGATTTGCTCTTCATGCAGGGAAAGCGAATCTGCACCTGTTTGGTGAAAGAGCAGCGCCATTTTGGAGAAGCCAAAATCGTCTACGGCTTCAACCACCAGAGGCAGAAGCATATCTTGGGCTAAGTCAGTATCCTTTCCAGGCTGAATGATCCTCACCGCCGGGGATTTGTCCGGGATGGCCTCTATGCGGTAGTGGATAGGCTGGCGATTATGCCTGCCCGAAGTGTCCGTAAGCTCAACATAGTATCGGTCATCTTCGGTGACCAGGAGCTCTGTTTTTGCAACGCGATGATCCACTTCCAACCTCAACGGAGGCTGGTGGTCAAACACTAACCTTGCCTTCTTAAGTGGTATATTGGCCAAGATCTTAAAAGACACCTTAGTGCCGACCACTGCGGAGATATGGCCTGTGCTCTCCACCCTGCTTGCCAGGCGGGTGTAGGCAGGAAACTGGTATTGGAGAAATATCTCCTTCACCATCGGCAGCTCGTATACTTTCGCCCGGAACAGCCGGCTTTGTGATCGACCTGCTCGAATATAATAGGCCAAGGAGTCTCTGAGCTTGTCAAAGGTGCAGTATAGGGTATCAGAATCAGCGCTGTTGGTACGAAGGGTAGTTTCACTCCATTGCTTAAGCGGAGAGGAGAGCCGACGGGAAAAGAGATTCACCTCAGGGGGGATTCTTCCAGCAAGCACTATTTCTATTTTCAGATCCTCACCTCTTGCCACTGCGGTGTCTCCTGGAAATACCTGGATGGTGACTTCGGGGGGGCGCACAAAGCTGGTCGAAGGGGACAGACATCGTCCCAGCGCCTGCTTAAGAGAGGGGGAAAAGGCCAGCAGAAGTGAAATCCACAAACAACCAATGGCTACTGCAGCCTCAAGAGACTTGAATAAAGGTTTCTTGTCAATTACCCTGTGAAGATCGATGTTCCGGGCGATCTGGTCTGCCTGGAGCACTGTCTGTTCAATCATCTCCTGGGAGTAGAGTTGCCGGTTTTCCGTCCGTTTCTCCCACAACTGTAAGGCTCCAATCAACCTCTGCTTGAACTGGGAGAAATGGTTCTCAACTGCAAGAGCGAAATACTCCAGCCCCCCTTGTCTGAACAGGGGCATTATACCATAAATAAGAAAAACCAAACCACTGCCTGCGACCACTACCAATGCCAGAACGGTTCGGACAGAAGGGGAAAACCAGAATATGGATTCAGTCAAGGTGAAAAGCAACCCTGAGCTGAGGAAAAAGAGAACAGCCAGAGAGAGACCCCGCAGACATTTTGTCACCCTCCACCGGCGGCGTAGGCTCAAAAGATGTCTATTTAGACTATCGTATGCTTGCTCGACAGGCCTTTCCATATCTATCTCCTTGCTCTCCTGGAAGGCATTGTCAAATATTAGATTGGCAGGGGGGAGCGTCTGCTAACCTTTGGAAAGTCCTCTGTTCTTTTCTTGTCTAAATATAAAGTGATAGTGTAGGAAAATCAACAGAAAACTCAACAGCCAACCTCCCTTTATACTTCAGTTTCAGGTGTGCCATAAATTTTAAGAGGAAAAATTTCTCCATCCTAATGGAAATACCTTGACAAAATAGGAAAAATTATGTAATATAAAGCTGCTCTCAGTAAGTGGGTTCAAATAGGGCTCCCTCCAGATTTGGAACTTACCAAGATATTTGGGATAAATAGAACGGCCAAGGCCTGTACCATTGGTCTGGCAGCCGTCTCTCTTGCAGTGCTTATGATTTGAGGATGGAAAGGAATCGAGCGCTGCCATCAGGATGGATATCTGCAGTCGAGTTTGGACTAGAATAGGTTACACGCAATTGCTCGAGCGCCAAAAATTATTTAAGATGGAAATGTCAACCATTATGCTAAGACACTCAGTCGAGACAGGGCTTAGCTTTGGTTTAACCTCTGGAATAATCACAACACTTGGATTAATGGTAGGCTTACATTCTGGAACTCATTCAAGGCTCGTGGTTATTGGTGGTATATTGACAATAGCAATAGCGGACGCATTGTGAGAGGCATTGGGCATACATATTTCTGAAGAGTCAGAGGATAAGCACGCTACGAAAGAGGTATGTGAATCAACAATCTCTACTTTTTTGTCCAAATTTCTTTTTGCTTCGACATTTATCGTTCCCCTTCTGTTGCTTTAGCTATCAACAGCAATTATTGTAAGTGTGATCTGGGCTTATCTTTGTTAGGTGTTTTTAGTTTCTACATTGCCAAAGGGCAGAAAGTGAAACCCTGGATGGTAATTATATAGCAGTTGGTTATTGCGTTTATAGTTATATTTATAACGCACTGTGTTCGTGATTGGATTGGGTCAACATTTGGTTAAACCTCCTTGCAACCCTTGTTTGCCGATGTTCACTCGATGCTGTCGCAGTTGTACATCAGCGCATAATGCAGGGAAAATCCAAAAATTTCCTTTAAATTCGCCTGCTTATGAACTTCTTTTATGCCCGAAAAATCAGACCTTATCACCAGAGAGCACGAATGAGACACATTTTGAGATATTTTTTGGTAACCTGGATATTAGGAATCCTTTTTGTCGGGCATTCCCCTGCCCAGCCGATATCTGAGGAGATAAGGGAGATAATCAAAAATGCCCCCTCTGCCCAGAACTATCCCCAGGCAGGTGCCCTTATCCTGTTTGATCGGCTGAAGCTGACTGTCCATCCAGACGGTAACACAGTTTCGGAGAGACATCTCCTGGTTAAGATCTTCACCGACCGTGGCAAGGAGAATTTTGGGGATATCATTTGTAGATATGATGGCAAGAGAGAGAGGGCAGTGGTAGAAGTGGCCAGGACCTTCAGGCCGGACGGCACTGTAGTCCAATGCGAAAAAGATGCCATTAGTGATGTGAGCGCTCCAGAGGTGGCTTCGGCCTCTGCTTACTCCAATGCTATGCAGAAAGTCGTCACTTTCCCTGCAGTTGAGAAAAACGCCGTCTTAGAATATAGATGTAAGATCCTTCCTCAAGAAGAGAAGAGGGGTCTGTTAAAGAAATTGCTCAGCTTGTTCTTTAAGGATCGTGAGGATAAATATTTCTGGCGGACTGTCACCTTTCAGGGGGAAGAACCTATCCTGGAAAAGAGCTTCACTCTGGTCTTGCCCCAGGGGAAGAAATTCAGTTATCTGGTTCAAAACGGCGATATCAAGCCTGAGGTTAGTCACCAAGGGAGCAACGTTCTTTATACTTGGAAGGTGAACCAGGTTGAGCAGATCATAAGAGAGCCTGATATGCCTAATTTGGCTGAGATCGTCCCGCGGCTGTTGGTCACATCAGCAGATTCCTGGGCAACTGTGGGGGACTGGATAAACAGGAAATTTTCCCCCCGGGCAAAAGCAGACAAGAGGTTGAGAAAGCAGGTTGTTGAACTCACTACTGGGAGGAATAGCCCAGAGGAGAAGATCAAGGAGATTTTTCTCTATGTAACGACTAAGATTAGGACTGTACATCTGAGTTTAGGGGCGGCTGGCTACAGTCCCAACAGTTCTGCTGAGGTTTATCGGAATAAATATGGCGACTGTCGCGATAAGGCGGTTCTGCTGGTGGCGATGTTAGGGGCAGCCGGGGTCGAGGCGTGTCCGGCTTTAGTGAATCGCTCGGAGGTCCCTGTAGTGCCAAAGGTGCCCGGTCCCCACCAGTTTGACCACCTGATAGTGGCTGTGCCCCAGCAAGATGGCACCTTTCTATGGTTAGACCCCACGGCTGAAAACTGCAGATATGGATATCTCCCTGCTGAGGAACAGGGGACAGAAGCCCTGGTGCTTTTACCGCAAGGGTCTCGGTTAACGAAAACACCGGTTGTTAGCCCCCAGGATAATGGCTCGATGAACTACTTGGAGATCACATTAAATGAGGAAGGAGATATCCACGGCACACTTCGTTGTGAGCTTAACGGCTACTTCGACTATAGGGTGCGTTCTCTGCTGAAAGATAAAACACCCAAGGAGCTAAAGCTCTATTTTGAGAGTGCCGCCAGCACGATATCCCAGGGCACGCAGCTAATTGACTATTCCCTGTCAGATTTGAAGAACCTTACCGAACCGGCCAGCATAGGGCTTTGTTTCCGGTGCGAGAAGTATGCAGTGGTGGAAGACAGAGTAATGCTCCTTGAGCTTCCTTCTGTTCCTTTTGGGTTCGCTAACATGCCTATTTGCGTAAATTTGCCTCAGAGAAAGTACGATATTCTCGTTCCCTCGGTGATGGAATTTAGTTATCATATTGACATTAAGCCCCCAGAGGGATACAGGGTGAGTTACCATCCACCTAAGACTCTCATAGATAACAGCATAGCGTCTTTTTCCATAGACTGCGTGGAAGATTCTGGAAGGACAATTTTCATTCGGAAACTGGTTTTGAAGAAAAGGAGGGTTCCATCCGCAGACTATGCCAAAGCAAAAAATGGATTTGATCAGGCGGAGATGCCGCAGAATAATTTGATAGTCCTTGAGCGGCAATAGAGTCTTTGACTTCAAGAGACTTTTCTGATTGACTCACGAGAAGTCCCTTGTTCTCAATGCTAAGCTTTTCAAAACCTGTAATAAGTTAGTGCAATTCATCAACAAATCAGAGTCTCTGTTCAGTTCAAAGTCGCAGTTTTGCTGGTTCTTGGATCCTATCGAATAATAGAGGTCCTGGCATTAGTGCTGGCTCACTTTACACATCTATTTCTGTGGGAGTGCTCTGCAGAGCCCGATTTCGTCGGCGGGGACCTTCCCACGAACAGACGCTTTTCTATGGGGCGATTAGCTCAGTCGGTTAGAGCGCCACGCTCACATCGTGGAGGTCACTGGTTCGAATCCAGTATCGCCCACTGTTTTGGGAATAAGCACCTGGTCTATTTTAAGGAGGTTTGTAATAAGTTGCTTCTTTTGCATATCAAGGTTATGGAAATTAGAAAAATAATCTTGTTTACACGAAATCAGGGGACAAAGGTTCTTGATCTGATCAATTCAGAAGAGGGAACAACATTAAAAGGGTGCACTTAAAGTGCACCTTTTTATTAGTGGAACTAAGCCAACCAGGGAGGAGTATAAATAATGAAAAGGCAGTTAGCCGTACTTTCAGAACTACAGAAGATTGATATTCACATCGATAAATTAGAAAAAGTCAAGAGTGAATATCCGGCTGCAATCTCTGCGGTTGAGCAGCAACTTGAACAGAGCAGAAAGGACCTCCAATCCCAGAGGGGGGGGAAGGAGGAGGCGGAGAAGAGAAGACGGCATCTGGAAAGGGAGCTGGAGGTGGCCAGCGAACATCTGAAAACCTCTCAACAGAGGCTTACCGAGGTCAAGACGAATAAGGAATACGAGGCACTGCAGCGAGAAATCGATGTCTGGAAACAGACGGTGAGCAAGACTGAAACAGAGATTCTGAAAACTATGGCCGAAATCGAACAGTTGACTGAAAAGATAGTCACCCACGAGCAGAGATTGAAAGAAGAAGAGAAACTGAAACAGAAGCAGATATCAGATTTCCGTGCCAAACTGGACTCAGCAGAGGCAGAGCTAAATGGCTATAGACGAGAGAGAGAACAGATTGCCAGCAAGGTGGGTAGGGATTTGCTCTCTCACTATGAGAGGATTCGCAGAGGCAAAGGGGGAGTTGCGGTAGTATCTGTGAGCAGAAGGGCTTGTGGGGGGTGCTTCAAGCAACTTCCTCCGCAAAAAGTGGTGGAGATCAAGAAAGGCAACAGATTGATCACTTGTGACAGTTGTGGAAGAATACTGGTATGGGACGAAAGTGCGAAGTGACACTTTTTTAACAGCATATATAGATGGTGCTTCACGTGGAAATCCCGGTCCGGCAGCGATAGGGGTGCTGATCGAAAAGGACCAGAGGCCCTTATTAGAACTGTGCCAGTACATAGGATACTCTACTAATAATGTGGCCGAATATACTGCCTTGATAACCGCCATAGAGGAAGCCATAAGATTGGGCGGCGACCATCTCTTTGTCCTCTCTGACAGCCAGCTTCTGGTGAGACAGATGGACGGCAGCTATAAGGTGAAGAATTCTCATATCCTGCCTCTATTTCAGCGTGCGAACAGTCTTTGTCGGAGACTGAAAAGTTTTCAGATAAAACACATCGAAAGGGCCTTGAATAGTCAGGCTAATGATCTGGCTGCCCGAATTGTCAAACACTACCAGTCCGAAAGATCCAATTCAGGGAAAAGCCAAAGCAGGTTGGGTGGTCGCTCTGCTGGATAGGCCAGTGGGGAGGAAAGTCCGAGCTCCGCAGGGCAGGGTGGTCGGTAACACCGACGGGCAGTGATGCCACGGAAAGTGCCACAGAAAATATACCGCCCCGTGAGATATGGATAGTCGTTCTCTCACGAGGTAAGGGTGAAAAGGCGAGGTAAGAGCTCACCGTTCCGATGGTGACATCGGAAGCATGGTAAACCCCACCCGGAGCAAGGCCAAATAGGAGAGGAGAGGTGGCCCGCCTCGTTTTCCACTCTCGGGTAGGCCGCTTGATCCCTGTGGCAACATAGGGACCAGATGAATGTCCACCCTCGACAGAACTCGGCTTATAGGCCTGCTTTGGCTTCCTATTTCCAGGTATTACTCATCAAGGGTACAACCATACATAAGTACAAGTGGCCCGAAAACGCAAGATAATTCCTGGATAATTCCTTCGGCATAACAGATACGTTTAGCCTAAGAATGGCACTCTGTGGGCGAGTTGTTGTTGCCGTCAAACCCCACTGAACTGGACAAGGCCGGAGTTCGACATACAACGTGATTCTGAAGCAAAACATAGTGAGCAAAGGGAGGAGAGGATGGAAACTCTATGGAACAGGATCAAAAAGGGATTTCAGACGGGTATCTCTGTCACCGTGGAGAAGACGGAAGAGCTGAGCAAGATTGGCAAGCTTAAGCTCGACATCGCTGCCATCAGGCGAGAGCTATCCAGCACTTTTGCTCAACTGGGAGAGACCATCTATCAGAAGGCAGCCGAGAAGAAAGACTCACAGCTTTGGGCTGACGACGAGCAGGTTCGAGCCCTGATTGAGAAAATAGATACCTTAAGACTGGAGATAAGAAGAAAGGAGGAAGAACTGGAGAAGATCCGAGAGGAAAAGGAAAGACGGAAAACTGAAAGGGAGACCGAGGGAATTTCCACTTGAGAAAAATCTTGGAACCCAAATCCGCTTTGGGCGTTTCATAGAGTAAAAGGAGAAAAGCGAAGTGCTGAGATGCACTTAATCTAAGGATTTACTTGGCATAGAGGGAGGCGAGCAAGATGAAACTGAGGGCATCGGAGATTAAGAATTACGTGATCGTTGCCTCTATTGCGGTTCTGTTCACTTTCATAGGGATAATAATCGCTTCAGGTCTGGGGGGGAGGTCTTCAGTAAATAGTGAACCTTCTTCAGAGGAGGCGACGGTAAAGGAGAAAGCGGTTGTTTCCAGCGAGAGTCCTTTCCGGTTGGCCATCCAGAGGGTGGGACCGGCTGTGGTTTCCATCACTGCTCAAAAGGTGGTAAAGGTGAAAATCCCCGATTTTCCATTTGAGTTCAGGGGGCCGTGGGAAGAATTCTTTTGGCCTTTTGGTGGTCCAGAGTCCAAGAAGGAGAGAAAATACACCCAAAAAAGCCTTGGCTCGGGATTCATTGTGGACAGAGATGGGCATATATTGACCAATAATCATGTGGTTGCTGGAGCCGAGGGGATTAACGTTAAGTTGTCTGACGAAAGAGAATTCAAAGCAGAGGTCGTAGGAACAGACCCAGAGACAGATGTGGCCTTGATCAAATTGAAGACAGAGGAGCAGATCCCCGAGCGGGAGATAGCAAAGCTGGGAGATTCCGACAAGATCGAGGTTGGCGACTGGGTGGTAGCGGTGGGAAATCCATTTGGGCTTGAACGGACGGCCAGCCAGGGAATAGTGAGTGCCAAGGGGCGGTCCGGTCTCTCTATCGCAGGGGGAGAAATCAGCTATCAAGATTTTATCCAGACCGATGCTGCTATCAACCCTGGCAACAGCGGTGGCCCTTTGGTAAATCTCAGGGGGGAAGTAATCGGCATCAACACTGCTATAACCGGAAATGTACAGGGGCAAAATTTCGGTTTTGCCATACCCATCAATATAGCCCGCAATGTGATGGAACAGCTTAGGGCCAAGGGCAAAGTGGTGCGGGGCTTTTTGGGTATACTGCCCCAGGAGATAACCCCTGACTTGGCAGAGGCAAAAGGGCTTTCCTCCACCGAGGGCGTTCTGGTGGCCAAGGTCGATTCTGGCACACCAGCAGAAAAGGGGGGACTGAAGGTAGGAGATGTTATTATCCGGTTTGCTGGCAAGAAGATAAAAAATGTTAAGCAATTCCGAATGCTGGTTGCCAACCACACCCCGGGAGAGAAGGTGAAGATGACGGTTATCCGTGATGGCAAACAGAAGGAGCTCACCTTCACGCTGGGCGATCGGGCGAAATATCTGAAATTGGCGGCTGGAGAGTCGAAAGCTGGAGAAGCCGAGGTCTGGATGGGTATGGAAGTGGCTAGCGTCCACAGCGATGTCGTCCGCTCAATGGGAATAAAAGAGAAAACCGGGGTGGTAGTCGTTGGCGTGGAAGGCGGTAGCCCCGCCGAGGGGAAAGGGATAAAGCCAGGAGATGTTATCCTCCAGGTTGGCCAATACCAGATCAAGGACTTAGAAGACTACCAAGAAGCCGTCGAGAAACTGAAGGGGAGTGAAAAACCTGTGCTGTTCTTGATAAAACGGGGCAAATGGACCCGTTTCGTCGCACTCAAGGAGAAATAATCGATAAGGAGAGGTGAGACAAGGGTGTCTAAATTAGTCAAGAAACCTTATGCGAGTGAAGATCGCTCTCTGGAGCAGTACTTACAAGAGATTGGCAAAATCGAACTATTGAAGCCGGAAGAAGAAGTAGAACTGGCCAGAAGGATTAGGGCCGGGGACCAGGAGGCTCTGAAGAAATTAACCCAGGCAAATCTGCGTTTCGTAGTTAGCGTGGCTAAGCAGTATCAAAATCAAGGATTACCATTAAGTGATCTCATCAATGAAGGCAATGTGGGGCTGATCAAGGCAGCAAAAAGATTTGATGAGACCAAAGGTTACAAGTTCATCTCTTATGCCGTCTGGTGGATCAGGCAGGCTATCCTGCAAGCCCTGGCGGAGCAGTCCAGGATAGTTCGATTACCTCTGAACCGAGTAGGTGCTCTGCATAAGATAGGAAGGGCATCGTCGGAATTGGAGCAGGAGTTTGGCAGGGAGCCAAGTGCAGATGAGATCGCCGATGAGCTGGACATGAGTGAGCACGAGGTGATGGACACACTTAAGATCTCAAGCCGCCACCTCTCTCTGGATGCCCCTTTTAGTGAAGGAGAAGATAACAGCCTTTTGGATGTCCTCTCCGACGAGGTTCAGTCCTTACCCGACGAAGACCTGATGACCAATGCCCTCAAGGAAGACATCAAGAAGGCACTTGGGACTCTGAGCAAACGGGAGGCTGAGGTCATAAGTCTCTATTTTGGGCTGGATGCGAAACAGGCGCTAACCTTGGAAGAGATCGGAGCGAGATTCAAACTGACCAGAGAAAGAGTTCGTCAGATTAAGGAGAAAGCCATACGACGGCTAAGACATGCCTCCCGAAGTCGCCTTCTCAGAACTTACCTGCATTGATCCATACCGGTCATTGAAAAACCGTGGTGATTAGCCTCATCACGGTTTTTTGACTCATATAAATCCGCTGAAGCTCCACAAGAGAAATGGAAAATGTAGCTTTAGGCGGGCGGTGTACAGTAGCGTAGCGGACACAAAAGTCCCGGGGGGAGCAGGTCCTCTGGCTACATTTGTCAAGTCCTGTGGACAGGACTTTTGCCGTCAGGCTAATTGATTGGGTCTTTCCTACATGACAGTCGGGTGATTGGTCACCGGGCGTATGGTTATTCCTGGAGGATAGAGCGTCTGCTCTTCCCATGAGCGGCAAACAGAGTCGAAGCGAGCCTGTATTGTCCCGGAGCTTATGGGTTCAGCGATTCAAACCTGCGTCTGCCCTACGCCCACGGAAGGCGGCCTTTTGGTCGCTTCTGTTTTATAGAGAAACGACAGATAGCTGGCCAAGATAAGGAGTTGTTGTCTGCAATTAGAGTGTTTTTGTGAAAGTTCAGGACTCTGCTAAGTCGGCTACGGCCTTCTTGAAGGGTGAGTTAAATATTCCAGCTCTACGAACTCTGTCTAAATTGACAATTGAGTTGCTCCTAACTTATGCATTCACTTTGCAAATAGATATTTCCCAGAGTCCATGGACTTGTGATGAGTAGCCAAGGCGCTAACCGTCCTGGAATTCGATCCTATTTCACTGCCGAGAGAGTCCAGAGATGCGGATTTTTTCGATTAGCTGGATTAGGAGACATGATATTCAATCGAAAGAAATAAAAATCCTTGACAATATTTTCAAAAAGGTGTATATTTTTGAACAATGAATCTACCAAATTCTCAGTCAGCGGGAGAGAAGTATGGATAAAACACTAGAGACGATTCTCTCTACGGGAGTGGTAGCAGTACTGCGGGCTAAGTCCTCTGCAGAGCTGATGAACGTCATCCGAGCCCTCTCGGGCGGTGGGGTAAAGGCTATCGAGGTGACAATGACCACTCCTGGGGCACTGAAGCTGATCGAAGAGGTTTCTGAGCAGATGGCGGATGAGGTAGTGGTGGGAGTCGGTTCGGTCCTGGATGCGGAAACGGCCAGATTGGCCATTCTTGCTGGGGCTCAGTTTGTGGTGGGGCCTGTGCTCAGCGAAGAGGTGATCCATCTTTGTAAACGATACAGCAAGCTTGTCTGCCCGGGGGCCTTCACCCCCACAGAGATACTCAGAGCTTGGGAGCTGGGAGCGGATGTGGTGAAGGTCTTCCCTGCTACAGCCGTGGGGCCAAAGTACTTCCGGGATGTACTGGCGCCCTTGCCTCAGGTGAAGCTTATCCCCACCGGGGGAGTGAGTGTAGAAAATACCGCCGATTTCATTCGTGCCGGCGCCTCGGCAGTAGCCGCTGGAAGCTGCTTAGTCGACAAGAAAGCTGTAGCTGAGAGGAGATGGAACATAATCACCGAGACAGCTAAAAGGATGATCGCCGAGGTGAAAAGGGGACGGGAAGGGTGAATGAATAAACATAAACTCTTAAATTAGGGAGGTAGTAAATGGCAAGAGGAAGCGTAAACAAGGTTATTCTCATCGGGCATTTAGGAGCAGATCCTGAGTTGAAATACACTCCCAGTGGCAGGGCAGTCGCTACTTTCAGAGTAGCAACCAATGAGGTCTTCACCGATAGAAACAGCGGTGAGAAACAGGAGAGGACAGAGTGGCACCGCATCGTCTTTTGGGGTAAGCAGGCGGAGATCTGTGGAGAATACCTGAAAAAGGGTAGCCACGTCTACATAGAAGGCAGACTTCGAACCAGGTCCTGGGAGGACCAGAATGGTGTGAAAAAGTATAGCACTGAAATCGTAGGTCAACGGATGCAGATGCTGGACGCCAAAGGAGCTGCTCCCGCTGAAGTTGCTGCCCCCGCCGAGGAAGAAACACCCCCAGGCGAGGAAGAGGACCTGCCGTTCTGATCTTCTTCTGTGCCTTTTCATGATATAGATGCCGAGTTCTCTGACGGCAAGGATATCAGTCGCACGGTTATCTGTCTGGGCGGTGCTTGGTTCCACCTGGACGTGCCAATAAATGGATGCGACTGCCGGCTCATACGAATTTGTGAAAATGAACCGGTGGAAGATCCGAACAAAAACGGGGATAGACACTGTGTCTCTCCCCGTTTTTAGCCGGCAAATATTGGATTTAGAATCCAAATCAGACCAGCTCGGCGACCGGTTACAGACGAAACTGTCCCGTTGACAATCTGAAATTTAAGATCCTTGTGAACCCCAGAAACTGGACACTTTTTCGGTTTTTTTAACCAACTAAACTTTCATAAAAAATCTAGAAGATGTATCCTTAAACCACCGGAATTCGTAGCATATGAGGGCATATGGTTCGCGAGCCGGAATAGGCCCCCGGCTGCGTTCGTGAATCCCTGTGAACACGTTTTTTATTGTTGCCTTAATTCATTTGTTTTTTATATGCCATACCCGGACGATTCATCGCTGACTGTGGCTAATCCTGGAGGCGGGGGGAGGTTGCGCTTTCCGTCAGCGGCCAACAGAACCAGAGCCGCCCTCTGCTGCCTGGAGGACTTATAGCGCCAGCGATTGAACCCTACTTCTTCCCTACGCCTATGGAAATCACGCTTCTTTTGGTCCCTTTTCTCCTAAAGAAAAGGGACAGATGGATCAGTAATATAAGGAAATTCTGTCGCTTATGCCACCAATTGTGATATTTTTGTGAAAGTTCAGTAAGTTATATCAGCACACCAGATGTGGTCCGGACCTTCGGGAATAAGTCCCTTAGTCAGGTTGGGATATCGTGACAGTGAATGACTGGTCTCCGTAGTTTGGCAGAATCGTTTCACTTCTGCCAGCAGCTTTGCCTCTCGCATCAGGCGTAATATCCCCGGCGGCCCAACTCCGCCGTGATCCTCCGGTAGCCATAACGCGGAAATTCCA
>Ga0164318_10000662_pt1 | contig 27568 bp, 22 predicted proteins | sample GuaBasSedimGuay9_FD_113734 | JGI IMG/M metagenome (GOLD analysis project Ga0164318, IMG submission 113734) | Subseafloor sediment microbial communities from Guaymas Basin, Gulf of California, Mexico - Guay9, Core 4571-4, 0-3 cm | ecosystem: Environmental > Aquatic > Marine > Hydrothermal vents...
TCTTTTTTCCATTGCGTTGATGGTATAAGACCTTTGGCAATATTTGGTAATTCAACAGGAACAGGATCTCCTAAGCCTATCCGTTTTGCAAATTTTGCAATATTATCAGCACCTAAGAGTCTACCTACTTTATAAAAATAAATATTACATGATTGTTGCAACGCTCTCTCAAGTGAAATTTTACCATGTCCGAAAACAGCCCAACAGTGAAACGGCCTTGTTCCTGGTGAAAGGCGGTATTCACCATCACATTCGAAAACAGTATGTGGCGTAATTATACCCTCTTCTAATGCAGCAAGTGCAGTAACTATTTTAAAAACTGATCCTGGAGGATATCTTGAACTTATTGCGCGGTTAATAAAAGGCAATGATTTATCATGTAAAAGCTCTAAACGTTCACTGCTTCGCGATGGTGTAACAAAAGCATTGGGATCGAATCCTGGAGAGCTGATTAGAGTAAGTATTTCTCCTGAACGAACATCCATAAGACATACAGAAGCTGTTTCGTCTTTAATGATTTCATGAATATGTCCTTGTAAATCACTATCAATGGTTAATGTAATGTCAGTTCCGGTGAAAGGGCTTTTATATGCGAGAACTTGTCTCTCGCGTCCTCTTGAATCAACCTCAATTTGTTTTCCGCCGTGAGAACCTCTTAAAACTTCTTCAAATATATACTCTATTCCCATTCTACCCACATAATCATCAATTAAGTATCCAAGGTTTTTTTTGATTGGATATTCTTTTTTAGATATTTTACCAAGATATCCAATTATGTGTGATGCTATCTCATCCAATGGATAATATCTTTTGCCTGAAATCGTAATAAATATGCCGCCTAAATCTGCACTTCTCTCTTCAAGTATGTGTAGTTCTGATTGAGTAATATCCCTTTTGAGAATAACAGGAACAAAAGGTGGTAATGAGGTGTTTTTTATCTTTTCATTAATAACATTTGGAGGTATATCTATTATTTTAGACAATTCTTCACAATTCTCAAAATAAAAATCTTTCGGTATAACATAAAGATTAAATGATGGTTTATTGTCTGATAGAATTACATTGTTTCTATCAAAAATCCTGCCACGTGTTGCTTTAATTGGTATTAATCTAATTCTGTTGTTTTCGCTACGCCTTCTATAATATTCACCATTGATAATTTGTGTATTGAATAAATATAAAATTAATATAAACAGAATAATGTAAGATAAATATTTAAAAATAATTATACGCTTTATTGAGTACATAAAATATTCTAATGATTTTCAATATTTTCGTATTAAACTTTAGATAATGAATTTTGTTAAATTTAAATAATATGGGAAAGCGATGGCCATTGAGATTTATGGGAGATATTCGCGGTTATTCTCTTTATCATTAACAATATTAGTTAATGATTGGTACTCTTCTTTACTTAGATAACGAACAGAATTTATTTCTGTTGAACTGAATTCAACCGGTAGACCATCTAGTTCAATTGTGTAATTGCTTAAGTTTTCGCTTAAAAGCTTTCCTTTAACTTTAAAATTATTGATTAAAGTCAATAAAACATATCTTTCTTCAACAACTTTATTTTCTTTAGTCGATTTCTCGGACAAAACACTTTTTATGTCTTCATCAAATTCTTCAATTTCTTCATCAATTCCTTCTTTGTAAGGAAGTATATATTCTTCTTTTTTCTCTTCAATTTGTCGTCTATATAGTTTCTTTATTTTTGAATTTTTATCTATTTTTGAAATTATTTCAGAAATATATTTTTTAAGGGGATACAACAAATCTTCAATTATTTTACTTTTGGCAATAAGAAAATCTAAAGATTTTTCAAGTTTAACTAAGGTAGGATATGAAAATTTTTGAAAGTCATCATAATTAATAAGAGAAAACAAGAGAAAAATAATTGCTAGAAATAAAATTATTATAATTAAATTTTTTGTCATTTATTGAAATTTGGTTCATTAAAGCTTTTATATATATTTTAATTATAGCAACAATAATTAGATTTACAAAATATTATTCCAAAATATTTTCATCTGATAATAAGTATTCCCCTCCCTTTATAACTGGATCATTATGGAAGCGATTACGTATTGCACCATCATTCAAATAATTGTCCAGTGAAATAAATATCATAGCTTGGTCTAAACATAAATATTTTAAAGCAACTTCTTTTGTAACAGGGTTTGCAGCATCATAAAATCCATATTCGCCATATATGTTAAATTCATCAAGAATATTTCTTAAATTTTTTATTGCATCAACGGGCATATATTCAAGCGCTAAAAAAGTCGCGTGGGGAGTTATAACACCATCTTTATATCCCCTGACACCAAGGAATTGTACACCATATTCTGAATAGCCGCCACCCGGAACTGAACAGGGACTCATACCCCATACTGGATATCCTAGTTCATCAAGAGCATGAATTATATGAAACTGTACATGCCTTTTATTATTGAGACCTAAACTCTTAGGAGCAATTTCTTTTTCTTTTAGTAATATAGTTGGCATAAGTGCTTCAAAAATTGACCCACCCCATGAAGGTACATATTCGATATCATTCATTACATAATATCCTCCATAATAAATTATGTCATGGAAGATTTTTTCATTTCGGTTAACTGGTATCTTTTGCTGCCATGTATAGCTTTCAGGTAATGTACGATTTAATGACAACCAATGTTTAATAGGCACATCACCTCTGGCGACAGCTAAATAACTAACAATACGTGGTTCTGTATAAAAAGCCCCATAATGATAATTTGAGTAAGATTCTATATTTGTAAAAAAACCATGATAAAATAATTTTTCAATTTTATCGTAAAAGAAAGAAAAGTCCCATTTGTTAATAAGCGATTCACATCTAGATACTAATTGCTTATCTTCAAGAAAAGTATTCTTTACAACATATATACCTGCTGCTAACCATCCACTATCTATTAAAGATATAAAATTACTTGTCCTCTCAGAAGTGGTAGTATCATAATAATTAAACAAGAAATAATTATACGTCTCAAGTGACTCAACGGTTGATAATGTATTATTTATTCGGGTAATAGTTTCTTCTTTATCTATGAAATTGAAATCATATGCAGCAATTAGACATATTAAATAAAGACCAATATTAGTAACATTTGTATAATCCCCTACACATCCGCCTTCTCCAAAAATTCCTTCTTTACTAAAACAAATATTGTCTAAAGGAAGATGTGTTTTCTTATCGACAACTTCATCAAAAAAACGCCATGTATCACGCGCTACTTCAAGTAGAAATTCTCGGTTATCATTTGAAAAGTCTTTTCTTAAATATAACTTATTAGGGTATCCATAGAGCCTTTTAGAGAGCCATTGTGCCCATTCTTTAGCATTGTATACTTTATTTGTTTTTGTTATGGAACTTGGTCGTAGGTCATATGCACTTGGTCCAGGATGTCCGGTATTTTTGAAAAGAAAATTGTCAAAATAAAGAACCCCCTCTTTTGCATCGCATAACTCGTCGTTAAATATAATGACAAATTCATCTAAATCGTTCCATTCTCTTATTGAGTTAAATTTATTTAAGGGCACTGAAAAACGTTGCCATGACGAATTAATGCCATCAACAATATATGAAGCTGCAAGCTTTTCATCACTATCTTTATCCTTAAATTTTTTAAATTCAATTTTTATGGTTTTTGTATATCCTTTTATTTCATCACCTTTGACGAAAAATTCAAAATGGTCATAGTTGCGTGCATCTAAATCCATAAGTTTAGTCCAAAATCCATTTTGGTTATGTGTTGGTGTGTCTACGTCGTAGGTAATTTTAAGGACTTTCTTGGATATTTCAGGTGAGTTCATATCGATAATTTCTGGAGTACACGAAGAAAATTCTTCATTAGGGTCCATGTTCCATGCCCCATTGTTTCCGCCTAATCTGTTTTTAAAATTTCCGTCTTCAAAATCATCGATTATAACACGTTTATCAGTGATAAAAGGCTCATAAGCAGTTCCCATTTGACTATCGTAATTTGATATTTCTTTAATATTTTCTTGGGCTTGTATTGGGTTATTCAATAAAACAAAATAACAAAGATAAATACAAATTATAATAAGTTTTGAGAAATTGTAATTTTTAAAATAGTTCATATTGCTCAGTCTTTTTTGGTATAAATAATTTTAAAAAATAATAAAGCACAAATGAGATAATTGCTGTATATAAAGAAGATTCTAATATCTTCATGAAGTATATATTAATAACTTCTGGAGATTTCTCAATAACGGCTATACTGGTTAATAATGTAAAAAATGCTAAAAGTGAGGAGATGAAAAGAATTATAAATCGAACTAAAGGATTATTTATGTCTGTTTTTTTAACTATAAACGGTAGTATTAAAGCAGGTATCAACAACGATATGATTTCTAAGCCAAAAAGGTTATTCGCAAATAAATCTTTTAAAAAACCTATTATGAACGCCAGTAAAATAGTTTGTATATTAGAAAATTGTAGTATTAATAATGCAAATAAACCGTAAAATAAATCAGGCTTTACGTTATGTAACGAAATATAAGGAATAAGAGTTACCTGCAATATTGTTGTTACAATTATAAGAATAACTAACCTTATTTTTAATTTTTTAAGCATAATACTTCTTCAAGTTTAGAGAAATCTACGAAAGGTTTTATTTTTGCAAATAGATGTAGCCCATTTTTTTCCGTTCCGATTAATGAAATTGTTCCAATAGGTAAGCCCTTAGGATAAACACCTCCGAAACCTGATGTTATAACTGCATCTCCAACTTTTGCAGTTGAGTTAATATTAAGATAATTAAGTTTTAAAAATCCGTTACCACAACCTTCAACTATACCAAGATCGCGTGATTGTTGAATAATAGAGCTAACCTTGGATTGCCGGTCAATTATTAAAATTGCACGAGATGTAGTATTACCTACTGATATAATTTTACCTACTAAACCTCCAGGTGCAATAAGTGACATATCTTTTCTAGCACCATCACTGTAACCAAAGTTAAGAATTAGCCAATTCGATAATGACGATACATCCCTTCCTATTACCTGAGCACTAATATGGTCATGTTTTAATGTTTCTTTAAAATTCAGAAGCCGTCTTAAACGTATATTCTCATCTTGTAATTCCTCATATTTAATTCTGTCAACCCTAAGTCGGTTTACCTCGAGCTGCAGTTGTTCATTCATTCTTGCAATTTCAGCATAATTACTTAAACGCCTAATTCCGTCAGTTAAATTAAAAAACAGAAAATGAGATGTTTCCAAAACAGGTTTAGAAATAGAGATAACAGAATTTCTTAAAAACGAATAAAACGGAGTTGTGTTTAATAACAATAATAGCGGGAGAACAAATATGATAAGAATGACGGAAAGATATTTATTTTTCAATTTAAATTAATTGAATACCCACAAAATTAAAAAGTATATTTACCGACTTCAGCAGTAACTTTTTTTAAAAATTCTAATTCGCTTAATGCTCTTCCAGTACCCAATGCAATAGCAGTCAATGGATCATCAGCTATATGTACAGGCAAACCTGTTTCTTCACTCAAAATCTTATCTAATCCTTTAAGTAATGATCCTCCACCAGCGAGTATAAGTCCCCTATCAACTAAATCTGCAGAAAGTTCAGGAGGAGTTTTATCAAGTGTTATACGTGCTGCATCTAAAATTGAAGATATCGGCTCAGAAAGTGCTTCTCTAACTTCTTCGCTTGTAATTGTAATTGTCTTAGGAAGTCCTGCAAGTATATCCCGTCCTTTTACTTCCATCTTCATCTCTTCTTCTAAGGGATATGCAGAACCAATGGCAATTTTTATCTTTTCAGCAGTCGGTTCTCCTATCATGAGATTATATGTTTTTTTCATATGCTGAATAAGTGCCTGATCAAATTCATCGCCACCAATTCTGATAGATTTTGAATATACAATGCCACCTAATGAAATTATTGCCATCTCAGTAGTACCACCACCAATATCAACAATCATATTGCCACCTGGTTCATGTATGGGAAGACCTACTCCGATAGCAGCAGCAATAGGTTCTTCTATAAGATATACAGGTGAACGGGCGCCAGCACGTTCTGCAGAATCTTTAACCGCACGTCTTTCTACTTCGGTTATTCCGCTGGGAACTGCAATAACTATACGTGGACTAATCAACTTCTTCTTTGTATTGATCCTTCTGATAAAGTAACGAAGCATTGCTTCTGTAATATCAAAATCAGCGATTACACCATCTTTCATTGGTCTTATGGCAACAATGTTTCCAGGGGTTCTTCCTAGCATACGCTTGGCTTCTTCACCAACTGCCAATACATTATTTGTTCCTCTCTCTATCGCTACAACCGAAGGTTCACATAATACCACACCCTGTCCTTTAAGATATGCAAGGGTATTAGCTGTTCCTAAATCTATACCCATATCATTTGAAAAAAAACTTAAACAGGTATCAAGTATTGCCATATTTGACCTTCCTTTTATATTTTTTAGTTATTTTATTTGAGGGTAAAATTGCTATAAATGTATGCACTAAAGAATTTTAGGGTAAGAATATACATTAATCTTAATATAATGTCAAGTTAAATGTCCAAATCTAATAAAATGGTTTTATGAATAGGTATATACTAAATATTGTTATTTTATAGTTGTCAATTTTGCTTATAATTAAATATTAAAAAAAGAGAAAACTAAATATATAGATAATTTAAAATTTGAGTAAGAATATTATCCATCTTTACTGAAATATAATTGTCGATAAAGATTATCTAATTTACTAATCATAATAGTATGTGGAAATATATCTAAAGCTTTTCGCTTCCCCCTCTGCCCCATTTTAAACCTAATATCATTATTTTTTATTAAAAAAAGAATTTTCTTCGATAGTAAATCTATTGATTCAGGTGGTATAAGGTATCCGTTTATTCCATCATCCACAATATCTTTAGCACCATCAATATCATAAACAATTACAGGTTTTTCTAGGAAAAAAGCTTGAGGAACGACACGTGGTAACCCTTCACGTAAGGATAAATGAACTACTATATCCATAATATTGATATATTGATATATTTTATCGGGAGTTTGCAGTCCACAGAATATTATATTTTTTTCTATTTTCAAGCGTTTTGCTTGGCTTTTTAATTCATCATTTAATACTCCATCCCCAACCAGTAAAAAATATGCCACAGGATATTTTTTAATAACTCTAGCAGCGGCTGGTAATAAATATTTATGTCCCTTCAAATGAAACAATCGTGCAACTTTTCCAATTACAAATGCTTCCTCGGGAATACCTAGTTGCCTCTTGAGATCTGAGTTTATATTGCCTGGTATGTTTTTGAAATAATTTGTATTTATACCGCTATAAATTGTCATATACTGAGTGTGCTTACCTATTCTAACAGCTAATGCCTTTTTAGTCATAACAGGACATACTGTTATAATTTTGTCAGTATAACGAGCTACAAATCTTTCCAAAAATATAAAAAAATAGTTTAATATTGGATTTTGATATTTATGAAAAGGTAATCCATGTATTGTATGTATTATTACTTTACATCGTGCAAAATGTGCTGCTAATCTACAAAGTATACCGGCTTTTGAACTATGTGTATGAATTATCTCATATTTATTCTGTTTTATTAGCTTGAAAAGTTTAAAAAAAGACATAATATCATAGAATATATTTATATTTCGTCTTAACTCATTGATAAAAATTATGTTTATTTTATTTGTTTGATAATATTTCAATAAATTCCCTTCGGGACCAATGGCAGGACCAGTAATAAGATCTACCTCATAAATGGGCAGTTCTTTTAATCCTTGCACGGATAATAATGTGTTTTCTTGGGCACCACCAATAATCATCCGTGTGATAACATGAGCTATTTTAATTTTTTTCATTGATAAAAACGAGTTTTAGTAATTTTTTAAAGTTACCTAAAAATATTCTTGGCTGGACAAAAAGTTGTTTAATCCCCATCAATACGTATTTAAAACGAAAATAGTGCTTACGGTAGGCAGTTTTGAGGGCTTTATGCATTTCAATAAAACTTAAATTTGGATATTCATAGATAGGTTTTAGCGGCATATAATTATCCCAATTTTTTGTAAAAAGATATCCATTAGAATCTAAAAATGCAAAAAATTCTGTTCCAGGATATGGTACAGCTATGCTGAATTGTACAGTGGTCGGATTTAATTTACGTGCAAAATTTATTGTCTTTTTTATTGTTTCGTGTGTTTCGCCTGGGAGTCCGAAAGCAAATGTCGCATGAACATTAAAACCATATTTGACCATCTTTTTAACCGAAGACATGACTTTATTTAAGTCATAATATTTTTTGACATTTTTTAAAATCTCATCATTTGCTGTTTCGACACCAACTTTAAGGAGAAAACAATTTGCCTGGCGTAATGTTTTCAATAATCGGTCATCATCACAATCTGCACGGGTATAACATCCCCATGGAATAGTGAGCTTGCGTTTTATTATCTCCTGAGCAATAGAAAGGGCGAATGAAGTATCTGCTGTAAATGTATCGTCATTGAAAAGAACTGATTTAAATTCGTAATCGTTCTGTAAATCCTCTAATTCATCTACAACTTTTGACGGAGAACGCTTTCGCACTGTTCTACCAGTTAAATGTAGTGGCCAATTACAAAAGGTACATGGATATGGACATCCACGTCCTCCTAATATAAACGTAAAAGGATTCTTAAGAATTGGGTCGAAATATCTATAATTTGGCAAAAGGTCACGTGCGGGCGGCGGTAAAATGTTCAAATCTTGGCAGAATGGCCTTGGAGAGTTGATTATTATATTACCATTCTTGTCTTTATAACCAATGCCTTCAGTATTAACTGGTCCGTTTTTAATATAAGCTGCCAACGAGAATTCATATTCTCCCAAAACAATTGCGTCAATTGATTGGGCCTTAAGAGCTTCTTGAGGCAGTGCAGTTACATGTGTTCCTAAAAAAACAATACGAACATTAGAAAGATTCGAATCTTCTTTTATCTTATCAGCAACACGGCAATCATTATTAAATGATGGGGTTGATGTTTCAAATACTATTATATCAGGTTCAAATTTATAAACGGCTTTTAAAAAATCATCCACAGAGATACCGTTTGCTGGTGCATCTATAAGTTTAATATCATATCCTAGTTGGCGTATATAAGAAGCAGCATAGGCAAGATATAATGGTGGATGCATGACCGGAGTTGCATAATTAAATGTAGGAAATCTTACTGGTCTGAAAAAACTATCCTTATGTTCAAAAGTTGGAGGATTTGCAAATAATACCTTCATAAATTATGAATTGTAACATTGACTAGCAATTAATAAAAGATGTTTTTCTAATTAAATTGATATAAAAGATGATTTATGGTAATATTTCGAGTTAATTATGAATACTCCCACAGTTTCTATTGTAATACCTGCGTATAATAGTTCTAAAACCATTGCTTCTGCAATCGAGGGGTGTCTAAAACAGGACTATGATTCAAAAAAAATAGAAATCATAGTAGTTGACGACGGATCCCAAGATAATACTAAGAATATTGTAAATAGCTATAAGGTAAAATATATATATCAAACTAATCAAGGTCCTGCTACAGCTCGGAATAACGGATGGAAACATGCTAATGGTGAAATAATAGCATTCCTTGATTCAGACTGCATACCACGTAAATATTGGCTTAGCAAAATGGTTAACCATTATAATTTACCATCTGTAGTATGTGTCGGGAGCCGCTATGGAATTGCAAATAGAGAAAGCCTTTTAGCGTGTTGCATTTTTTTTGAATTCATTGTCCGTTATAAACGAATGCCTCGTCACCCTAAATTTTTAGGATCACATGGTTACTCATTCCGTAAATCATTTCTTGAAACTATCGGCGGATATTCAGAAGAGTATAAAATGGCCAGCCATGAAGATAATGAACTAGCATATAGGATTATTGCAAGAGGTTATACAACTGTGTTCGATAAAACTAACATAGTCGAACATCATTTCCCAACAAATATTTTTAAATATTTAAGGATCCAGTTTTGGCATGGTTTCTGGAGAATGAAGCTTTACGTCGATCATCCCCATATGATCACAGGGGACGATTATAGTGATATATGGGATTATGCACAACCCCCTCTTATGTTAGCTTTTCTAATCCTTTTACCATTTACATTTTATAAAACAATCATGTTTTTAGATTTATTTATTTTAGCATGTGTTGTTTTTTTACAAATACCAATTACATTAAGTATTATTAGCTTATGCATGAGAAAAAGATATTTCGTTTATATTCCGTTTATGATTATGAGAGCTATTGCAAGAAGTTTAGGTATGGTAAAAGGCATAATTAAATTCTGGATTATAAAGGAAAGATAAATATGCGTATAAGTTACAACGAAATAAATAAAAATAAAATTTTAATCTTGTCTATTATTTTTATGATTGCTTTAACATTACGCTTAATTTCTGTCGTATTGTTTCCGCAATTCGCATGGGATTCAGGCGAGTACACTTCCCTCGCACATAATATACTTGCTAATCAAAATTTTACATTCGACGGTAGAATGCCTGTGGATTCCCGTGCACCTTTATATCCAGCATTTATAGCCGGGATATATTATTTTGCAGGTGAATCAAATTTTGCAGTTCGTATAATACAATCATTAATTGATACAATTACATGCTTTTATATCTATTTTATTGCGTTGGTCTTTTGGGAATCTATTTTGGTTGCTATAATTGCCGCGTTGATAGCATCTTTATATCCTTCATTGATTGGCTCAACTACATTTATCCTTTCTGAAACCTTGTCTGTACATTTATTAACTGGCTCAATCTTATCATTTATTTATGCATTAAAAATAAAAAAATACCGGTATTTTCTCCTAAGTGGGATCATATTAGGCCTTGCCACATTATGTAGGCCTGTAACATTTCTATATCCATTTATACTGGCTTTAATTTTTGCTCCTTTTTCTTATAAAAATAAAAATCTCATGAGGGGGCTTTTTGTTTTCGTTATATGTTTTGTTTTAACTTTGTTACCTTGGATACTTAGAAATGCATATCATTTCAAAAGATTTATACCGGTAAGTTCAAATGTCGGTGGAAACTTGTGGATAGGCAGCTATGAGCCATGGAACGGCTCATATCATCCTGACATAATGAAAATACGAAGTGATATCGGTTCAAAACTATACAAAGGAAAAATCGGTCATTTTTACGTCGATGATCATTTGAAACGTGATGCTTTAGAACGAATAATAAAAGATCCACTTGTTTACTTAAAATTATGCGTAAAAAAAACACTTCAATTTTGGGGACGTATTCCTGGGGAGATCGCAATATTAGATGGTCGCCCTTTTATCAAGTTATTAATCTATCTGCACCATTATAGTATGCTCATTCTTTTTATTACTGGTGTGATTATGATAATACATGCCCACAGAATTAACCTTATGCACATTGTTCCTCTTTCATTGATAGTTTATGTCACAGGCATACATGCTGCGCTAGTCGCACTCCCCCGGTATCGTATACCAATTATTCCCATGCTCATTATATTTATAAGTTATGGATCGTTTCATATTCTAGCATGTCTATTTAAGGACAAAGTGTCTAATACCTCGCGTGCATTATAAATTTCAATATATGAAGCATGCTCATCATTCAAAGCATTTTTTATATAATCTTTAATTAAATGCCTGTATCCCATGCTTTCAATTAATGTAAAGTAATTATCGCCAATTTGATTTTTAATACGTATAATTGGTTTAAATTTAGTTTCAATGAAATCTTTCGTTTCTTTTCTTATTACACGGTGACTCATAAAATCCATAACAATAAATTTATATTTTCCCTCCTTTAGTATTTTCTCAAGACCTTCTAATTTGGGTGGTATTTGTTCAGATACATTACGTCCAAAATAATACTCAAAATAAGCATTAGAGGTAGATAAATTTCGTTCCCCCTTGTTTTCTTTCAAATATACCATAGCATCCTCATAACCAGACTTTATTGTCAATAAATCAGCAACTTTACTCATACTTAATCCTGATAAAGCAATTGTAATTATGGTTACAACTATTATACTTCCTCTATTTTTTAACCGTATTAATCTAATAATGCTAATATATGCTATTGCAGCCGTAGCTGAAAAAAATGGTAGTGCAAGTGAAATATATCTTAATGAATTTCCCCGAGTTTTAAGACTAAGCATAGTAAATACAATAATAGGAGGAAAAGTTATAAGGATGTCTTTAATCTTATGTCTTTTTAAAAGAATAAATATACCTATAAATGAAATTACTGTGATGGGTATACTGTTTAGTTGGGATAAGAATTTCACGTATAGTGTGTGCGGGTAAATTTTTCCATGATGTGATTGTGAATTAAGATAAAATAGGAGTTGATCAAAATAACCTGAAATATCTTGTGGGATATGCTGAAATTTGACAGAAAAATTAGAAACAAACCTTAACGGCCAAAAAGGCATATCGCATAATAAAGGAATGAATATAAATGAAATTGTTAATAATAAAATTCTTTTTATTGTTATTTTTTTATTGGCATGTTTTGTGGGGAAAAAATTGAATAATTCTAACAACCAAATAATTGGGATGGCAATTATCCATCGATAACATAAAGTTAAGCTAATTCCTAATGACAATCCGCATAATATCAAAATATTTGTATAAGATTGACCTTTATCTCTTTTGATGCTTTTCTCATATAAATATAAACCAAGTATAAAGAAAAATATAGAATTTGTCTCAGGCACACCGAGACGGGAAATGTATATAAAATATCCGGATGTTGCTAAAAATAAAGACGCAATAATACCTGTAATAGCGTCATACCATGAACGCATAAGTATAAAAATTAAACCTACAGTTAAAACTCCGAAGAAGGCCGAAACAAATTTTGATGTATATACATTAAGTCCCAAAAACAATGAAAATAAGTATATAAATAAACCATGCAATGGCTTTGCTGAAGATGGGGGCCAGCCTTGTAATGTTTTAATTAAATATTCAGAATCAATAGTTTTATTTATTATTTTTTGAGTGATTTCAAAAATATTACCTATAACACTTCTGTAAAATAAAGCTTCGTTCATATACATTCCCTCGTCCCATGAAATAAATCCCTGATTTATAAGATTATAAAAACGCGGCAATGTAGCGATAATTAATATTAAAATAACTATGATTATTTGTGTTCTTTTATTCATGACTTATTTATTTTTTGATTTATTTCACGCCTCAAGCATGCCAGTTGTTCAGACATTAAAGCAAATACAAAAACAATTATTCCAACTACCCATAAAAGTATCGTTGTATCAGCTATATTTTTTTGCATAAAATCTCTTATCAAAAATATTATACCGCTTAAGAAAAATGCGAAACTTATTGGCATAATAACTCTTAAGGGATAAAAGTATATAATTGTCTTTAATATCATTATAAAAAATGAATATGTATCACGGAATATATTAAAAGATGATTTCCCTTTTCTTTTACTATAACTTATTGGTAAAAAATTTACTGTATACCCACTTGCAAGATAACAAAGAGTTATTGTACTTACCCATGAATGACCGTTAGGAAGTAAATATAAAAATTGTTTAGTCTTATCTTTATCCATACCACGCAACCCAGAATTCAAATCCGGAATATTAGTATGTGTTAGCATACCTGCCAGTTTATTGAACAAATATTTCATAAAAGACCTTAGGGGTTTTAATGTGCCTTTTTCTTTAATACGTGCTCCGATAACCATATCATATTCATCCAGTAATTTAGTTACTTTTGGCAGATCTTGTGGGTCATAAGTTGAGTCTGCGTCTATAAAAAGTATCTTATCAGATTTAGCATGCAGCACACCTGTAGTACGCGCTGCTCCGACTCCCCTTCTAGTTTTATGCTCAATTAAACGTATTTCTTTGCATTTCCTTTCTTTAATAATATCTTGGCTCATATCATTTGACCCGTCATCGATAACCAATATTTCAAATTGGTCTTTACCAAAATTATCACGCATTATTTTTATTGTTAAATCTATAAGAGCCCCAATACTTTTTTCTTCATTATAAACAGGAACAATCAGACTAATCATTTTAAAATCCCCCCAATAAGTATTTATTTTTTATTAATTCCTTTTAATTGCATATATAGTTACTATATCAAATAAATTAACAGGCATTAAAATGTGCGATAAAAATGAATCCTGTTTTGCATATCCTTTTGAAGGTAAAAATATGCGTATAAGCCTATCAAAAATATGTGCAACTGAGTAAAAAGACCAGTCATAGCTGACTTTTTTAATTGCAAATTTAGATTCAATCAATAGATTCAATAATATGTTTTTAGAAAAGAAATATAAATGTTCCGGGACATTATATAAATGCCATCGTTTTCCTGTTAATTTTCTAAAAAGGCTTTCTATATCACCCGTCTGTATTACAATCAATCCATCAGGTTTTAATATTCTGTATATTTCATTAATATCATCTTTAGGATGAATTAGATGTTCTATTGCATCCCACATTGTTACAACATTAAATGCGTCAGTTTTAAAATCGCATAAATCGAATGGTTTATTTATTATATTGATATTAAGATTATTTTTGGCATATGAGGATGCAAATTTCGATATCTCTACCCCTTTCACATTAAAATATTTTTTTGCTTCATCTAGAAAAAAACCTGGGCCGCAGCCAATATCTAATAAATTACCGCCTGGTATAATTTTTAATATATTTTTTATTCTTTTTCGAAAGGTTTTTCTTAAAGCATCCTCCATTGTAAAATAGTTTGGATATCCCCTTGTCTTCCACGTTCCATTCTCATTTTTAAAGTATTGTTCTGCGTATATATTATGGAGGTGTTCAGAAGACAAATCATAATCAAGGCAAATCAAACCGCAATTATTGCATTTGATAATATTATAGGTATCTTTGGTTTGAAATATGGCAAAATTAGAACATCCACAAAATTCACATTTTTTAATATATTTGGGTATGAACTCTGAAGTGTCCTTATTCGGAGATATAGCCATTTTAAAATAATTAATTATTAAACCCCTTCTTCCAATCGATTACATAAAGGGGCCTTTGTTTAACTTCTTCATAAATCCTCAAAACGTATTCGCCTAATATTCCAATTGAAATGAATAAAAAACTGAATAAAAATAGAATAAATATCACCAGCGATGTATAACCAGGAAGAATTTGAGGGTTATTTATCCATACAGCCAACGAAAAAATAATATAACATACATTAAAAATGACAATAACTATACCAACGTAAGTGGTAACACGTAAAGGGAAAGCAGAAAAGGCAAATACACCATATGATGCTAATTTTGCAAGCTTTTTTAATGTATATTTTGGTTTCCCAGCAAACCTTTCTGGACAAATATATTGTATTGTGCCGTGCCTAAAGCCTATCCATTGAGAAAGGCCTCGTAAATATCTTTCTCTTTCTCTCATTCGTTTTATAACCTGCAAAGCTTTCTGTGTGTATAACCTATAATCTGATGCATGTGCTTCAACATTAATATTCGTAATCTTCTTTAGTATCATATAATAGCATGCAGAAAGAATATTTTTTATGAACCCTCTTTTTACAGTGTATTCTTTAACCCCACTTACAATATCATATCCTTCATCAGCTTTATCTATAAATTGAGGGATCAATTCAGGTGGATGTTGAAGATCGGCATCCATAGTTATATTGTATTTACCATCAGCGTGATCAATACCTGCTGATATTGCAAGTTGATGTCCATGATTACGTGACAGCTTAATAATTTTGATTGATTTATCATTGTTTTGCAAAGAAAGCAGTATGTCTAATGTCCCGTCACATGAGCCATCATCAATAAATATTATTTCATAACTATATTTTATCTTTTTGCATACATCTGTTAATTTTTTAAACAATTCTCGAATATTTTCTTCCTCATTGTATACAGGTATAATAATGGATAAATATAAATTGTTCATCTTGATATTAACTCCGATCTTTCGATTATTTTATTATTTTGAGTAATTGCTTAACTTATATTTAAATTACGCTTTCTACCCCATATAATATTAGTAAATATACTGTCAAAAGTTTTTTCTATCATTGTTTTCGGTTTATTATGTATAAGCCTATTCATCATAGCAATTATACGATGTGGCCTCAATAAAAATTGTATTATATAAAAAAGGATCATGCCGCCGACAGTAATAAATTTGATTGAGCTATTAGAAATATACTTCGACCATGATTTCATATTACTAACTTCGTTATAGATATTGTGTGACAGGAATTGATCATATTGATCAGAATTATAATTTATTTCCTTTTTTTTAACCAATTGGAAAAATATCTCACTTCCCGGGTATGGGACTAATGGAAATATTGCTACATCATGTACTCCTGCCCATGCCATTTGAATAACAAACCATAAGCTTTCTAATACCTCTTTTTTCCTTTGTCCTGGAAAGCCAATTACAATATTGGCCTTCACTATAATATTATTCTTCGATGCTTGATTTATAAAATCTAATGTTTTTTTAAGATCAATATTTTTATTAATTCTTTCAAGGGTTTTTTTTGAACCGCTTTCAGGGGCACATGTAAGCATACGGCATCCACTGTCGTAAAGGAGCTTTAAAACATCATTATCTAATGTTTCTGTACGTGTACCAGACGGCATAGACCAAGTTATATTTAATTGCTCCCGTATTATTAAATTTGTAAATTCAACCAACCATTCTTTTTTAATAATGGTAGTAAGGTCATAAAACTCAAAATTCGTTACGTCATATTTATTAACATAATATTTCATTTCTTCAAATAATTTTAATGGATTCCTGGGGATCCATTTTGATTGCCACATTAATGGATTCGAACAAAATGTACATTTATAAGGACATCCACGGGAGGCAATCATTGGCATTGTACGCCCACGGGGAGTGTTCATACTAAATCCGCTTTTGAAATAATTTTCCATAGGTATTTCATCCCATGAAGGCCATGGTATTTTATCGATCTCTTGTATCCTTGGACGTTGCGGCGTTAATTTAATATTTCCATCTGAATCCCTAAATGCAATCCCATTTACGGAATATTTTTTATCGTATTTATTATTTTCAATTAAATTAACCAATTCAATTATAGTCTCTTCCCCTTCTCCCAAGACACAACAAAATAATTCCGGATGTTTGCTAAGTAAATATGAAGGATCGGCGGTAACATGTTCGCCACCTAAAATTACTGGGATATTTGAAAATTTTGAGAGAATCTTTTCGACAATTAAATTGACATAAATCCACTCGTTCGAAAACATACATGATATGCCAATAACATCTGTTTCATAAGGAATTTGGTTTATTATCTCATCAGCAAGTAACCCATTTATTAATAATCGTGAATTATTAATTTTAGTGAATTTATTAAGAGCTTGCCCAAATGAATCTATAAAACAAACTTTATGACCATTTTGTTTCAAACATGATGTAATATAAGCAGGACCAATTGGGGGGACACCCTGCGATGTAGTTATTGCATAATAAGGTAGTACGGCGGGGGGTCTTATAATTGTAATAACAGACATTTATTTGGGGATCCTATATATTACAAAACGTTCATTTTTATATATTCTATCAAATGTTAATTTCTTTTGTTTTTCAAATATTATGTAACCAATTTTATATTTTTTTGCAATCCGAATTATATATTTTTCTTTAATTTCATTATATTTTTTTCTTATTTCGGGCAAACATTTCCATCCGTTCTCTGGTAAAGAATATAAGTCATCTAATCCTAACACATCCTCCATCCTTCTTTTCCATTCTAATATATCGTTCGTTGAATAAGGAGTTGATTTATAATTAACAAGCTCCCTCCTTTCAGCATATAAATGAAAACCTGAAATGTATGGTGGCGAAATAAATGTATCATTAATGTCAGAGTTTTCTTTTATCCAATTGAATAGTTTTTTTGATTGGCTCGTTATTCTAAGATTTATGTTTATGTTGTATAGAGGCCTGTTATAAATTTGAAAATAAATTGTTACACATACAAGAAGAATTAACGGTATATATTGGGTTGATATTTTCATCTTTTGGTTAAAATTTAATATAATGCCTAAAATAATCGCACATAACATAATTGATATTGAATTTAAGTTGATGTTAAATTTACCTAAATAAAACATTATTTGCTCATTATTAATAAAAATCAATGATATAGAAAATATACAAAATATTATAAATATAGCTTTTGAGTTTATTTTAATAATCTCAATTTTATTGTAAAAATAATGAAACAAAAATAATGTTAATCCGACTAGTGTACTCATACAGAAAATTATACCCACTGAAATTGAAAACAAAATTGAACGCATGTTTTCATTTAAACTTTGATATAAATAATTTGCTAAATACATCAAGGAGAATAATGATATAAATATTGACATACGTAAGTAATGGAATTTGGCTATAAAATCTAGTGGTATTATTTCTGTAAATAAATATTGTAGAAATATACCGGCAAATATTGTTAATGTAAAAAATATTACATTTTTATCGTTTTTGGTTTTATTTTTATTGGCAATAGACAATACTCCAATGGTAGTAATAAAAATAAATTTAATTATTGTACTTCTACATTCAGATAATATGAAATGATGGGGTGCCCTAAAATGAACAAATTCTATAAAAATATTACCGACAGATGAATTATCAAATGTATTATTCTGACTTAAAACAACAAATATTGGTATAGATGAAACCATTAAATATAAAAATGCAGGAAAGATAACTGATTTTATAGCAACTGCAAACATTCCTCTATTTAATAAGAAATATGCAACAAAAAATGTTATAAATAAATTTACACCTAATGATATATGGACAAATGTGATTAAACCAGCAAGCAAAAATGAATATTTTGTTTTATTTTGCAAAAAGTATCTTATCGCATGAATAGCAAGTGCATTTGCCAAAAAGGAGCTTTCATATGTATTAGAATGGATTAAGAGATCCGCTTCAATACCACTAACTTGCCACGTCATAAGTATTGGGAATAAAAAATAAAACGGTATCTTACTATTAAAAATATAATCGGATAGTTTCTTGAAACCGGTTACATAAATTACAATTGTTACACAATACGAAATAAAAAAAAGTATTGGCAACGAACAAAATGGAAGAAGGAATGCATAAAATGTTTTAAACAAATAATGATATGGTACAAGTGCATTAATATACCAATCGTTATTTAAAAATTGCGGGTTTGCAATCTTATAAATGCTTGGAATAAAATGAGGATGGTTTCTTTCTCCAAATATATACCCTTTGTAAAATAAAAAGGTCAGACTTAATAGAATTAAAAATATTAGAGCGGCAACCTTATGATTTATTTTTTCTATTTTAAGGTGTTTAAAATTAAACATATACATTTTATAATGCTACGATTCAAAACGGCAACGTAGTAGCCAATATAATGCAATTATACCGTCTCTCCATGTTATCTTTTTACCTTCGGCATATGTTCTTCCGTAATATGTTATAGGAACTTCATAAACACGTAATTTCTTTTTCATGATTTTTGCTGTAACTTCTGCTTCAAACCCGAATGAATTAGACTTAAGTTTTAAATCTTTAACAATCTCGGTTCTAAATGCTTTATAGCATGTTTCAAGGTCAGTAAAAGTAGAGTTATAAAGTATATTTGCAACTAGATTTATGAGTTTATTTCCAAGTAAATGATGGAAATAAAATATCCTCGTACGGAATAAAAATCTCGAGCCATAAACAACATCTGCTTTCCCCTTGAAGATAAGCTCAATTAAATGCGGATATTCTGCCGGGTCATATTCAAGGTCAGCATCTTGTATAACTGTTATATCACCGTTTATTTTCTGTAATCCTGTTCTTATTGCAGCACCCTTACCTAGATTTCTATCATGATAAATTACTTTTATTTGCTTATTATCAATCGATTCCAAAAACTCCCGTGTGCCGTCACTTGACTTATCGTCTACGATAATGAGCTCTTTGGCCAAATTAACAGCCATTACCTTATTAATTATTTCCTTAATTGTATTTATTTCATTAAAAACCGGCATTACAATTGATATAAGCATATTTACACTCCCTCTTATTTCGATTAATAAGCCTCGAGAAATTCGTTACAAAAAATTATGATTCTGAATCAAACAATTCTTGTATTTTTAAAAATCCTTTATCTCTTTTTTTTATCTTCTTTACAGGAATTCCAGCATATATATAAAGCTGTTTTAAATTCCCTTTTACTAATGATAAAGCTCCCACAACTGCGCCCATACCTATATTAACACCTGGTAATATAACAGCTCCTGTACCTACTAATACGTGTTTTTGGAAAATAACCGGGGCATTATTAACATTTTTATACTTATCGGGTATAGTTGCGTTTGTCATATATTTCCCAGAATAATCATCATTACTTGAAAATACTGCTACCCTTGTGGATAAGGCAACAAAATCATTTATCTTTATCTTCCGGGCCCCTATTAATGACACGTAGCATGAAATATGCACATTTGAACCTATTTCAATGCCACCCGATCCGGCAGACAAAATGCAAAAATCATCTATTCTTGTATTGTCGCCAATAGATATTCTTTCAGGGTTATAAATTGATGCCTTTTCTGATATCTTGACATTTTTGCCTAAATGCTTTAGCTTCATTTTTTTTAACTTTTTGTACGATAAAAAACTCATATAAAATCACCTCTAATCGTGCTTTATATATTCTTGAAATAATGAATCATAATCTATATTCTTATATTCGATAGTATTAAAATATTCCATTGCTCTGAAACTCATGTGCAATACTTCATCAATATTAGCATAACAAAATAATCCTTGTCTGCCTAATGTAACGAGATTCCTAAATTTCTCTAAATAGGAAAATATTGTTCTTAACTTTTTTTGAAAACCTATCCTAAACCTAGGATAAGTGTGTGAAAGGCGCTCAGAAAAACATCCTTCGACAATCTCGTTTTTTAAAATCCCCCTTTTTTCTAATTCTTCTATCGTATAGGAGAATAATTCTTCGTCAGATGCATTCCATATTTCATCATTTATAAAACAGGTAAATTCCACACAAACTGCATTTTTACCTTCAGGTACGCAATATTTTGAAAACCTCCTTAAGTCATATATTCTGTTAAATTTAATATTAGGATTCTGAAAATATATAACAGGGCTTTGTAATATTTCCTCCTGTGAACACTTCAAATACAATAATCTTCCGGAACAAAAATCCAGTTTTTTTGCGGCTTGCATAACATCTTCACTTGGTAAAGGTCTTAGCAATAAAACTAATTCATTAATCGGAATAGTTGAAAAAAGAAAATCAACATCCTTTATATTTTCTTTATTATTACTTGCATATTGAATTTTCTTAATAGAAAAATCATCGTGCTCAATCGATTCTATAGTGGAACTAAGAGAAATTATACAATTCTTATCTTTTATTTTGTTATAAAAATAGTTGGTAACTTGTTGTATCCCATATTTTGGATAAAAACATCTTACTTGACTACTATCTTCAGGATGAAATTTTGTTGTATTCATTTTTATTAATTTGCGTATATAATCAGTAAGACTAATAATTGGTACTCTTTTTTGAGCTACGTATGCGCTAATTTTATCAGATTGTATTTTCCAGGCCTTTTCAGCATATGGGCCGAAATAAATATTATACAATGTTCTACCGAACCTGTTTGTGATCCATGATTTAAATGATTCATCATCTTTGGGATTACGTATAAACATCAAACATCTTGCTATTAAAAAATCAAACAGAGCCCTTATTCTATCTTTAATAGATAACACCTTTAACGTTCTTACACCTTTTAATGGGTAATCTACAAATTGATTGTTAAAATATATTTTAACTTTGAAATTAATTTCCATCAGATCGCTGTTTAATATTTTATATAAAAAATTAATGATATCCGTTTTATTTGTATGTATGTTATGTGGACCTAAGTCAAATAAATATTTACCATCACAGATTGTTCTGCTTAAACCACCTACATAATCTTTTTTTTCAATTATGTTTATATTATTTTCTGACTTTGATAAATGCCATGCGATTGATAATCCTGTTGGCCCAGCTCCTAGAATAAATATATTTTTATTTTTTTGCATAAATACCTATAAATCAATTAAACGGGATTAATCAATTTTAACTTATTCTTTGAATAATACTTTCTTATTTGATTTCTCATTTTATAGGCTTTTTTTATTATATAGACAATTTTTTCTAACCTTTTATCGCCAATATCTGGAAAACATGGTAAGCACAATATTGAGTTTGATATTTCGTCGGTGTTAATTAGCTTTTTATGGCTTTTATGTTTTTTATTATACGGTGGATGATTATGACAACCCGGAAAGTAATAACGCCTTGTTATTACATTTTCTTTCCAGAAAATATCACAAAGTTGATCTCGTGTAATAATAAAATCTTTATGAATAATAATTGGATAGTAATTATAATTCGACTCGCAGCCAGGTCGGATTTTATATGTTTTAATCCCTGGAATGTCTTTTAATAGAGCATTGTATCTATTAAAGTTTTCTTTGTTATCTTTAATGTTTTTCTCAATATTTCTCAAACTATAAAGTCCTATTGCTGCTGATAGCTCGTTCATTTTTGCATTTATTCCTAAAGATACAACTCTATCGTATCCTTTAAAACCGAAATTCTGCATAAGTCTTATTTTTTTTGATAGAGTTGTATTGTTTGTTGAAATGAATCCGCCTTCAAGTGTATTTATTATCTTTGTTGCATGTAAACTAAAAACTTCTAAATCACCAAAATTTCCAACTCGCTTATCTCCATAAAGACTCCCGAGTGCTTGCGCTGAATCAAAAATTAGCTTTAATTTATGACGTTTACAAATTTCTTTAAGACGTCTAATGTTACATGGGTTTCCGAAGATATTCACACCCATAATAGCATTAGTTTTTTTGTTAATGCGAGATTCTAAATTTGTTGTATCGATGGTAAAATAGTCGGGCTCTATATCGACGAAAACCGGGGTTAATCCTTCCCATGTGGCACTATGTGCACTGGCAACAAATGTAAATGACGGCATTAATATCTCATCTCGAATATCTAAGGCTCTAAAGGCTAATTGAAGCCCTATTGTTCCGGATGAGGTAAGAATTACATGTTTAGCTCCGATATATTTTTGTAATTTTTCCTCAAATTTCTGGACATAATATCCATGGTTTGTTAAATAACGGCTAGCATTTAGCTTATTAATAATTTTAAATATATCCTTTTTTGGTGGCAGATATGGCCTGACAATGTAAATAGGTTTTTTAAATACAGGCCTTTTACCGAATATCTTAAGAGTCATATTAAAAATAAATTTTATATTTCATTAAAATTGCAATGATTTATTTCAAAATTCTGTATGATATGGCATACTTATATGATATTATTGTTAATTAAAGGATTTATTATGAAGCAAATCTATGTTAAATGCAAGAATAACATTATATACAATTATTTAAATGCTTACTAATAATAAACATATATTCTTTATTGCTTTTTTGCTTACTTTAAGTTTTATTATGCGTTTATGTTTCAATTTAATTTTTGTGGGTATTGAGTCCCTGCCAGGTAGATCTTCTATTGATGCACCAGATGAAAATAAATATCACAATATGGCAATATCAATCATTAATGGACAAGGGTTTCGAGGCAAGGCTTATAATCCACCCGGGTATCCTTTATTTTTAAGTTTAATTTATAATATTTTTGGATTAAATACATTTGCCGTACGTATTGTTCAGTCATTACTTTCATCTATTATGGTTATATTTATATTTTATATTGCACAAATAGCTTACGACAAAAATACCGCGATTTTAGCAGGCCTTATTTCTATGATATATCCATTCTTTGTTTACTGGACAGGTGCTCTTTTGACAGAAACATTATTTATTTTTTTATATGTAATTAGTATATTTTTTATTTATCGCTTTTTACTAACAAAATCTCAACTTTGGAATATTGTAGGATCATTTTCCTTAGGTCTTACTACTCTTGTACGACCTGTAGTATTAAGTTTACCATTATTCATTTTAATCTTTTACCTGTTAAATAATAAATCACTCAAAAGTTGTCTATTAAATATTTTTATATTTTGTTTAATATATTTTTCTGTATTGGCCCCGTGGACAATTCGTAATTATTTAATCTTTGATCGTTTTATACCTGTGACTACATCATCAGGTATTAATCTATTGGCCGGAATGAACAAACAAGTTTTAAATGATATAAATATGTCTGGAAAATTAACACGTGGGGCCTTAGATGAATACAATGAATACCTGGTAAATTTAGATGAAAATCAACGAGATATTGAAGCAACCAAACTTGCCATTGGTTATTATAAAAAATTATTTAAGGAAAATCCCTTATTTATAATAAAAGTTATGTGGAAAAAATGGAAAGCATTTTGGAATATTTTCCCAAGCAATAGGGGGCAATTAGCAAAAGTTATGAGTCTATTAAGCTATGGACTACTTTTGCCATTTTTTATATTAGGGTGTATATTATCTATATTTAGAAAAAATACCTTACTAATAATTTTCGTTATCTTAAACTCCGTAATAATATGTCTGGTTTATTATGCCAATATTCGATATAGATTCCCTATGGAACCATTCTTTATTATTGTTGCATCATTTGGTATTTTATTTATTAAAGAGAAGTTAATAAATAAAATACCAAACGTATAATATATCTCTGTCAAAATTTAATTATCAATTTCTATCCTTGATTAATTTCAAGTACATTTCTTCTGTTTCCCTTATCATAGATTCAATTGCATAATTTTTCTTAATATCATTATGAGCACAGTCGCCATAATTTTTGGCAAGGTTTTTATCATTTAAAATATTTAATATTGATTCTGCTAGTATCTTTTCTTCATTTTCCGGTACAACGAGTCCTGTTTTATTATTTATTACTACCTCCCCCATTCCACCCACATCTGTGACAACTGCAGCTTTCTTTGCAGCCATAGCTTCAAGTAGCGATACAGGGACGCCCTCCCATAAAGATGATAATACAAAACAATCAAATATAGACAATATTTCAGGTATATTCTCAATAAATCCTAAAAAATAAAAATATTTTTCAAGGGATAATGATTTTATTTTATTTTTAAGTTTATTTAGTTCCGGTCCGTTACCAACAATAACAAACAATATATCTGGTTTTGCTTTAATAACATACGATGCTGCATTAATTAAAAGAATATGGTTTTTGACTTTTGTTAATGATCCAATAGTCCCTACTATTTCTTTATTATTTGGCAGTCCATATTTCTCTTTTATATTGTCGATTTTAGTTATATTTTCGAATTTGCTTAGTTCTACGCCATTTTTAATAACTTTTATTTTTATGCTGGATATTTTTGTTTTATTAATCATATATTTTTTAGCGGAATTGCAGATTACAGTTTCCATAGTAACCATAAAATTTGTAAGTCTATAAAAAGGTAAATGCCATAATGCTCCTTTCTCTATGGTATGAACAGAAGAAATATTGATTGGGATACTATATAATTTTGACAAAATTCTTGATAATATATTTGCATGGAACATAAATGAATGAACTATATCGTATTTATTTTTCTTTAAAAAAGAAAATAATTTAATTAATTTTAATATATCCCATTTATTTCTCATATTAATTGATTTAACTTTAATACCATTTTTTTCAAGTTTTTGACCGAAATAACCTTTATCCTGAAGAGATAAAACTGTTACGTCATATAAATTTTTGTCAATCCTTCTCGCCATCTCATAAAGCATTGTCTCAGCGCCACCAACATTTAACTCAGTAATTAGATAAAGTATGCGATACATATTTTTAATTAAGATTTTTTATGATATTTTCATTTTTAATAAATTTAAATATTTCATTTGCAAATATTTTATTTAACCTTTCATCCGGGTGTGCATCTAAAATAGAAGCACGATAGCCAGTATAATTTCTACCATATAATTCTTTATACAAATCTAAACATTTAATGCCGTTTATATGACAAAATTCTGAAACTACCTTATGCGTATTTTTATAAGGATAATTATCATCAAGTTTCAATGCATCTACAAGTAGTACAATAATGAAATCCGAGTTAATAGAATTAACAATTTCTTTAAATTCTAAAAGTGTTTCACTGTTACGTATCCAAGGTTTTGAATTTTCTTTATACAACTTATCAAAATATCCCGACTCTCCAAGTCCTCTTATATTTAATAAACGCAACAATACATTTATTCGTGGAGACAAATATTTATAGCAATATGATTTTCTTAAAATATGAACAATATTTTTTATGGATAATTCTTTTTTTATTTCTTTCTTGTAATTTTTATTTTCGCTTCTTTGAGGTATATTCACAATTGCATCATTATAATAATAACCTAGTATTACAATATCAGGCGTATATTCAATACCTTTACATTTGAAAAGTTCCAACTCTTGTTCAGTCGAATAATCATTTATCCCAAAATTTAAAACCTGAACATTTTTGTCAGATAAATTGTCTTGCAAAATATTCTCTAATTGTTTCGCATATGTTTGTTCATCGCTAACACCATGACCAAATGTAAAAGAATCACCAAATATTGCTATCCGTAAAGTGTTGTTTCCTTTTTCATTATTATAATATTTGCCCCGATATCCGTCCTTATTTATTGAAACATCCCTGCCAAGTATTTTTACGGTTATATTTGGCATATGCTCATGTGCAAGGTTTTTATTTTTACTTTTTTGCTGAAACACTCCATGACTTTTAGGCTCAATAATACGTAAAGTTATTTCTATGCCTATAACAACTAATGAACAGGTTATAATTAAAATAATTGTGTTAGCAAATATTTTCTTCATTATCAATAAATCTCCTAAACCACAACTCCAACATAAGTATATTCCATAATCTATAGCCGTGATTTATTTTACCCGAATGGTGTTCATTTATAATTTGCTTTACATAGTTAATATTCAAAATATTTCTTTCACTAACCCTTTTATTAGTTAATGTATGCACACAAAAGTCTTTTAACTCATTACACAACCAATCCCCGATGGGTACGCCAAATCCCATTTTAGGGCGTCTACAAATATGTTTTGGTAAAATATTTTTGAATGTTTCTCTTAATATCTTTTTTGATGAAAATATATCTAATTTCATGTCCGATTTTAAAGATGCTGAAAATTCAATTAATCTGTAATCTAGAAATGGTGATCGTGCTTCTAATGAATGCACCATAGTTGCGGTATCAATTTTGACTAGTAAGTCATCAGGCAGGTATGTCATTAAATCCATATATAAAATACTATCTATTATGTCATTATTGCCATTTGATAGAATATTTGATTTTAAATACTCATCATTATTATTTATATTATTTTTAATATCATCTACTAATAAATTATTTATCATTTGCTTAGTGTAGTGACA
>Ga0164318_10000663_pt1 | contig 27562 bp, 39 predicted proteins | sample GuaBasSedimGuay9_FD_113734 | JGI IMG/M metagenome (GOLD analysis project Ga0164318, IMG submission 113734) | Subseafloor sediment microbial communities from Guaymas Basin, Gulf of California, Mexico - Guay9, Core 4571-4, 0-3 cm | ecosystem: Environmental > Aquatic > Marine > Hydrothermal vents...
AGCTTTGTTCATGATGGGTATCACTTTACCAACAATGGGTTTAGTGTTACTTCCCATAGTTGGCGCTTTTATGGGTGGCATGGTAACAGCTGATATGATCTTTTTATTTTATGACATCCTAATTCCAGTGCTTGTGCTTTACCTTGCCCAAAATATGCTCGAGAAGAGACCTATAGCTTTTCCACAACCAGATGTGTCAAAACATCCTGAAGCTCCACCTCTTGGCAAAATAAAGCTTGGACACTTTCAAATACCAGTGTATTTGATTTCAGCGCTAGTGTTTGTAGTTTTTACAGCCCTGTTTTTAACACGTTATAATAGTAGAGGCGGTGCTACTAATCCTTCAGATGTGGATGTCTACTGGAGTCTACTTATTACTGTAGGTCTTGGATTAGCTGTTTGGTCTTATACATATCTTTACTCTAAACCTGTGGAGAAGATAAGACAGTTTATCCACGATATGGAAATTCACTTCGCAGACGCAATATTTCAGTTGGGTAGTAGGATGGAGGAGGGATTCCCTGCTGAAATAGCTCTGGTAAAAGTTGCTAAAGGTATGCGTTCTTCTTCTATATCTGTTTTCATCAACAAAATAGTTGATAACATGTACAAACTTGGCCACAATCTGGAAAAGGCGTTGTTCGACGAGAAAGAAGGAGCTATTAGGTACTTCCCTAGCACCATTATAGACTCCACCATGCGTGTGTTTGCTTCGGCTGCGAGAAAAAGTACAAAAGTGGCTGCAGACTCTTTAATAGCTATAAGTAATTATTTAAGAAAAGTTCATCAGATAGAAGAGAAACTTATGGACGTGCTAGCTGAGACAATGAGTGAGTTAAGGTTTCAAGCGTCTTTTGTTGCGCCAATTATTGGAGGCATTGTTGTTGGATTGACAACTATGGTTATTATTGTGCTTTCTTCTATACAATCAAAAATAGCTGAACTGCAAGCATCTCTTTCCACTGGAGGTATAAGTGGTATGTTTGCTATTGGAATGATAAAGATATCTAATTCTATTCCTCTTGACGTGTTTCAAATCATTGTTGGTGTTTATATGGTGGAGATTGTTGTCATAAGTGCTATTTTGTCAGCTAGAATTCAGTACGGTGAAGATAAACTGTCCCAGCTTCAACAAATATATAAGATGGTACTGCCTTCATTAATTATGTACCTAGCTGTTACGATACTGACCACTGTTATATTTGTTGGCGTTGGGAGAATGGCTGTTGTTATTGGTGAATCAGTATGAAGGGAGTGTCTGATATAGCAATAATAACATTTGTGTTAGGGTCAATAGTCATACTTTCTGGTATAGTTGGTGTTAAGGCGTACATGTGTGGCCCTTCTGTTGTGTCATCTTTTTGCAAGCATGTCCCACCAACTTACTCTCTTAGATATGAGAAGCAAGATGTGTTTGAAGCTTCATTGTCTGGCATCAACTTGTATCCTCTCAGTGGAAAGTTGAGCGTTGATTATTCCATAATAAAACATGGGGACAAGACCTCCGATTGCAGTGCTGACTACAACATCACTATTGGGGATGTAGTTATAGCTAACGGGACTGCTTATAGTAGTATAGAAGATACCGTGTCTTACGATGTCATGGTATCTGACATTAAAATAGACTGCGAGTCAATGAACAACGCTAATGTTTCTGTAAACGTTGGTAGCCCAGTCGGTTGTGCAGTTATTGATACAGTACCTGACAACAATTATGCTTCCTTGTCCATTTCCAATTATGTATCTGGGTACATTTACCCTGTTGATGTTTATGATTACAAGTTAGAATCGGTTTCTGTTGATGATGATTATGTTGTAGCAAATGTTTCATACTTTGGTGTTGCGGATTCAAAAGCTAGTTGCACTGTTTATGTGTCTCCTGATAACAAACACAAGGTATTTATTGGCAGCTTTGATGCTTCTGGTAGAAGATCAGGAAATAATTACGTAACCTATAGAAGTACTATTTACAGTGTTCGTATACCAGATTACCCGAGTAAGATTGGTAGCGTAAATTACACCGTCTCTTGTTATAGCTCTGATTGCAGTGATAGCAATAATGATTACACTTTGTACGTTCTGCGTGGTAGGATACCATCGCTTAATGTGACTTTTATCTATTCTCCGGTTAGTGGATTATCCCCATCTCAGTATCTGGATCCTGTTTCTCATTTTGATAACATTACTTCACACACCCTTACAGAGGAGTACAAAAGTAAACTTTTTGATAGAGTTAATTCTGTGTTTACAGATAGCTCATACTTGCCTGAATCAGACGTTTACGTGTTTTGGCTTCCTACCTATGTGATTAATATCTCTGCCAGTAGTCGCAATCCAAGAATTAACATAACTGTTCCTGTTGTTAATGATTCTCTTGTTGATGAGGTGTTTGATCGTGTTTACTCTGGGGCATCAGTAGTTATATTTGCAGACTATGTCTCTCAGATATTTGATTCTTACAAACATGCTTTAGGCATCACAAAGCCAGTTCTGATGGATACTGGGCCATCCTATGTTGAGTTAGATGACGAACTTAAATCAGATTTGGTGTATTACTCCTCTGATCCTTGTGCATGCCTAGAAGAGGGTAAATGTTACCTAAGCTCTAGGATCAGTTTTGTTAAAGAATGTTCAGATCCATATCATCCTGGTAAACTTGGGGCAATCTACACAAGCAGATTCTATAACTTCACAACAACTACTGCTAGGGTGCTAGCACACTATAAGGATATCCCTCTTGTGACTATTAACAACTACGGTAATGGAAAGGTTGTTGTTGTTCAAGGCAGTGTTGTTAGTACTGTTGACGCTCCTGAGAGAATTTGTTACAACACTAATACACAGCAAGACGTATGCAATAATCTTATTTACCTTGACAGCTTATATTTATCATACTTTGAGGTGGTCACATGAAAGGAGACTTAAACCTCATGATGCTCGTGATAATAACTGTGATAGTATTGGTTGTACTTGTATTGTTTGTGTTGTTTGCTAATCCATTTTCAACAGAGGCTGGAAATGAGACGTTTAGAGGATTGTGTGGTACATATGGCTGGTGTTAACAAAGGAGCAGTAGAGTTAACATTTAATTTAGTATTTGGCGTTATCATAGCAGCGGTAATAGGGTTAGTAATTTTTGCCAAGCTTGTCCCATTACTTGTGGACTCTTTTCGATTAGATGTTAGCCCAGTTACGTATACATATGCCTCTCTTCGTGGCGCACTCTTTGATAACAAGCTCGTGATGAAGTTCGCGCTTGGTGGGTATGAAATCCTTACAGTAAATATCCCCCGAATAAAGATAGATGAAATCATGAAACCGCCAACTCCAGATGTTAAAGTGATTTACGTAGACAACGAGACTGCTAAGAAGAAAGGTTATATTCTTCAAGATGGAACAGTTGACACAATGCGGTATCTTGCTGACGTTGTGGCTGATGAGATGATAAGATGTAAGAATATGTACAAAGGTAATCCAATGTTCCTTGTTGATAAACGTAAGTATGATAAATTAGGTTACCAGAATCCAATACCTTGTGCTGTTATCCATTACAATTTAAGTGATTACGATAGTATATCAATAAAGCAACTTTTTTACAACTCCACTTGTGATAGACCAAAGGAAGTATGCGAACTTAGCAAGTACTGTAAACTCGACGGTGATAAATGTGTGAGGCAGGACTCTCATCCTGTCTTGTTTATTGTAGCTTCAAATGGTAAATTGTACACCCCGTATTTGCCTTTTTCTGTATTTGGTGAAAATAGTGTTGGACCATTGTCTGACCCTCATGCAGAGGCTTGTAATGATGCCAAGCTTCCTGCAGCTGGAGAGATTGTTATAAGTTATGCTGACTTCTGGAATTTTCATGAAGGAGATGACTTTGTACTGGCACAGTATCTATCGGGTGGTACCATCGGAAGTGGTTATGTGATAAATAAACACGCATTTGGTTACTATGATGAGGCTGACTTAGGTAGCTGCGGCGCCCCAAGTGGAAGCTATATGTATGATCTTGATCCAAAGGATATTATAATTCTCTCTTCTGATAGTGTAGATGCTTCATGCGCTCCACAAAATTTGTTTACCTCATACTATGTCTGTCATTATGCTCGTAATTTGTTCACTACCCTCTACGTTTGCCGTTATACTCATGGTCCTGACTTATCTACTAGCTGTGAGTGCATACACAAACTTGGCAAAGAGTTCGTAGCTGAATGTATAAATATGGAAGTGGGTGTAGGATGAAAGCGCAAGTTCCATGGTCAACACTTGGGATGTACATAATAAGTATAATTGGTGTTCTAGCTACTATCCTAGTTGGCTATGTGATGATGAAATCTCCAAGCCTATCAGATACTAACGCCTTCTTTTGTTCTATTCAGGCTACACTTAAGGGATCGTACGGAAACGAGCTAAACGATTTTTATTATCATCATCATGATGGCACATTGTCTTCGATACGGAGTGTTGCAGAATTATGGCCAGATCCAAAATGCAGTGTTAAGTCAGTTGAATTTAACATGTCCAATTCGAATGATCCAGAACATGACTTTTCTGATAATCTATATGACACGTTAATGTACTGTGCTTCTATTTGGAGAGATAGAGGAAACCCATTATATCCTGGCAAGAACAATCCTTATCCTTGTGCGTCTATTAAACTATTAAACGCCAATGTTAATGTCACTAAAGTTTCTCAGAGACTACAGAATTACATTAAACCAGGATCTGATAAACCATTGATACAACAGATAGGCATGCCTGTTATTATAACTACTGGCACCTCTAAACCTACTATTTTAAGTGGGGATTACCTAGTCAGTGTTTACTTCTTTGATTTTCCTTGTGCTTATCGTGATAAGGATAATAAGAAATTCTGTGCTAGTAAAGGCCCTTGGCACTCCCCAGATGACTCTAATGTTGCTTTTCTTGATGACTACTCATCTGCAGAAGCTTGTGATTTGAGTACCTTTCTAGAGTGTTCTGCTCAATGCGGCCTTTTAGGACCCATAGGATTTTGTTGCTACTGGAAGGATGCTCAAGACAAATTTTACTTCGTCTCTCCAGATGGCCGGTCTTTCTTTAACTGGTTTAAATCATTAGATGATGTTAAATACGCTGACATGTTTATTGTAGTAATTGAGGAGGTGTAATAAACATGATGGAGGATGTACCAAAAATCGTATTGTTTGTGGTTGCACTGCTTGTTATTATTGTTGTGATTCTAATGTTTGCAAAGACAGGGAAACTCAACTTAGAATCAGTTAAGCAATCTTTAAATATATTCAACTTTATATAAATCTTTATGAAGGGTATGCAGCTCACTGCTGAGCAGATGGCGCTTTTAATAGTTTCTATTCTTGTAGTACTAGTGCTAATATCCTTCCTACTCGAGAGAGGATTAACGCTTCCAAACATATTTTCAAATCTTACATTGGGGTGATTTAATGAAAAAAGGAGCGAGCCTTCCAATAAACACAACAGTGATCTTAATCGTTGCGATAGTAACAATGGTTGTGTTCCTGTTGTTGTACTTCGGTGTCTTCAGAGGAAATACAGGCGTAGTAACAGATATTGGCAGCAATGTTACATCCAATTTGACGAATCAAACTTTAGACGTGCTCGGTAGTATCTAAGGCGATAAAATGAAGGCACAGAACATAACAATGACAATAGGTTCGATAATAGGTCTTGTTGTAGCTATATTTATATTTATTTACATTTTCTTTGGGTATGCGAAGCAATTTTCTTCATCGTTCTCTCCAGAGGTAGCAGAACATGAAATAAAAAAAGCATTTGAAGACGCTTGTCGCGGCAGTATTGGTGTTTACTCATCACAGCAATTTAGGAAGGGAGAACCTTACACATTGTATTTTTTAAACGCTACAGCTCTGTTTGATGAAAATTCTATAGCATATTCTGGTGAGCTTAATGCTCACGAATGTGTCTCTAAATTAGCGGATCAGGCACCTCGTAGTTTAAGAGAGTGTGGAGACAAATGCGCATGTTTTGTTAACAAAAGTTATGACTCGGATGTAACATCATCATCACCATCACCTTCAATGTCTCTTGGTTCTCGTCAATTTAAGATAGATTTATTAGATTGTGATGGTACTAACGTTCTTCCGTACAAAATATCTTGCTTCACGTTGTGTGGTACTCCTACTCTTGAATTCGGAAATAAGCTAATTAGAACTCCAGTTTGGAACAAGGAGAAACAGTTGATATATTTCCGTGTAAAGTTAGATAACGATCGTCTTAATCTATCAAAAGTAGAGTGGGTGGTGTGGGAGTAGTATGAAAGGCCAAGAGGAAACAATAGTACTTGTGTATTCCATAGTTATACCTGTTGTTGCATTAGCTATAGGAATAAGTATTATGTACTTTAGGCTAGAGCCTTCCTATGATCTTTCAAGGCTTATGAGCATCTACACGTCAGACTTATCAAGGTTATCTGACGTTGTTTATTCTACCCCTGGGGATGCAAAGTTATTCTACACCGGACCGAACATATGTGGTGATGGTGTGAATCTCTCATGTGTAAACATTGTTAACATCGTTCCAAGTTGGCAGGGAAATAAAGTTTACTTACGCTATACCTACTCTGATGGAAAGTCAAGGTTTGATTTCTCTACGCCAGCACTTGTTTCTCAAGACGTATCAAATATCACGCTTGGGAGAAGTGATGTTGCAGGATTCTCAGTTACTAAATTAGAGCAACGTGATATCTACCAATTTGTTGATATTTACCGACTTATTAATAGAGTGTGTTCAACGCACGAGTCTGTTTCTGTTTATTCTGTTTATGACTGCACGTTTGACTGTGATGAGGACACAATGTCATGTACTCTACCTGCTGATTACCTTAACTGTTCTGATTCCTCATGTGAACACGAGCACTTTTATATCACTGTTACATATCAGCTGCCTGTGGATATCATAGGCTGTAGGGGTAATAACAAGCTTGAGTATGTGAGCTCAAATCCGTGTAAGGTGAGGGTGGTCTAAGGATGAAAGGACAAATATTACAAACTCCTTTATTTAACATGATTGCAATAATCATGCTGATTATACTAATGCTTGTTATTGTATACAAGGAGAAAAGCATGTCAGAGTATATGTATCTTGATGAGGTGCAGTCGACATTGCATACTTACGCCCGTGCATACTTTTCATCTCCTAACTGCCTTGCCTATTCTGTTTCAAGACTGAAGTTTGTAAAGATAGGCTCGGATGATATTCCATTATACGGTAAAAGAGTTTATCCATTTGTTGTTGATCTAAACAAACTCATAGGTCTAAACCAGAATTGTTATAATAATTATTACGTGAAGGATGGCAATTTACTTTATTATGTTAAACGTACTGTAATGCTTTCCGGAGAGAGATACATAAAGTCTGGAACACGTTATGAGGACTCTATTGATAGTCCAGAGTGTGAACCAATGTACTCTTTTGATACATTTGTGCGTGTAACCGACGGTTACAGCAATGATGTAAGACATATAAATTACACATCTTGTGTTATTTATGGAGTTAAGGGTGAGAGTGAATGAGAGGCATTGCTATACAGTTGGATATGATTCTTTTACTTTTGGTAGTCCTAGTTTGGTCTCTCGTCACGTACACTATATACACAGCTGGAAATCTTGACGTTCTAAAACTAGGATACAAGGTGAAGGCCACCGAGCAGCCTATTCACCAAGATGAGCTTGCCGAGTATGGTATAATCAATGCTAGATACAATTTTCGCTACAACTGTAATGATGATCTATGCCGTGTCTACACTTTAGATGCTAAAAATGTTGGATGCTATACTGGTGAACCCTCTGATAATCAAATACCTTGTTACGGTATAATATACTCTGATGGAGTTAAAACAGGAGTTGTTGCTCATGATGTCCCGTAAATCACAGGCCATGACTATATCCACTTTCATATACATAGCAACGTTTGTAGTGATTGGATTACTCGCATGGTCTGGTATAGACATAAAGACCAGACTTGCTGGATCTTCTTCTGTTTACGAGTCTCAGCTAGCCGATCTATCCTACAAAGCAGAGATCATAAAAAATCTTGTTGACCAGGAGAGGCGCTATGCTTTTGACAGAGCTGTTTATTTCGCTGGAAGTTATGGTGTAAATGAAACCGAGTGTGGTTACATCCTTACACCATTACCAGAGTCGAAAATACCATACTGGAGGCATGGTTATTCTTGTTATCCATCAGAAGATGAACTGATTGGTGCTATAGAGAAGAATGCTAGATATTACTATAAAATTGATCCTGCTCTGAAGACGTATCTAGAAGACAAATACAAGGTTCGTATCGAACCTGCGTTTGTATTTGAGATGGAAAATATAACAAACACAACAGTAACGTATAATTGGTATCCTTTTGGTAATTCTAGGCTTGTGCTAGCTTCTAAAGATGGTGCTGTATTCTACGAGGATCAACTTTTTGTTCATAACATAGTAGAGAATCCTATACTCTCTCTTTACCGCACAGCTAGAGACATCGCAAGCGTAAATATTATTGATCCTGTTGCTGACATAAGTGATGTTGGCGTGTTTAATGTTACTCTCATAGAAAGAGAGAGGAAGCATGCAATTATAGCTCAGCAGGATGGAACATTGAATACAGTTAGTAAACTAGAGTACTCCTATCCAATTGTTGAATATTATTATGATGATTTACTACCTCTAGCTTATGCAATAAAGGAGCAGTACGGATACTGTTCTGAAGCTTCAGAGTACTCTACTCACCAAGAGTTATTATCATGTATTCGCGATTGGATTGCTGATGAGGTACCAAAGTATGTTAGCGCTTATCTATCACGCTATGGTGACGTGTCTTCTAACTTAACTGGTAAAGTCATTAGCTTCTCTATAGACTACAGTTTATCCGATTATTCAACTGTTTCAGGACTAGAAAGTTATGAAAAGAATAATCTTTACTGCAGTCAAAAATCTGCATGGGTTATTAATAACACATACTGCTATGACAGTGTATTTGATGTGAATGATGATGACGCGTCTAGAATAGAGGATGGGATAAACAACGTAGATTTAGAGTGTGGGTGTAAACAGGATCATGTATGCTCTACTGGTGGAGAATCTACAGACCCGACCTACTCTTATGTTGATGAGTTTGGTTTTAGACACAGAGGAGCTGAAACTACCGGCGTTTGTGCTTTTGATGGAACTAGTGCTTCTTGTAGTTCTAGCAATCTTGTGTACAAATCAGGTTGGTATGTCTGTCCTAGTGGGGACACATACTTGTTTGCATGTTATGATAGTTTCTCTGATGCCAGGTCTGGCATCACAACTGGATACTGTTTACTTGAGGATGAACCAAAATGCGTAAGCGACCCATCATTGATAGTAGAAGCTGAGCCAGGTGTTTATTCTACAACGTGCACAAACTCAAGAAAGTGTTGGCTTTATGATGGCAAAACCTCTGTAGAATCTGGCACAGAAAAAATAGACCTTAGCACAAGTGATCAAGGTGTTTGTGCCATTAGTGGTTCTGAAAACACTTGTGTTACAAGTGGAGTTGTGTCCTCACATAGTGGCCTCTTGTATGTAGGGTGTCATTATGAAGGTGATCCTTGCGATTCTGAGCTTGAGTCTTCATTTAGCCCAGACGGTGAATGCTCTAATGTTAATGGCCAGCTTAAGTGTTTAAAAGTTACTGGAACAGTAGAACAAGGTCTAGACAGAGTTGTAGAGATATCTTATCCTGCTAATCAGATGGTTTATGATTATTACGGTAAAGACGTTGGTGATACCGCATTGTTCATGTACGATGATGTTAAGATCGTTCCTCTACCCATCAATGTAAAATTCGGGTACAATGATGCTAGCACAGTTTATAACAATAACGCTCCACAGTCTAACGTTTGTAGATCAGGTGGTTACTGTTTTGTTGTGGACGAATCTAGCTGTACTGGGTATGCAAATCTTCAGTGTGATCCAAAACCTGTCGAAGCATGCAAGGAGTATGTTTATTACACTGGTGTTGAACATAGGTACTCGTACAATATTATAGCACAAGTTGAGGTTGATGGTTTGATTGTTGTTTACAATACAACTTATGTTGTGCCAGTTGTAATTGGGAGGGGTACAGAATGAAGTTGTGTACTATATTCATGTTTGCAGTTTTAGTTAGTGTGGCCTATGCTGCTTCACAGGCTTGTTCTGGTGACTTTATAGTTATGTACTCCCCTGTTAACTCTTCTTACTTAGCTTATAGTTCTGAGCAACCATTTGATATTTCAAGTATGAGATACGCCCCACTGTCAGATTGCGCATTTGATTTGGATGATAATCTGGACTTGTGTTCAGATTATGGATTTAGGTCGATGCAAATTGGAGACAATTCTATATGTTGCGGTGATGATCTGTTTGAGTATCCTGTGGTTTACAAGATATACGATGAGTACACTCATAAGATAGATACCAAGCCAGATTTGTCTTGCTGCGTGTCTGAATCATATTGTGTTAGAGGTGGTAAGTGTTATGCTCCAGGAAGTGATGTCATAATCTCTGGTGAAACATACTGGTGTGATAATGGCGTTTGGACAAGTTCACAGCATGCTACTACTTTCAAGTCCAAACTTTACTATCTTAACTCCCCTAAAAATTGTGGTGATGGATTTTGTGATCTAGCACATGGTGAAGATTGTTACTCCTGCCCTGATGATTGTCAAGGAGAGGGAACATGCACGGCATTGTGTAAGTATTGTGATAATAACGTTTTTGGGTATGGTGAATTAAGGAATAGTGGTGAAAAATGCATTGCTGATGCTCAGTGCGTTAGTCATAATTGTTTAGGAGGGGTTTGTGTATGAGAGGTCAAGCTGTTAATCAGTATCTACCTTCACTCATACTTGTTGTCATATTCATTGTTATCATCATGCTTGTTGTGTTACCTTTCTTTACAGGTACGCTTAATAAGATGGTTGGATCTGATGACGTGAAAAATTTCAAAGCACTTATGAATCTCATAACCAATAATTCTGGGGTCCGAGTCGCAGATCAGACTATTAGACTTGAGAATTCTATTGTGCTATTCTTTAACTACACAGACGACTTTAGAACTACTGCTACTTACTATCTGGATAAATATGGCAATTCGGAAAGTTATGAAGTATTAGACAATGGTTGTGTGAGAGGAGAGCCTTGTGCTTGTCTGATTACAGGGCCAAGTTTACCAGGCCCAACATACTATCATCCATCCCAAGGCGGAGTAGTACTATCCCCAATGTATGTCTATACTTATGAGTCATTCGATCACCAACCCTCTAATCTTGACATTGTTAAGAAGGGGTGGGATACGATAACGAAAGCGTCTAAAGAGTATATCTCCTTTGGTGGAAGAGGATTAAACTTCAATTTTACCTCGTGCACTCCAATTTCATCGAAGTGTACGTGCACATCGTGTGAGACTTACACTTCTGGTTTCTGTGAGAATTATGATTATTGTAAGTGGTCAGACATGAGGAATAAATGTATACCAACTAAGGAAGTTGCATCCCTTTCTTGCGTACCTCTCTCTAATAGTGACTATATCCTAGATCCTGATGCTTATCCAGAATTGCGTTATGTAGTGTATTACGTCTACGCTGTCAGGAAAGGCGCATCTTGTCTTCCTGTTAAGTTCAATACACACAATTGCCTCATCCAAATGGACGCTGAGTGCGAAACATAAGATTTTTAAATAATTCCTTCTCTGTTTTATCCACAGGGAGGTGCTACCATGGCAGAAGACAATGTCATCTTTGTTGGCAATAAACCAACTATGAACTATGTACTAGCTGTTGTGACGCAGTTTCACAACAACGCTAATGAAGTTGAAATCAGAGCTAGAGGGAGGGCAATATCCAAAGCAGTAGACGTTGTAGAGATAGTAAAGAACAAGTTCCTCAACGATGTTAAAGAGAAGAACATAGAGATAGGGACAGAGCAGGTTGACTCTGACAAAGGCAAGTTAAATGTTTCAACAATAACAATAGTGTTGTCAAGATGAAAACAGTAGAGCAAGGCGCATTCGTTGAACTTGAGTATGTTGGTAGGGTTGCTTCTACCAATTTTATTTTTGATGCAACTTCAAAGTTAGACCCAGACGTAGAAAAGGTGTCTGGACCTGTTAAGGTTGTAGTCGGTGAAAATTTTCTTATTAAGGGGCTTGAAGAGGCTTTGATAGGTAAAAGGGAGGGAGATGTTTTTGAGATTGAAATTTCTCCAGAGAAGGGGTTTGGTAAGAAGAAGGCTGAGTTAATTAAAATGGTTCCACTTAAAGATTTTTTAAAGTACGGTGTGAATCCAGAGCCAGGTATGCAAGTTGATTTTGATGGACTAATCGCAACTGTCAGGACCGTGACAAGTGGTAGAGTTATAGTTGACTTTAATCATCCGCTGTCTGGTCAAACGCTTAAATACAAAGTAAAGGTTAAAAGAATAATTGAAGACCCAAAGGAAAAAGTTAATATTCTAATAAAGCTTTATACTGGTAAGGATTTAGACGTGGTTTTACACGATGGGAAAGTAGAAATACCGGCTGAAGTGTTTGACATTGTTAAGGATAAGGTTAAGAAGTACACTGGACTTGAACCCGTGAAAGAGGTGAAGGAAGATGGAGTACCAAAAAAATGATGCTCGTGTTAGAAATTCTAAAACAAAGGAAATAGATGAAGAGCTTGAACGAATCGTATCCCAAAAAGGTGCGTCTATAAAAGTTGTAGGCGTTGGTGGGGGAGGAAATAATACTATCTCCAGAATGTATGAGATCGGTATAAAAGGAGTTGAGCTGATAGCTGTTAACACAGATGCTGCTCACTTACTTATAACCCAAGCAGATAACAAAATACTGATAGGTAAAGACCTAACTCAAGGTTTAGGTGCTGGTGCAGATCCTCGTATTGGTAGGGAAGCTGCTAAGGAGCAGTTAAATGACATTAAGAAGGCTCTTAAAGGCTCTGATATGGTTTTTGTCACTTGTGGATTAGGTGGTGGTACAGGTACTGGTGCTGCTCCTATTATAGCCGAGGCTTCTAAGTCCTTAGGTATACTAACTGTTGCTGTTGTTACACTACCTTTCTCTGTTGAAGGGAAAGCAAGAATGGAAAATGCTATGGACGGTTTAGAGAGGCTTGAGGAGGTTTGTGACACTATTATCGTGATACCAAATGATAAGCTGCTATCGCTTGTACCAGATCTCCCTCTCACAACAGCATTTAGAGTTGCAGATGAGATACTGACAAATGCTGTTAAAGGCATAGCAGAGTTGGTAACAACGTCTGGTTTAGTTAATCTTGACTTTGCAGACATAAAGGCAGTGATGTCAGAGGGCGGGGTGGCTATGATTGGAGTCGGTGAATCTGATTCTGAGAATAGGGCTATTGAAGCGGTTAACAAAGCAATAAACAACCCTCTACTTGACGTTGACATCTCACAGGCAACAGGTGCTCTTATAAATATAACTGGCGGTCCGGACATGACTTTGGATGAAGCAAATAAAATTGTTAAGATCGTGACAGATAAGCTGAGCGAGGATGCTAAGGTTATATTTGGAGCAAGACTTGTTCCAGACATGAAGAAGGCAATAAGAGTAACCTTAATAGTTACTGGCGTTACTTCACCACAGATATATGGTAAAGATAAGGAGATAGAAGCCAAAAAGAGGGAAGAAATAGGCAATGAGTTGGGTATAGAGTACATTAAGTAAATTATATAAAGGTGCTTTTTTGTTTACTTGCTTATGAATATAAGAGCTAAGTTGGCAGAGTACCGAAGGATATTAAAGATTGCAACGAAGCCTACGAAGCAAGAGCTTAAAGAAGCTATAATTGTTACTGGTATAGGCATGCTCATTGTAGGCTTCATGGGGTTTTTGGTGCAGACTGTCTTTGTTTTGGTGAGGGGGATATGATATATGCTGTCAAGACAACAACAGGAAGAGAACTCCAAGTTATGGAAAGACTTAACTCAAAGGCTAAGAAACACCCAGAATTAAATATCTATGCTATAATGAAGGCCCATGAGATAAGAGGTTACTTGTTTGTTGAGGCAGAGAGTGAAGAAGATGTTAACCAGCTCGTTTATGGTATAACCTATGCTAGAAGTGTTGTTAGCAAGCCAATCATGCTTGATGAACTGAAACACTTGTTTGAACCCGTTGCTCAAACAATAGACATAAAAGAAGGAGACATAGTAGAAGTTTCTTCTGGCCCGTTTAAGGGAGAGAAGGCTAAGGTTAGAAGGATTAATAAGCTTAAAGAAGAGGTTGTCATTGAGTTGCTTGAGGCAGCAGTGCCTATCCCCCTAACAGTTAAGCTTGATTCGGTTAGGGTTATAAGGAGGGAAGAGTGATATGCCAACTATAGATGTTATGGTGGAAGGTGGCAAGGCGACACCTGGACCTCCTCTTGGGCCAGCGTTAGGTCCACTTGGAGTAAATGCTGGGAAGGTAGTTGCCGAGATAAATGCTAAGACAAAACAGTTTGAGGGAATGAAGGTACCAGTTAAGGTTATAGTACATGAGGATAAGACATTTACCATTGAAGTTGGTGTTCCTCCAGCATCTCAGATGATACTTAAGGAAGCTAAGCTTGATAAAGGTTCAGGGAAAGCAGGATCTGAAGTAGTTGGAGATATCTCCCTTGAAGCACTAGTTAAGATAGCTAAGTCCAGAATGGACAAAACTCTTGCAAAGGATGTTAGAGCAGCTGTGAAGGAGTTACTTGGAACTTGTTTGTCAATGGGTCTAACTGTTAATGGAAAAGACCCGAGAGAGATAGATGTTAGTGCTGTACAATAAATTATATATAGAATAGGCTCTCATCATTCCCTATGGATGTGAAAAAATTCATTTCTTATCTTATCGTACTAGTTCTTGTACTACTTGTAGTTAAGCCACTCTTTGATGTTATAGTTTTGGCTATACTAACAGGTTTTCTTCTTCAGCCTGTTAAGGATAGGATAAATAAATACACAAAGAGAAGCGATGTTTCGTCTGCAATTTTGGTAGGATTGATAGGTCTGTTTGTTTTTATGCTGTTTCTTTACGGGATTTCAATTCTTCTTAGCTTGGCTCAGAAGGCTGCTATCAGTGGGGAAACTATATCTAGGGCCTTGCACGCTGCTGGTGTCCAACAGACTTACATTGATATAGTTAATGAGCAGTTTGGGAAGATAGTCTCTTGGTTTATGTCAGAGTCTCAGAACTTCTTACGTGGATTGAGTGTTAGCTTGATAAAGCTAGCTGTCTGGTTGTTCATAAGTTTTTACACTATAAAGGACTGGAATTATATCGTACTAGTTTCAAGGAGATTACTTGGTAAGGTTGTTAATAATAAACTTGTAGAGCGGGATATTGAAACATTTTTATCTATACTAGGGGGCACGTACAAACAATTCTTCTTTCAGTACCTCTTTGTTGCAGTAATAGTAGGATTCTTAGCGTTCTTTGCGTACACGGTTACAGGCACACCTTACGCTGCTTTCTTATCTATACTCTCTGCTCTCGCTGTTATATTTCCTATACTAACGACTTATCTTGTGTACCTGCCAGCTACTGCTTGGCATCTCTATGTTGGCCATATCTGGAGTGCTTTATTTTTGCTGGTGTACGGAACTGTTGTACTTTCAGTATTCCCAGCGTTCTATTTAACCCCAATGCTTACGTCTAGAAAGTCTAACATTCATCCTGTGCTTGTTTTAGTTGGTCTTATAGGCGGACCTATGTTCTTTGGACCTATAGGCTTTGTTTACGGTCCGCTCATTGTTGGTTTGGGCCAAAGCGTGTACAACTATTACTTAACAAAAGTATTGGAGTAATTATCAAAACATTTATAAATAGATTTCTTTATAGAGTATAAACCCGCATACTGCTTAGGCAGGAGGGCAAAAAATGGTTAATTTCCTTGAAGCAGTGAAGAAGGCACGGGATGTTGCTAAGCCTAGGAAGTTTAAGCAGAGTTTTGACCTTCAAATAGGTCTAAAGAAGATAGATTTAACCAAGCCTGAGAATCAGTTGAAATTAGTTATTGATCTACCCCACAAGATACGTGATCCAAAGATCTGTGCTTTTGTAGACAAGGAATTAGCGCTTAAAGCCAAGGAAGTGTTCTCAAAAGTTATTTTACCAGATGAGATGTCAGACTATGACAGAAAAGTTATGAAGAAGCTTGCTAAGGGCTATGACTTTTTTGTTGCTCAGGCGAATCTCATGTCTAAGGTGGCTACAACTTTTGGTAAGGTGCTTGGGCCTAAGGGAAAAATGCCAGATCCGAAGATGGGTGCTGTTCTATCTCCTAGCACAGATCTTCAGAAGGTTAAGGACAGGTTGTCCAGTGTAGTAAGAGTCTCTGTTAAGAAGTCACCTGTTATAAACTGCAAGATAGGCACAGAGGATATGTCTGATGAGGCTGTTGCAGACAACGCATCTGCCGTGTATGAAGCTGTTAAGAAGGCTTTGCCTCTTGGATCTGATCAAATAAAACATGTTTATGTAAAGTTGACTATGGGTAAAAGTGTGATGGTTGTATGAGAAAAGCAATAGAGCAAAAACAAAAGCAGGTTGACGAACTAGCTAAACTGTTTAGCAGGTTTAAGACAGTTGGGGTTATTGATCTCAGAGACTTGCCAGCTAGACAGTATAACACAATAAGAAAAAATTTGAGGTCTGCTGTTAGGATAGTATTCTGCAAAAAATCAGTCATAATCCGCGCTCTTGAAAAGTCTGGTATGAACAAACTTATTGAATATGTCCAAGGAATACCTGCACTTGTTCTTACAGACATGGATTCTTTCAGGCTAATGAAACTTATAAAAAAGAATTACACGCCAACTTATGCTAAAGCAGGACAGATAGCTCCTGAAGACATTGTAATAAAAGCAGGACCTACTCCTTTTGGTCCTGGGCCCATACTTAGTGAGTTTGGTAATGTTGGAATACCTGTTAAAGTTGTCTCTGGTAAGATAACTGTAATGAGTGATACAACTGTTGTTAAGAAAGGAGAGGAGATATCCGCACCCATTGCTAATATCCTATTGAAACTTGGCATAGAACCTATGAAGGTTGGGCTTAATCTTGTGGCCACAATTGAGAATGGAACCCTCTTCAAAAGAGAAGTATTAGACGTTGATGAGGAGGAGTTCATAAACAAAGTGTATAACGCCCACTTAGACGCGGTCAAGTTGGCGTTTGGCTTATCATTCCCAACAAGAGAGACAGTAGACATGTTGATAGCTGACGCACATGCTAAAGCTAGAGCTTTGGCCGTGTCTGTTCCGATTGTTTCAAAGGATACTATACGTGATGTTTTGGTTAGAGCATGTTCACAAGCTTTAATGTTAAAGGAGGTTTAAGTATATGGAGTATGTATATGCAGCTTTATTGCTTCACAAGGCTGGAACTGAGATAAGCGAAGACAACATCAAAAAGGTACTTGAGGCAGCTGGAGTCAAAGTTGATGAGGCAAGAGTGAAAGCACTTGTTTCAGCTTTAGAAGGAGTTAACATAGATGAGATAATTGAGAAGGCAGCAATGCCAGCAGCTGCACCTGTTGCTCAAGCTGTTTCAGGTGCAGAAGAGAAGAAGAAGGAAGAGGCTCCAAAAGAAGAGAAGAAGTCTGAGGAGGAGGCTGCCGCAGGTCTTGGCGCACTGTTTGGCTAATAAAACCCTCTTTTCTCTTTTTTTATATTGAAACAAAACATTTTTTACTTGCAGGTTCTTATTAATGGTATGAGGTTATTTTTTGTTGTGATAGACGGTATGGGCGATAGACCTGATCTAAGGTTAGGAGGTAAAACACCGTTAGAATATGCTAACACACCTAATCTTGATAGGCTTGCTTCTAGAGGTATTACAGGCTTAGTCTACACGGTTGGAAAGAGAATTGCTCCTGAGTCAGATATTGCTGTTGCGTCTTTATTCGGCAACAAGCCATCTAACTACTGTGGCAGAGGTCCTGTTGAGGCTATTGGGGCTGGTATGGAAATGAGAGACGGTTATCTTGCCTTAAGGTTTAACTTTGCAACGGTTAAGGGAGACAAGATAGTTGATAGAAGAGTTGGCAGATCCTTAACAGAGAGAGAAGCTAGACGTCTGGTAAACTCTTTGTCTAAGATCAAACTCCCTGTTAAGTTTGAGATTAAGCATACTGTTGGCCATAGAGGTGTTGTTGTTTTTAAGGGATGGTTTTCAAGGTGGATAACTAATATAGACCCAGCATACAAAAATGAGGGGTACGGCGTGGCTGTAAAGAATCCGTCTTCTGTTGTCAAACGTGCGAGGCCTATGAACAAGACAAGAGCTGCTAGGTTCAGTGCAGGCCTTGTTAATACTTTTTACAAGCTATCGCGTGAAATCCTGTTAGAGCATCCCATCAACAAGAGGAGAATTAAAAATGGAAAACTCCCTGCTAATGCTATCTTGTTGCGTGATGCCGGGAACTGCGTTCCTAAGTTTAGGAACCTTTCTGAATATTTTGGCTATCAGTGGTATGCTGTTGTTGGTATGCCATTAGAGCAAGCTATAGCTAAGCTATCCGGGATGAAGGTTAAATCGTTTAGTTATCCAAAACACTGGAACATTCATTCGTACACAAAGACAGAAGTTAAGAACATGAAGTCTAAGACAAGAAGAGATGGGTTGTACTACTTGCATTTTAAGCAGACAGATATTGCTGGACATGATGCAGATCCAAAGCTTAAGGCAGAGCTTATTGAAATGATAGATTCATTCTTCTCTGACAAGGAGAATGATCTGGTAATTGTAACTGCTGATCATGCCACTCCCTGCTCTTTAGGATCTCATTCAGGAGATCCAGTCCCACTGCTAATATACCACCCTTTTATCCGCTCTGATTCTGTTTCTTTCTTTAGCGAGCGAAGCTGTAGGCGTGGAAAGTTAGGTATTATTCTTGGCTATAGATTAATGCCGAGAGTCAAGAGAATGTTCTTTTCTTATACGCGTAAGGTATAAAAATGGGTAGTCTGTAAGACATCCTATGCATGTAGCTATTATAATGGATGGTAATAGAAGGTGGGCTAGGAAACGTGGATTAAAGCCGTACCTTGGTCATGTAGCTGGAAAAGAAAATCTTGAAAGGATACTGAAAGCAGCAAGACGTCTTGGTATAAACATACTTACTTTGTACACACTTTCCTTGGACAATTTTAAGAAGAGATCTCGTACTGAGGTAAATAATCTTATGAGACTTTTGAAGCAGGGATGTGAGGATCTATTGGATAGTGATGAGATTCATAAAGATAGGGTGAAAGTTAACTTCTTCGGCAAGTTAGAGCTCCTACCAAGCGATGTTAGAGATGTGATAAACAAAGTGATTAATTCAACAAAGAATTATAACAGGTACATATTAAATTTATGTGTAATGTATGATGGTAGGGAAGAGTTAGTCCAGGCTGCTAAGAAAACCAGGTTTAATTTGTCTGTTAAATCTATATCTAACCACTTGTACACTGCAGGATTACCAGACCCTGATCTTATAATTCGTACTGGTAATGAGTTTAGATTAAGCGGGTTTCTGTTGTGGCAGTCAGCCCACTCTGAGTTATATTTCTCAAAGAAAATGTGGCCTGATTTTAAACCTTCAGATCTAAAACGTGCTATAGAAAGCTACAAGAGGAGGGAACGACGCTTTGGAAAGTGATGCTGTTATTGTTGGTGGCGGATTTGTTGGCGCTTACTTATCAAGTCGTATGGGCGACCTGAATACTATCTTATTGGAGCGCTCGGATTTCAAGAAGCATTCCACTGGCTTAGTTTCAAGAAACCTGTTTAATCTATTTAATGTGCCCAAAAATATAGTGGTCAACACCATCAAAGCGGCAAGAGTCGTTTTTCCTGACAAGAGAAGCGTTGTCTTTAAGGGTGAGGCATATGTTATTGACACTCCTAAGTTTCACCAATACTTGATGGACCGCTCTGATGCTAAACTCCTTCGTGAGGAATTCATAGATTTTAAAGGCAATATCGTTAAGACGTCTAAACGTAAGATAAGGACCGAAGTCATTATCGGGGCAGACGGAGCAGATAGCTCTGTTGCAAAGAAGATTGGTGTGAGGAATAACTTTATCACTGGTGTTGAAGTTGTTGCTCCGTACAAAACGTCTGGTGATACTCTTACAATATACTTGGGAAATGCTCCTGGGTTTTTTTCTTGGGTTGTTCCTGAAAATAAAGACACGGCTAGGATAGGATTGGCTACGTATTACCCTTATGACTACATGAAGAGATTTCTTAGCGAGTTGGGTGTTAAGAAAGCTTACGAGTCTTACGGTGGGCTCATACCAATAGACTTTCATGATAAGATGAGTAGTTACAGAACACTTATAGTGGGGGATGCTGCTGCCCACACAAAGGCAACAACAGGTGGTGGAATCGTAACAGGTATGATAGCAGCAGATATAGCTTCAGACGCTGTGAGAAAAGCTTTCGAGTTGAAGGAGTTTTCAGCAAAGTTTTTTAGATATCACTACGATAGAAAGGTGCTTTCCACTGTTGGTAGGGAGCTTAAGTTAGCTTATTGGATAAGGAGAATTATGAACACATTTACACGTGAGGACTACAATACTTTATACGAGATTGTGAATAGTCCGTCTATAAAGTCTGTACTGAATAGCGCTGATATGGAATTTTACTCTAAGTTTATTTACAAGCTCCTGTCCAACCCTAAATTTTTACTTTTTGCTGCTAGACTTGGCATTAGATCTTACTTTCCTTTTTAGTACTTCTACTTCTGTCCTTAGTTCCTTAACTTCTTCGAGCAGCGCTCTAACAATCTCCTCAAGTGCTTTTGTTTTTGAGTTGAACATTTAATCACACTCCTCTGGTAGGTTTTCATCCTTTCTCCATATTACTAAATACGCATCAGCACTTCCTCCGCACGGCTTCTCTACCTTGTAGACTACAGTGTTAATCTTTCCAGCACATACAGTTGGTTGTTTGTCGTAAGCCCATATTACCCGGTTTCCGCTTTTAATGAAGAATATGTAATTTGTATCTACATTCATTTTACTTAGAGTTGCGTTAATTGTTGATTCTAATTGGTTGCCGAGTATGGTGTTTCCACTGCATAAGTATAATCCTATCCACTCACTGATTCTTGTATTGTTTACTTCGTAGTTCATTAGAGTTAGCATCTCATTTTTTCCGTATAGGTTTAGATACTGATACCAGTCACTTCTTTCCGGAATAAACATTAGACCCACACCCACTGCTAGCACTATCATGAGCAAAACCATTGTTATTACCGTTTGTCCTTTATACATACACTTTCACCATCCCTATGTGACCGTTTACTAAGCATGGCAATCCTAAAGATTTATTTGTCTTTGATGTGCTCCATTCTTTTCCAGTTTCTAGGTCTGTAACACTCATGTTGTAATTTGTTAGAATCTTGTTGTTTACCAGTAGTGATGTATTTACAGTGTACCCATTTGTTGTGATGTCAGCTATTGCGGCCCTTACAGTTGTTAGGTCTTTGTATATATCATACTTAGACCTTATGTACTCATTTGAGAATACTATAATTAATCCAATAAGTATGAATACTACAATTATTGTTAATGGCAAAAGCATTAACATTTCTTCATCCATTTATAACCACCCGCTTTGCATTTTTAACAGACAGTTCTCTGTGCTCTAGTACTGTATTGCATGTGATGTTGTTTAGTGTGATTGTCTTCTTAGAGATTGTTATGTTAACTGGTTGACTGAAACTGTAGTTTAAACTCGTGTTTGAGATTAGCGCGTTGTCTGCTGCAATAGCTAAAGCGTAGCATTCTTTCTCTATAGCTATCCTTGTTCTGATCTGGCTGGCAGAAGCTACTAGGCCTAAGATGACTGCTAATACTACAGCAGCGTACACCATGATTATAGTCCTTGTTGTCAGGTATTCTATCATTCAAACACCAAGGTGTATTGTTTTGGTTGGCATATACTCATATTCCCGTAGCAGACTTCTATTTCATATGTCCCTTCACCCAAATCAAGACCGTTATGTATCGTGAAAGGAACACTCTTGTTAATAACGGTTTGGTTATTATGGTAAATTAAAAAACTATTATTGAGTACAACACTGTAATCCTTAAGAATTTTTAATTCAACTCTGTCAGCACTACCTTTATCAAAATTTTTTAAGTTATGCATTTTAGTTATTATATTGCTTACCTGCTCGATCATTTTTCTTTTGTCTATACTCTCTTTAACCTCAATAATAGACTTGAACCCGATAATAAAAATGAGAATAGAAGCTAATAGAATAATTAGGTATCTATATGGAAGTTCTTCAACCATGCTTCACCCCAGTGTTGAAGTTGCATTTGTGACATAGTTTGTTATGTTACTAACACTTTGATTTACACCAGTGCCTAATACGCCTGTAGCACTGACTATTATGGCTATCACAAGTGTAGCCACAAGAGCAATAATTAAGTACTTCAAAGGAAGCCCTTCGACGCCCTTCATCTTATATCACCCCTACCATTATTTTACTAATTAGGAGCATTGCTCCATATATAAATAATGCGATTGTTAGTTTTTTTGATAGTTCGTACTTGAATTCGTCCTGTGTCTTAGAAGATACGGTCGCTGAGAATTTTGTTAGTACCGTACCAACTGCTATAATGTACAAACCAAGAACAGTTTCTAGCCAGAACATGTTGATTTCCTTTGGCATGCTTATAATTTGGATAGTGTTTGGCACACTGGACAATGTTTCTGCTATCATACCTTGTAAGAAAACTGCAACACCTGCTACGATTGGCATAAATATATACGTAGTCATGTCAATCATGGATAAAGACTTCTGTAGCATTTCTTTTGTTTTCTTTTTTATGTCATTCATTTTAGAGATGTACTCTGATATGGTAAAAACTAGCTTTGATAACGCTCTGTGCCCCTGGTTCTTGAACTGCTTTAACATTGCAAGAACGTAATCTACGTTCCTGTTGTAAGTGCTCCTTTTTCCTCTCATACTTAGAAATGTACTCTTTAGAACGCTTTTAACGCTTGAGTTGATAGTATCTGACACAAATCTTATACTATCCTCTAAGCTTCTACCGTCCATCAATCTTGATCCTATCTGATAAAGAGAGTCTACAATTTCTTCTTCCATTTCCCTACTCTTTCTTATTTTGCTTATGTTTCTTCTTGATGTTCCATAAGAGTAGACTATTATTGGGACTGCAACACCTGCTGTTAAGCTAAACGCTGCAATCTCGTCAATCATTCGCATCCCTATCCACGGTAGTAGAGATAGTAGATACATTATTCCAATAGACCCTGCGATAATCCCTAGTGCCACACTGTATATCACACCGAACTCCTTCTCTCGTAGTATTATCTTTTTGCTTCTTTTTGGAAGGTAAACAGTGTCAAACGTAGGTGGTCTCCTGCTTGATAGACACAACGTGTATATGACTATCGTGATAAGTGATCCAGTAAGCAGTAATGTTGTGTACAGCAGCATATCGGCTTTGCTGTATAGGGATATTATTGGCAGAAGCGATACTATAACCATAGGTATAACAGTCCCAATTCCGAATAGCATCAGTGAAGGTAATACAAGCTTGTATGCATATTCTTTCATTTGATTGTATACGCTGTCTAGGAGTGTTGAAACAGCTTTGTCAAGTGTGTTTTCTCTACTTTCTCCTGACTCTGAAAACGAAGATAGTATTAAATATATGCTTCTTTTTATCCCTGGGTTGTAAGTCCCCCATTTATCTGATAGCTCTTTTAACACATCACTTAGCTTTACTTTCTCTCCAAGCCACATGTTTTTCATAGCACTCTTTAACTCGTTTACTATCTTTCCTTCGTTGTTTTTTATTATGAACATTATCGCCCTTTCTAAGTTGCTGTTTTGCTTCAACAGGACAACTAACTGAACTACAAGCTGTGGAAATTCAGAAGCCATTTCTATTTTTACCTTCTGTGCCTTCACCTTTGCGTAGTATGTTGACATCTCGCTTAGTACAAGTGTAGCTACCATAATCAACCCAGTGTATATTATATTAGTTAGTATCGAAACCAAGCTAGCAAGGACTCCAATTATTAACACGAGTCTAGATAGTGCTATTGTGTCATTAGGATCTATGCCTATTATTGAACAGGACTCTTTTAGTTCTTCACTTGCAGAACCTTTCCTTAGGAATTTTATTTTTCCTGCAGCTTTTGCTAGCTGTTTGTACATACTCTTTCATCAACGTACAGTTATTTATTATTATCGCAATGTTTATTAATTTAGTAAAATTAGTTTTACACAGGGCTGGTGGTCTAGGGGTTATGACGTCTGCCTTACACGCAGAAGGTCCCCGGTTCGAATCCGGGCCAGCCCATTGCTAAAATTTTTAGAGTTCTTGCAGAGTCTTGTTTCTAAGACTCAGTTCTCCACCAGGGTACACCACACGGAGTGCGTGTGTTATATATCTGATTTCCCTTTCCTCTTTTATACTTGTTTTGTATCTTATACGAGCGTTGCTGTCTTTTACCTGCACCATGAGATACAACTCCTTGTTTTCAATTACTAGTTTGTTATTGTTTACCTCTCCATACTTGGATAGAATTTTTCCGTTTTTTACCTCAGCTAACTCTTCAACCCCGGCAAAAATTTTTAGATCAACACCATCAGGAAAATGTAAACTAGCTTCAACGTTTAGCATGTTTTCATCAAGCTTGGCTTCAAGAGAGGTTTTGTATACCTTTGCCATATATTTTGCGTAGATACTCCATTTTAAAAACTTATCCACTACCCCACTTATTTATGTACGTCAAATTCATTAAGCCATACTTGTATGGTGTTGCAGGCTCTGATGACTTATGCCCTATTGGTACAATGGATACTACCTTGACATGGTCTGGGATGTTTAGGATTATTTTTATCTTTTCCTCATCAAATGCTCCAACCCAACATGCACCGAGTCCTAGATCTTCAGCAGCAAGAAGAATGTTTTGTGTTGCAGAAGCACCATCACAGATGGCATAGAATTCACCTCTGTTTGGATATCTGGCTTTTATAGCTCTTAGATCTGCACAGACAACTATTACTACACCGGCTTTTTGTATCCACGCCTGATTGTAGGAATACTCTGCAATTTTTTCTTTTAGCTTACTGTCTGTTACAATTATGAACTTCCATTCCTGAGTATTTCCTGCACTAGGGGCCCACCTAGCTGCGTCTAGTATCTTAATGAGATAGCTGTAAGGTACTGGTTTACCCGTATAGTCTCTGATGCTTCTTCTCTTCTTAACAAGGTCAAAAAACTCCATAGATATTTTTTACACTCATTAATTATATATTTTTATACTCCCTTCTTAGTGGTGAAACTTTTATAAATTAGTAATTACTTTTTTTGTCATGAAAGATGAGTACATTGATGAGGTAAGGCATGCTTTTAATCTAAACTTATATGAGGCTAAGATATGGATTGCTCTATTAACAAAGGGGTCTGGTACTGCTGGGCAGTTAAGCGAGCTAGCAGGAGTCCCGCGTTCTAGGACATATGACACCTTGGAGTCATTAGAGAGGAGAGGCTTTGTTAGGCTACGGGTTGGTAAGCCTGCAATGTACGAGGCGATACCTCCGTCTGAAGTCGTTGAGAATGTCAAGTTAAAGATTGAGAAGGATTTAGAGCAGAGAAGGAAGAAGATAGAGCGTATAAAATCTTCGGCCACTATTAAATCGCTAGAAAATCTTTATAAGTCTTCTATTTCTTCCCTCAAACCAGCGGATGTTATCTCAGCTATAAGAGGCAGAGATAACATATACTCTAAACTTGCTTCTATGATATCCAACGCTAAAGACAGTGTTTACATCGTTACAACGTCTACAGGATTATTAAAGAAACTGAATGCACTCGGACGCCATATAGAGAAAGCAAAAAAGAAAGGAGTCAGTATTTATATCGCTGCTCCTGCTACTGAAGATGTGAAACCGATAGTATCAAAGATGAAGGGTATAAAGTTTAAGAATTTGAGTGATCTGAACTCTAGGTTTGTTGTTGTGGATGGTGAGCATGCATTCATGATGCTGGCTCACGACGAGGAGATACACCCTGACCATGATATTGCATTGTGGATGCGTTCTCCGATGGTCGCTAGAACTATGCAAGAGATGTTTCATAAGTTATGATAACAATCTAGGATTTGTTAGCTTCTTTTCAGACGAAAGCAAGAGATCTAATAAACTTTTCTTATCTCCATATTTTTCATACACGATGTAATTGGTGCCAGTTATATTCTTAATGATTGCTTCTACTTCTTTTTCTCCACCTATTTGATCCACTAGGCCATACTTTTTAGCATCGCTACCTAATATTATACCAGCTGACAGATTTTCAACAAAATCTCTGCTGATATTTCTCCTCTTGCTTACGTCGTCAACAAACATATCGTTTATCTTGTCTACCATTGCCTGAAGTGTACTCAGCTCTTCTTCTGTTGGCTTCTTATAAGCGCTTCCTATGTCCTTATATTCGCCGCTTACGATTCTAACATAATTTATTCCGTACTTTTTAAATAGGTCTGAGAACTCCAAGTACGATGATGTTACTCCAATACTCCCTGTGAGACTCATAGGGCTTGCAACTATTATATCACACGCGCTTGCTATCCAGTAAGCGCCAGATGTACCTGTTTCTCTTATCCATGCGATCTTTGGCTTCTCTATCTCATCCAGCTCTCTTATGATTTCATAAGCTGCTACTGCGCTTGTCCCTTGCGAGTTTATATCGAGTATGATAGCTTTTATGTTTGGGTTTGAGTCAGCATCTTTTAATGCTTCAATAATTGTATCTGATGAGGTTTGTCCGTATCCTGCATCTACATACACAACGCCATGTATTCTTATAAGCGCAACGTTCCCTTTGTACTCCCGCATGATAAATGATACACTAAACGCTGTGATAATACTAAAAATAAATATAATCCCTAAGTATTTCCACATTTTATCCACTTCTCTTACCTCCTATGAGCTTGTTCCCAGCTATTTTCTCTGTGAATCTTATGCCATATATCAATATACCTATGGCGTCTATTAACAGTAAGCTGTTTAATATGGTCTTTGTAAGGTTTCTTACTACTGTACTTTTTAAATTCTTTTTGCCAACTAGTCGTAGGCTAAATAATCTCTCACCTATTGTGTATCCCACCTTTGACTCTAGAATAGAGAAATATGCAAGCAGGACAAGCTGGTACACTACCCCCATTACTAATGTTACAGCCTGGCTGTATCTGCAGTAGTATGTTTGTTGGTAACATGGTCTTGTTTGTGTGATGCTCACAGATATAAAAGCCATAGGAATACAAAATATGATGAACCCTATTGCTAAATCCACTATGTATGCTCCTGCTCTTCTCCATAAACTAACCATAATAAAGTTTTAAAAGGAACCATATTAAAACTTTTGTTATGGGTCTAATTGAGGATATCCTCTCTGGAAAAATAAAGACCAAGCAGGAACTTGAGAAGGCTAAGCATAGCTATAATATGATGATGTCCAACGCGGAGTTGCTTAGTCTTATCCCTCCA